>JACCDP011494347.1_pt1 | contig 17060 bp, 14 predicted proteins | sample 7445841 | NCBI WGS metagenome assembly JACCDP01 (sample SAMN15323441, study PRJNA562643) | freshwater metagenome | isolation source: river surface water | place: USA:Blue River Watershed | collected 2017-08-17 | reverse complement strand
GGTAAGGTTCCTGCTTTCGTTTGCTATCAGAAACCTTCCAGCTCAAGGGATTCAACCAAACTGTTTAGCCAGCTTTTTGTTGAGCCACTGCTGCTGCAAAATAGAAACCACCGTATTCGTTATCATGTACAACACCATACCTGCTGGCAGGGATAGCATCATAGCCGTAAAGATAAGTGGCATCATGAGCATGATCTTTTCCTGATTCTTATCCATACCAGGGTTTGGAGTCAATTTTTGTTGCAAAAACATACCCAAACCCAGGAGTAGTGGCGTAACGTAATAAGGATCTTTCACCGCCAAGTCCTGCAACCAGCCATAAAACGGCGCATGCCGCAACTCTATGGATTGAGAGAGAACGTTATAGAAAGCGATAAATACTGGAATCTGCGGCAAGATTGGTAAGCAACCCTTAAACGGGTTAACTTTGTGTTGTGACATGAACGCCATCATTTCACGTTGCTGGCGTTGAGGATCTTCTTTGTATTTGTCGCGTATACGGTTGATCTCTGGTTGCAACTTTTGCATCCGCTTCATGGAAATCGCGGCTGACTTGGTCAATGGATAAAATAAAATTTTAAGCACCAGAGTCACAATAATAATAGCGACACCATAGTTCCCTACAAAGCCATAAACAGCTTTTAGCGCCAACAGAAGGGGACGAGCCAACACAGAGAACCAACCCAACTTCATTGCTGATTTGAGGCTGGTATCAGCAGCTTCCAAGATATCGAGCTGTTTTGGACCGAAATACCCTGTCATGTTTAAGGAAACTGTCGAACCTGCTTGCACTAGACCAAAGTTTTGATACGCAACAAAAGCAACAGGACAGTAAAATGGATTGGCAGGCGCTGCATGGTCCACTTCGTAATTAACAGCTTGTCCTTTGGCCCATAGAAAGGACAGAAAATAATGCTTATCAACCCCAAGAAAATCTAGCTTCTCGTTCTTGAGACTGACAGCTGGCCCCTTGTTTTCCTCACAAAAACTCTTCAGTACAGTTTCCGTGTGCTTTCCCGTCAAACCATAAACAAGCGAGGTAACAGGAGCTGCTCCACCAAAATCGAGAAATCCACCGCCGGTTTGTGGTACCATCAAGTTTTCTTGCATCAGAACTCCCGAAGTAAGTTCTTGAGCCTGATCGCTGTTGTTTTTGAACTGAACGTTTACATCAAGGCCATACCCATCCTCAGGTACGACAAAAGTCTGAATGATTTCCCAGTTACCGTTCACCCGAGAGAAACTAATCGAATTCCCATCTCGTTTAGCTGCGAATCCTTGACGACCCTGACGATCCGTAACCTGAGTTGTACCCTGGATGACTAAGGGGCTATCCAACAGCTCCGCAGAAACCTTGCTGACCAAGTCCTGCTGATAGTTCTTGAGCTGAATACTTTCTATCGAAGACGAGTCTTGATCGAAGATGATCACTCGCGTCTTTGTTTCAAATCTCAGATCTTCAGCTTTTATTTTGGGCAATTCTGCCACCGCACCCTCTGTGCTTGCAGAAGGCACAGGCGTGCTGACCGGAGGTGTAGCGCTTGGACTGGCCGTTGCAGGAAGAGGAGCAGGTTCTTCAACTCCCTCACGGTTGCCGGTGTAGTACTCGGGATACTTTTTTTGAAGGTAAGCCATGTAGCCAGTAAAAAGGACGATGCAGAGAAACATGGCTGTAATAGTCTTTTTGTCCCAATTCATTATGACTCCCAATAAATCCATCTCTCTGTGAAAGAAAATTCTCTGTTTGCAAGCACCAAAGACAATTTATGGCATATCCACACCACCGGGATGCCACGGATGGCATCTGAGAAGCCGACAGCTTATTTTCTTCAATGCGACGTGAAAAGAATAAAGTTGAAGACACGAAACAGCATAGCGTGAACAACTAGGGTAGAAGCGACATCGTGGTCCCAAAAGCGGCGCCAAGATAATCTGGTAAACACGAATAAGAGCGATACAGATGCTTGCAACAATCCGTGTCCACACTGCTAATATCTCAGTCCTGGGAGCTTCTTCCATTTTCACTCGCTACTGCTGGTTGTCCGACAGGGGTGACAAGAGTCTTTTTAGGTTCTGCTCGCCTTCGTAATAATTTGGCTTGAAGCTGATTCATGCCCTCGCAAAACACCTGCCTAAGCTCGTCAAATGGATACCGATCGGCTCCAACGCGAGCAATAACGACAACGTCTAATGCCTGAGGGAGAGGTTCCATAGTACGATAGACTTCGCGAAGGCGACGCTTCACGAGGTTCCGTGTCACAGCTCCACCGACCTTCTTTGAAACGATAAATCCAATACGAGCGGAGCCTGTTTCACTAGCCCTCCCCAACAGAACGACACAAGGAGTGACAACCTTGGTCCCACGGTCCATGGTGAGCGTGAAATCAGCGCGTCGAAGAAGTTTTTGCTTTTTCTTGAATTTTGCCAAAGCATCCCCTGAATTGAACGGATCGAAGGCCAGAAATTGAAGAGATTCTTCTCTCCGAGACTGAGCTGAAATTGCTAACTCCCAAAGAAAGCTCGCAATGATCCTGCTCCGAATCTCGTCAGGGACGAGCTCTGAAGAAAGGGATAAGTTTGTCAGAATGAACATCGCAGAAAATTGAGGACTTCATCGGAAACCTAAGTTACCGAAGAGAAGCACCTCAACCAACTGTGTGTAGCTCACTGATCACTTTTGGTAGATGGTAGGAACCAAACGCTTGCGGCCTTTAGCGCGACGACGGCTCAATACTTCACGTCCACCAGGAGTTGCCATACGAGTACGGAATCCGTGAGTACGCTTGCGTTTCAATTTACTAGGTTGGTAGGTGCGTTTCATTCTTATCTCCTCAAGAACCCTGTCCTGATTTCCAAACAATTTGATAGCTTGGCATGAACTGCTGGTGCAGTTTTCTCTACCATGCGGACAGTCGCGAGAATGTAGCAAAAGAGCTAAGCGCTTGCAAGGTTTCTCAAAATCAAGCTGATAAAGTTCCTTAGCTGCGCCATAAAAATAGCGTCGATTTCGCTTGACCCATCCCTTTAGACAGACTAAATAGGGTCAAAACGACATTGGGAAAAGGCTCTATGCAGCACTCTCTCCGTTCACTTGTCTTTGCTTTCAGCCATTTACTTCCTTACCCGAAGCTTGTGGCTAGCCCCCAGTACTCTTGGGAGACCCAACCCCTCAAGGTCATGCCGACCCAAGAGGATACATTAGAAGTTTCCTACCAAACGACTTGCGGCAGCATTTTTGGCGGCATAGTGCTGCGACAGAGTCCCGATGGAAGCCTACGAGTAGGAATTCTCACTCAGAGAGCCCACGTGCGCTGCTCTCAGCTCTTGGGAATGCAGACGGTCAAGATTCCATATTTACGCAAGAGCCAGTTTACGTCTGTCTCGTCACTTGTACCCACAGAAGAGCCTTCTCAGTTAAAAATTTCCCCGCTTCAAAACACTTTCATCAAAAAAGCGGCACCCAATATTGTCCAAACGACTTTTACCTCAAATTGCGGCAAGCAAGTCGGTCTATTTCTGAGACCAGAGGCAAATGGCTTGCGACTTGGCATGGTCGAAGGTATTCGCGATGAAAAATTGCGATGCACGAGAACGACTGAAACGATGACTTTTCGGGGCTTAGACATACCCAAGGAAAGCCCTCTTCTTTTGGATCAAATAGAAGACGAAAGTAAGATTGCTCCCTATACCCTCAAGCGAATTCCTGTTCAAATCGGCCACCCCATTGCATTGTCTCATGAAAAAAAGTATCCCGTGCACTTTACAAGGGCCTGCAATGAAGCCCCTATCGGCCTTGTAAGACAAGAACTTCCAAAAAACACCATCTCACTGTCGATGTTAGTTGCATCTTACCCACAATCTTTTTGTGCCGAAACAGTACAAAAGAATATCTGGAGCCAATGGGAAGAAGGCTTCTTTGCTGCTGCAAGCGTTACAGTCATCTCTTCGTCTGCCCTAAGGAAAGACACGAATCTGCGCCTCGCTCGGCCTCTCAGTTATCAATGGCAGCAATCGAAGGGGCTCCCCTCTCTTCAACTCACAAGTTATGACTTCTGCTCGCGCAACATTGGCATTGTGAGCCGATACTTTCCACAGGGATTAGCCGTTGGAATCTTGCAAGAAGCCACGGCAAAGCCGTGCAATTCAAGCCTAGAAAAGGTAAGCTATGCTTACGAGTGGAATAATTCAGGCGGCTTTCAACAGGATGTAAAACCCCTGCAACTACTCGGAGGGCACTAAAGGACCTTAGGGGGGGTTGAAATCCATGCGTTGTTGGATCGAATTGGATGGATCAGCTCTACGACATAACATAGCTGTTTTTCAAAAGCTCACGGCACCTGCCCAAGTCATTCCAGTTATCAAGTCCAACGCATACGGCCATGGACTATCCGAAGTTTACAATGCATTAAGAGAGCTCTCTCCACCCTGGCTAGCTGTTAACTATATCAGCGAGGCGGAGTCTCTGCGAAGTTTTGGTTACGAGGGGCGCATCATGGTCGTCGGCCCTCTACAAAAAAATAAGCTGGGCAAGGCCAAGGAGCTTGAGCTTGATATTTTTCTCGTAGAAACTGGAATTCTTGAAGATTGGATTTCTACTACACCCACGTTACGACCGCGAGCGCATCTTAAAATTGACACTGGAATGTCACGACAAGGCTTTCTTCCTGAACAAGTCGAAAATTTAGTGGAGCGCTTAGGTCCGCACAAGGAAGGCCTGGTAGGTATCTGCAGTCACTTTGCAAATGTCGAAGATGTATTAGAGCAAAGCTACGCCCTTCAGCAACTGAAACGTTTCGAAGAAGCGTTTCATAAGTTTGAATCCTCAGGCTTTCAGCTGATCCCTCACATCGCCGCAAGCTCTTCGGCTCTCCTGATGGAAGCTAGTCGCTTTGCCCTTGTAAGGATTGGTATCTCTGCATACGGACTTTGGCCATCGCGAACCACACAACTTTCTTTCCTACAGCACTCAGGCAACATGATCGAGCTCAAGCCAGCCCTCTCGTGGAGAACAGAGGTCGCCATAGTTAAATCTGTTCGAGCAGGTCAGTTTATTGGATACGGCTGCTCTTACAAAGCTCTTCGTGACATGAACATCGCCGTCTTGCCTGTGGGTTACTTTGAAGGGTACCCTCGTCTGGCAAGTAATCGAGCGTATGTCCTCATGAAAGGCCAAAGATGTCCTGTCGTAGGACGAGTTTGCATGAATATGATGATGATCGATATTTCACACTTAGAAAACATTAGGCCAGGTACTCATGTGACCCTTATCGGAGCTGATGGTGATGAGAGGCTTGAGGCCTCGCAAATTGCAGAGTGGAGTGACACGATTCATTATGAAATAGTGACCAAACTCAACCCTGACATCCCAAGAGTATTAAAATGATATCTTCTCGCTCACTTTGCCAACTTGAGTTCAAGACTCGCTCACTTTGCCAACTTGAGTTCAAGAGCAAAGATGTGTCTAAAACCCTAATTTTTTTTGAGCAAGTATTTGGTTGGAAGACTCTCCCCATCACCTTACAAGACTACTTTGTCATAGACGTACCCGAAGACAGTTCTTTTGGTATCAGTGTCAGCCCAAGCTCTCAAGATGAAGGCACTGAATCTCCGACAATAGCTTATTTTCGCTGCGACCAACCTTTAGATGAGATTTTGAATCACATTAAAAACTTTGGGGGAAGAGTGATAGAAGGACCTCGCTCAGTGCCAGCCTATGGTAAAGCTATCAAACTAAGCGAGCCTGGAGGCATTACGATCGGACTGTTCTTTCCACATGCCGAATCAATGCTTTCGAAGGTAGAGGGAGAGGCCAATTAGTCACGAACTTGCAAGAGACCCTGAGCATCAATCGACAAACCAGGGACAATTTGCCCACTCGGAAACGCATCTGGCTGGGAAATTTTCCAACGATGATCAAGAAAAGCCTGAATCACTGCCTGGCGGATTCGTCGATTTTCTGCCGAATCATCTTGTAAGAATGGCTCAAGAGCACCCTTGATACTTTCCGATTGCTTCTGAGCGATGAGAAGTTCTGCAGCCGCATATCTAACGCGCTCATCCGGGTCCTGAAGGAAATGGACAAATTGCTCCAAACCATCTCCCAGCTCGTATTCACGGAGATAACAAAGAATATCGTAGTTCTTATCTACAGCAGCCTGGTCAAACGAAACATCGTTATAATTCAGACTGGTCTTGAGACAAAGAATGACATCTTCGTCCTTTCCTAATTCCTTAAGCAGCTTAATGGGCCAAGCGATACGCGTAGTGTGTTGTAACCACTTTTGGACAAAGGGAAGCGCAGCCACTCCGAAACGTGATATCCCTTGAAGAGCAAGCTCTTTCTCTCTGGTGTCGTTAATACCATGCTCGAGGCTATACTCAAACCTAGGCAGAAGGTTGGGAATGGCAAGCTCGGCTTCCTTGACGGACTCCGCCAAGTACTCTATGGCAGCCCACCTATCATCTCGAATGGCTTTTGCATTCTTCACTAACTTACCAGCTTTCTCGACACGCTTTTCTTTACGAGAGCTGAAATAGTCTCTGATCTTGTCAAACATGAATCAACACCTCAGTCCAACACGGGATAAACATCCATGACCTGTTCTTCGCCAAAAGTATCCTGCAATTCGCGCTTGACACCATTCATCAAGGTCAAGCGGGAAGAAGGACAACCTTGACACCCCCCACCCAATCGGATCGTAGCAATCCCATCCTGATAAGCTTCAAGACGAGCATACCCTGAATGAAGGGCTAACATCTCAGAAACTTTTCCTTCCAGGTATTCAGCTATCTCCCGCGCTACACCCTCGAATCGATCTGAAGTAGTAGGCTCTCCAAAGACACCTTCCCGGTCCATGCCCAAGAGATCTCGCATGCCCGCTTCAGCTTCTTCTGGAGTCTCTCCCTGCACACCACGCCCAGAGGGCTCGTGAAGGGCAAGCCAACCACCATCGTCGGAAGCGAGTAAAGTCACCGAAGGTAAGCTCGACATCATGATAAGACCTCTCGGATCTGCAGGTAAGTAAATTATTGATAATTATTAACAGATGGGACGCTTAGTCTGCGTCCATCAGCCGCACCCAGTCATACCGCACCTACGGGTTATGATCAAGAACTGCTCTCGCAACTTGGACATTTTCTTTTCCTTGTCAAGGCGATCTAGCGATTATTGTGGAGACTTCGTATAAAGACAGTTCGCAACCACTGATCAAGTCAGCTATTGCGTCATTTTTGGAGCCGCACCTTTGGAAAACATGCGCACTGGAGCTCACATGCAAGACAATTTGACTTCTATTGCTGCGATAGTCTTAGCTGCCGGAAAAGGCACCCGGATGAAAAGTGAATTACCCAAAGTCCTGCATCCAGTTTGTGGCACACCCATGCTTGGTAGGGTGCTGAAGACCCTAAAAACCGTCGGGTTGAACAAGTACTGTATCGTCGTAGGCGGAGATGTCCCCAAACTCGAAGGCTACCTTAAATCCTTAGGTCTTCCTCTCACTCTCACCTTGCAAACCGAACGCTTAGGCACTGGCGAAGCCGTCTCTTGTGCAGGCTTCGGTCTTGCCAATACCCCGGTACCCTCCTACGCAAAAGGTCAACTACACAGCGGGAGTCTCATTGATTGCGAATATCTTCTGATTTGCGCTGGAGATACACCAGCGTTGCGACCGGATATCCTAAAACTTTTTTTAGACGATTGCTTCCAACACAAAAGCACCTTAGCCGTCCTCGCAATGGATCATCCAAGTCCAACTGGATACGGTCGCATCATGCGCGACAGTAATGGCCAACTGACAGGAATCGTAGAGGAAAAGGATGCGAGCCCCGATCAAAAGCGCATCACTTTGTGTAATTCTGGCGTGATCTTTGCTCAGAAGACCCACCTCTTCCAGCTCTTGGCGCAATTAAAACCCTTGAATGCCCAGGGAGAATACTATTTAACCGATTGCTTCGAGCTATCTCGTCTCGCAGGTAAACCAGCGAATGTCTTTGTCACCAAAGACTACAAGTCTTTCGATGGCGTCAACAACCGCGAGCAACTTGCAGAGATCGAAGACAGGCTGCAAGACGAGTTAAAGGCAAAGTGGATGCAAGAAGGTGTCAGTTTTCGCCTTCCTCGGACAAGCTATTTAGAGGAGTCCGTACAAATAGGCGTGGATTGCGAAATCGGACCACAATGTACGTTTTTGGGTCAAACGGAGATCGGTCCAGGGTGTGAGATCGGTAGCCATGTAGTTTTGAAAAATGTAAAAATCCCTGCTGGTACCATGCTCCCAGCAGGAACAATTCGATCTAACTCTTAATGCTTCTTCAAGGACATCACACATGTGTGGAATTATCGGTTACATTGGGCCTAAGAACTGTATCGACATAGTCTTCGACGGCTTGAAGAAGATGGAATATCGTGGCTATGACTCTGCAGGGATCGCTGTCCTTCATGAAGGACACATTTCAATCAGCAAAGAGTCAGGAAAACTAGAAAACCTACGACCTCATCTAGAGCTACTGCCCGCCCAAGCTAAAATAGGTATCGGGCACACTCGTTGGGCTACTCATGGTCTCCCAACACGAGACAATGCTCACCCACATGCCTCCGAGCGTTTGGCTTTGATTCACAATGGTATCATTGAAAACTACAAGGAGCTCAAAGCTGAGCTTCAAAGTAAAGGCTTTCACTTCCGCTCCGAGACCGACACAGAAGTCGTAGCCCATTTGCTTGGTGAGCGGATACAGGCTGGTGACCACCCCAGAGATGCTCTCAATAAAGTCATTCCAAGGCTCGAGGGCGCTTTTTCACTCGCACTCATTTGTGATCAAGAACCAAACTTTATTTATCTTGCTAAACAAGGCTCTCCACTCGTAGTCGGCCTCGGCAAAAAAGAAAATTTCTTCGGAAGCGATGTCACAGCTTTCTGCTCACACACACAAAAGGCCGTCTTTCTTCAGGATGGAGAGTGTGCTGCCTTGGGTTCAGAATCGCTTGAGATTTGGGATCGCAGTGGCCAAAAAGTTCCTGCAAAAACCACGATGATTCAATGGTCTGCCTCTAGCGCTGACAAGCAGGGATATCGTCACTACATGCTCAAGGAAATTCACGAGCAATCAGGCGTCATCTCTAAAACCACCCATGCTTTCGTAAAAGATGGCAAACTTGACCTCGACGCTCTTGGCCTTAATACTATCGACCTCAGCAAGGTGAGCAGCATTCATATCATCGCCTGTGGAACAGCATATTACGCAGGAATGACTGCGAAATATGCGATGGAAACCTCCTTGGGAATACCGGTCAACGTAGAACTCGCCAGCGAATTTCGGTACCGTGACCCCCTACTCCAAGGTGAAGGGCGAACTCTCGTTATGGCGATTTCTCAATCAGGAGAAACAGCAGATACTCTCGCCTGTCTCAAACATGCTAAGGAAAAAGGCTGTCAAATCTTCAGTATCTGTAACGTCGCCTACTCGAGCATTCACCGGGAAAGTCATGGAACTATACTCATGCATGCAGGTCCTGAAATCGGCGTGGCCTCGACCAAAGCCTTTACTTCACAGGTCCTCTGTGCCTACTTATGGACCCTTGCGGCGGCACAAAAACTCGGTCGCATGACAAGTTCAGAAATCGATCCTGTCTTGCAAGAGCTCAAAAGCCTGCCCATTTACATGGACAAAGCCCTCAATGCAGAGGAGCATATTGCTGAGCTAGCCAATCGCTTCTACGAATCTCCAAACTTTTTGTTTGTAGGAAGAGGCCCAAGCTATGTGATCGCTTTAGAAGGCGCACTTAAACTCAAGGAGATTTCCTATATTCATGCTGAAGGCTACGCTGCTGGCGAGCTAAAGCATGGTCCAATAGCTCTTGTTGATAAGCATATGCCTATCGTTGCTGTGGTGCCGAAGGACTCTTATTACGAGAAAACCATTTCTAACATAGAAGAAATCTGCGCGCGTGAAGGTCAGGTCATTGCTATCGGAGATGACAAAGATCAACATCTTCGCGATCTCTGTGTTGACATCATCCCATGTCCAAACCTGAAAACTCCAATGTTCCAGGCGATTGTTTCGACAGTTGCGGTGCAGTTCCTCTCGTATTACATCGCTATCAAAAGGGGAACAGACGTAGACCAGCCAAGAAACTTGGCCAAATCAGTCACTGTTGAATAATAGACTCGACACCTTGTTGTAGAGAGGTCTCTCGTGAGTGCATTGCTGCAAAACCTGAACTCAGTCCAAAGAGAGGCCGTTCTACACAGAGACGGCCCACTCGTGATATTTGCGGGTGCCGGCTCAGGCAAAACTCGCATTATTACAACTCGCATAGCCTATCTCATCGAAAACCAAGTTCTGCCCTGGGAAATACTTGCTGTGACCTTTACGAATAAGGCTGCAGAAGAAATGCGGACTCGGGTCGAAGCCTATACACCAGAGGCACGTCGTGCCGTAGTCACAACATTTCACTCCGCCTGTGCGCGCTGGCTTCGCGAGTTTTCTGCAGAACTTGGATTTGATGCTCATTTTTCGATATATGACGATCAAGACTCGAACAAGGCTTTGAAGCATATACTCAAAGAGCTCAATCCCAAAGCTGACATCCCAACTCTTGTTGGAGAAATGAAAGCATTTATTGGACACATGAAGACGGCTGGTATCCTCCCTCACGAGGCCGAACAATTCGCAATAGACCATCCACATCTGGTACCAACAGGCGGAGTAGCTGTTTACCGTCTCTATCAAGAATTCCTTGCCCAATGTAATGCGATGGACTTTGGCGACCTACTCCTCAATCTTCTCCTCCTCTTACGGAATAACGATAAAGTTAAAAAAATTCTTTGCAGTCGTTTCCGCTATGTAATGGTGGACGAGTTTCAAGATACCAACCGAACCCAATTCGAGATTATTCATCATTTAACCAGCGCTCATCGTAATCTCGTGGTTGTGGGAGATGACGATCAGTCAATCTACAGTTGGCGTGGCGCACTCCCCTCAAATATTATCGATTTTCAAAGGACCTATCCAGAAGCTCGTAAGATTGCTCTAGAGCAGAACTATAGATGCACTGGCAATATCGTAGGTGCAGCGAGTAAATTAGTCGAAAACAACAAAATTCGAGCCCCAAAGACACTCTTCACAGAAGCGTCACCTGGCGATCCGATAGGCATTCACGTAGAGTCAGATGGCGAGATGGAAGCCTACTGGATAGCCGAACGTATCAATATGGAAAAATCCACATTCCCGTACGATGATGTAGCTATTTTTTACCGAACAAATAGCCAGTCTCGCTCCCTGGAAGAAGCTCTGAGACGAATGAAGATTCCATATACAATCTTTGGTTCTCTCGAATTCTACGAGCGTCTTGAGATAAAGGATCTCATTGCCTATATACGCCTACTCGTCAATGAAAGTGATGACCTGAGTTATCTCCGAATCATCAACGTGCCAACCCGTGGCTTAGGTGACAAAGGCATTGAGCAGGTTCAACTTTTCGCCCGCGAACAGACCTGCAGCCTGATGGAGGCGACTCGTAGGCTTGCACAAGCTGGTGCTGCCAAAATAGGCCCGAAGCTCAAGTATTTCGTCGATCTCATGACAGCACTAAAGGATGATCTTTTAAATAACCCTATGACAGACGCTGTTCATACCCTTCTCGAAGCCTTGGAATATACAGACTATCTCAAAAAGAAGTTTCCTGACCAGTACCTCGATAAGATGGATAACATTCAAGAACTCGCGGCGGGCCTCGCGGAGTTCCAAAAGAAAAATCCTGAAGCAAAAATTGATGATTGGTTACAATCTGTAGCTCTGGTGCGTGAAGATCCAGATGATCAAGGTCCCAAAGGCGTCTCCATGATGACTTTACACATGGCTAAGGGTCTAGAGTTTCGTCGCGTTTACTTAAGCGGTGTCGAAGATGGCCTCCTACCACACAAGAACAGCACAGACGATGCTACAAGTCTTGAAGAAGAACGTAGGCTTTTATACGTGGGAATTACGCGTGCAAAAGAAAAACTGTCGTTAACTTTTGCACGAAGACGCCGCAGCTACAATGTGGAAATGGTTAATCCCCCCTCTCGCTTTCTCAAAGAAATTCCGAAAGAATTCCTCGAATTATCACTCAAGGCAAAAGAGCTCTTCGAACCCAACCAAGCTCAAACACATAGTTTTCAAGATTCCATTTATCATTACGAAGAAGATGAAGAAGATTTTGAGTTCGACGAGGGATCACGCGTCTACCACCCCACTTATGGCCCTGGGACTATCGAAGGGTTTGAGGATAATTTTGGCCAACGCAAAGCTATCGTAAAGTTTAGAGACTTTGGCTACCGAAAAATTCGACCAAGTCAGCTCCAAATGTCGAGAAGCACTTAGAGAATCTATTAAACTTTCAAATAGCCCATTCACTTCTTAAGTTTAGTCTTTACGGCCCCAAATAAACCCCATTCTTCCGAAGTATGCTAGCATAGAAGCACGAGCTCGGAAGAGGGGGAAGGACTATGGGCGTCCGCATTATCTACGGCCTCACGCTTGCTGTATTACTGATCGGCACGCTTCGTGGTGAAGGATCCATTCTCGACTATTTCAAGCTCAAAAAAAGTCTCGAAGTCCTCGAAGACACAATCTCAAAAATTGAAGGCAATAATCACGAACTTCGTGAAGAAATTCGAAAGATCAAATCTTCACCCGATTATGCTCGCAAAGTTTTGCGCGACAAGTACCACATCACAGATAGCGACGAAAAAATAATTTTTTTTGCTGACTAATGGGAGGTCATATGCGGAAGTTTTTGGGCTTAAGTGCTGCATTCTTTGCGTTAACTGCTTGTGGCGATGCCAATTTCAATGAAATTTTTGTTAGCAAAGCACAACAAGAGAGTGTCGACCAACTCCTCACTGAAGCGAAGTATGCTTATGACAAGGGCAAATACGACGATGTTATTTCTATCTCGAACAAAGTCATTGATATGTATCCGTATCATGAAAAAGCCCTTGTACTTAAAAGTAATGCCTTTCTTGCAAAAGCAGATTTTGATGTCTTAGGGATCGTTGACGCCATAGTTTCCACCACATCAAATTCTTCGACAAAACTGGCCGATACAACTAATTCTGATGCCACATCTAGCCTTCTTGGTAAGCTTGCGAATGCTTTCCCTCTGACAGACGAAGATCTCACCTCCCTCACTACAGAAAAGAAAACAGTTAAAAACGTAGCTCTTTACATTCCAAAAGACAGTCCAACTGCCCGCCTTACAACTGACGACTCAACACGAATATATAACCTTACTCAAGCAGTAAAGGCTCTTTGCCCTCTTCTCAATAATCTTTATCCTTCGTCAAATACAGATTACAAGGACCTTCCTATCTACAAAAAAGGGACCGATGGTATCCTCAAAGACGAGCGCTACAGCGATTGTGGATCTGCAACAGAATCCGCAACAATGGGTGGACGATCTAAGTTTACATGGGCACTAGCAAATATTGCAGAAGCTGTTGCCTTCTATTCTGTAGTTATGTATTCATCAGATCCCAAAACCAACATTCCTAACATTCAAACAGCCTCTAAAAACCTTAACGCCACAAGTTCAACCAGTGAATTTCTTGCAGGTCTAGATGCTCTTACTGCTTCCGTCGACAGTATATTCCCGACAGTCAATGCTGATGACTCGATGCTAAATGCGATCTTTGACAACTTAGGAGCTTCTAGCATTGCACTAGGATCTATCGCTGGTATGCCCTCGAGCGTCTCTGAACAAATCCTTAGTTCGACAAACAGCCTAAAAGATAAGATTAAGGAAATTACAGGCGCAAAAGATGCTTCCAATTCGACTGCAGCCCAGCAGAATGAAGCATTGAGAAACACTTTTACCAAGGCTTCTGCTGAGCAAATTAACTCAAAAAGTGGTACGCTATCAGGTGCTGATAAAGCCACAGCTTGTAGCCTTTATCAAAAGTTAAATTCTGACAGCAAACTCAAGCCTGCTGGATGCACCTGAGCACTTCATGACCATGCAAAAAGGGCAGCCATAAGCTGCCCTTTTTTAATTCTGATTTGCTCTAGGATGACTAAATCTCATCCTCATCACCGACACCTCGACCAGTCTTTTTCATTCTTTCCAACTGCTCTTTGTACTTAACACTATGTCGGCACCAAGGTCGTACTTCTAGACGACGCTTGGGAATAGGCTCGCCCGTACCTTCACAGAAGCCATATTCACCTGTCTTAATTTTCTCAAGGGCGTGCTCGATTTCACCAAGCAATTTTCTATCACGATCTAAAAGCTTAAACGTCAGATTTTGCTCAGTCGTAGCAGAAGCTAAATCGACTTCATCTAGCATCTCGTTTTTATCGAGTTCTATGTTCCCGGCTTTGACCATTTGCTCGGACTTTTCTAGCAGCTTATCGCGTTCTATATAGAGCATGGCCCGAAAGTTCTCGAGCTCTTCTCTCGTCAAAAATTCATGGTTATCTAGAGGATCATGACTAGCCATGTATACTTTCCTTTATGGCAGTTCAGTCAACACAACACATACGCAGTCTAAGATAGCACTGAAGCTTGCGTTGCCGTCGCTTTGACCCTCATTACCTTTTTGGTAAGCTGTGGTCTTAACTTCTTTCACGCTTTGCCCTCGCTATCTGAACCTTTAGCTCTATGGCATCGGAAACCTTAAGAGAGCATAGTAATTTCTTTAATTCAGAAATTCAAGCCATTAGCACAGCCTTGTTTCCTCGGGGAATAAGGACTCAGCGCCCTTCTGCTCAAGGGTTCCCTTGATTTCGTCAAGAATGGCTAAGGCTTGCATAGGAGTCGTCCGCAATATATTCACCCTTTCTAGACGCTCCACTATCGTCTGGATGACATGATCAGCCTTAAACAATGACCCAGATCTCTCGTCCACAAATGCTGCTTCCAATGGCGGTCGCTGAGTAGCCTGCCCTTTAGCAGAAGGCGCCGACTTCTTTTCTGTCACAAGATGGAGGAGTTCTGGCTCTTTCATAAATTTATTTGCCGACTGAATCACAGCCTCAGGAATACCTGCAAGCTTGGCAACATCGACTCCAAATGAGCTGCCACTGGCACCGTCGATCAGTCTATGTGTAAACCGTATACCAGTCTTTTCTTCCAAAACTTCTACTTGAGCCACTTTTACAGAAGAGACCTGCTGAGAGTATGGCACAAGCTCGTGGTAGTGTGTTGCAAAGAGCGTATACGATTTAATCTGTCGTCCAATGTAGTCGAGTATCGCAGCTGCTATCGCTAAGCCATCCTGCGTCGAAGTTCCTCTCCCCACCTCATCAAGAATGACTAAGCTCTTTTCCGTAGCTTGACGCAAAATGGAAGCCGCTTCTGCCATTTCAACCATAAAGGTCGATTGTCCCCGAGAGAGATCATCTGCTGCTCCGACCCTTGTAAAAATCCGATCAAATATGGGGAGCTTGGCACGAGCAGCAGGGACAAAACTTCCGATTTGGTGCAAGAGCGCAGCCAAAGCAGTCTGCCGCATCACCGTTGATTTCCCAGCCATGTTAGGACCGGTGATCAGAAGTTGCTTTTTCTTCTTACTCAGCTCGACATCGTTTGGCATAAAAGCGTGCTGTCCAACCCATCTTTCGACTACGGGATGGCGGCAGGCCTTCAAACATATCTCTCCATCTTTCGCCAATTCAGGCCTTACAAAGCGATCTTTAAGGGCCTTGGTCGCAAAACTCTGTAACACATCTAACTCTGCGACAGCTGCCGCCACTTCTCGTAGTAGCGTCTGTTGCCTGCCGAGTTCCTGCAGCAGCATGGTAAACAATTCGGACTCACGTCGAACAGCCTCTTCCGTGGCTGAAGCCAAGGATTCTCCAAGCTCCTCCAACTCCATCGTCACAAAGCGTTCATTATTGACCATAGTCTGCCTGCGATGGAAACCTGCGGGTACTTTGCTCAGATTCGACTTGGTAATTTCGATGAGAAGACCGTACGTTTTATGCTCTTTAATCTTGAGGCTATTGATGCCAGTCTCTTGTTTTAGCTTTTGTTCGTAAGCATCAATTTGTGCCTGCCCATGCTGTGAAAGTGCACGCATGCGATCAAATGCCGAGTCAAACCCTTCTTTAAAGATCAATAAACTTCCGAGAGCTGCCGGGTCGTCTTGCATAGCTTCAGAAAGATGCTTCGCAATGTCTTTACCAGCCCCGAGATGATTCGTAAGGCGACTTAAAAGACTAGACGGAGGAAGGGATAGCTTTTTACAGAGGGTCTCCAGCTCATAACCTGCTTGTAAGCTGCGACGAATCATTAAAAGATCTGCGGGATGCGCACGTCCAGAAAGCACACGAGTTGTCAGCCGATCGATGTCAGAGCACGACTTCAGTAAACTTTGTACGTCTGGGAGCACATCTCTGCCTTCACTCACTAGGACAGAAACTGCATTCTGACGCTCTTGAATACTCTCAGCATGAAGAAATGGGTTTGCTAAATCATAACGTAAGAGTCGAGCTCCCATGGGAGTTCGGGTTGCGTTAATTTCCTTGAACAAACTCCCCTCAGACTCTCGCCGTCGCACCGTTTCAAAAAGTTCTAAATCGCGACGAACCGTTTCATCAAGAAGCATACGATCAGGTGTGGTAAGAGGCTTTATCGTCAGAAATTGCTTAGTACTTGCTTTTAAACTCTTAAGATAAAGCAGTAGAGATGCTACCAGTTCCTGGCCACCAACGACCTGAGCGCAGGGAAGCTCTGCTAAGCTTTCAACTGCAAAATGCTCTTTTAGCAGCTGAAGTTGCTCATTCTTATCTCGCAACACTGCTTCAGGTAACTGCCCGAAACTCAGTTTTTGTGCGCCGCAATAAACTTTAAGCCTCTCTTGAATCTCATCTTGCATAAACCGACGCAAAACAAATTCTTTAGGAGCAATCCGCTCCACCCAAGCCTCTAGCTGATCGCGTTCGATATCTCCAAGCCTAAATTCTCCAGTCGAAGTTTCCAGCGCAGCCAAGATCCACCTGCGATTCTCTGGCACTTCATAGAGTGCTATCAAATAATTTGCTTGGTCAGCCTCGAGTCCCTCAAGATCTTCAATGCATCC
>JACCDP011577217.1_pt1 | contig 17062 bp, 12 predicted proteins | sample 7445841 | NCBI WGS metagenome assembly JACCDP01 (sample SAMN15323441, study PRJNA562643) | freshwater metagenome | isolation source: river surface water | place: USA:Blue River Watershed | collected 2017-08-17 | reverse complement strand
TCCATTGAAAAAGAATCTTACATAAAAATACTTATCTTTTATGGATATTTGATTCCATTGTGATGCATTATAGTTAACGTTAGTTGCAACAGCATCAATAGGATAACTAGATTCTATATCATTCCATGCTCTACTCATTACAGGACTAGCTGTAGATAAATCTCTAATTGCACTAATTCTATAATTTCTTTCTCTATTACTTACTGTTTTCTTTCTATTATCCCAATCAATATTATAATCTGATTTAGGAATTAATTCTTGTAGTCCAGTTGATTGCTGTTTAGTATATACCATAAACTTATCAAACGTAGGATAGTTTACATTCTTCCAAGATTTAGTATCATTATCCCATTCTAGTGTTACAGCATAATAATCAATAGCATCTAAATCAACTGTAGTAGGAGCATTAATAACATATTCGAATATACTATCTTTAAACATACCATAGAACTCATTATAAATTCTACTATCGTGTGAGTATAACTTACTATTTATTGTACTAAATAAAGTATCAAAACTATTAAAGAAATACTTAGGATGATAACTATGAAAACTAATCCATGTTTGATAATTAAAACTATAACTAATTACAAATGATTTATTTTCTGTTTTATCAAACTCATCTCTTTTATATACAATTAGTGTTTTAAACTGTGGGTCATAACCTAATAATATGTGTCCAGTTATTGTTGGTAGATATTCTTTAAACCATTGATTACATCCTGAATTAATATCTGTTAATTCTTTCATTCCTTCAGAGAATAAAAATACTTGTCCAGTTCTATCATCTACAGTTACAAATCCAAATTCAGTAGCAATAAAGTCTTTAGTTCCTTTACCACCACCAAAACCATAATCTACTTTTCTTATTTCTTGTGGTGGTATAGATAAGAAATCTCCAGTACCTATATATAGTGTACTTACATCTGTATTAATCTCTTGTGGATTTGGTGACATTACAAACATACTCTTTGTAGTACGAACTAATAATCTATTACTACTATAGTTTAATGCAGTAATAGGTGATGTACCTACAGATGTAAAGTTATTAGCTAAGTATGTTTGAAAGAAGTCTGATTTATCTTCACTAAATGATGCAGCAGACCATATTATTCTATTAGGAAATTTAGCAGAACAATCTTCACAGTAATTCCAATTAGCGGGTAATGGGAAATAAGTTTTACCCATGAACAGTCTATTTAAGTCTTTATTATATGCGTAGTATTCTTTTGTTTCATTTATTCCATATCTAACAAGTCTATCATCTTGAGTTGACTGTCTATCTCCTTCATCTAATTCTCCTATCTTATTAAAGAAGTAATTAGCTAAGTTTTGAAAGTATGATTTGTTTTTATAAACAATTAAATCAAATCCATTAAATACTTCATTTTGTTTAGTTCCTAAAACTCTATAGTTAAGATTATAATCAGATTCTAATAATACTTCTGTATATTCTACTGTGTATAATTCTCTATCTCTACCAGTAGAAACCAATGCTCCACCTATTCCTGATAATATTGTTAATCCTACTGTTAAAGCTATTGAAGCACTTTCATCTCTATCTTCTAAAAAGAATGTTGTAAGTCTAAATCTACTAATATAAATATCTCCATTATAGTAATCTACAGTATCTGTAGTATTATATATAGTAGGAGTTAATGCTTTATATTGTAAACTATTAATAGAAGCATAAGGTCTAGTAGCTTGTTTCTTTAATACATATCCTAACTGTTGTTCTGATTTATTAGCTATTATATCTGGAGCATTAAGTGGATATTTAAGTTTTACAAAACTTACATCATTAGATTGAAATTGATTAGCATAAACTTCATTACCAACTTCATATTTACTATAACTATTAACGTAATAAGTATCTGCAACTGTTTGATAAATAGCATTATTACTTGTTGCAGAATAGTTATAATTCCTATTATACAATCTAGTAACTGCATGTATTACAGGATATACATATATTCTTAGAAATTCATTCTTAACTTTCTGAAATAAGTTTCCTTTAGTTTTACCTCGTTTATTAGGTAATACTATATCATCTTTAGCTTCATTATACCAAGCAGTTTGTGTATCAACACCATCTAAATCAAATACACAAGGAATACTAATATAATCAGTTCTAATTCCTTCTCCAGCTAATTCTTTAACACATAATGTAGCATATACTGTATCACTAATACTATTAGTTAATGATGGATTAAAGTTTCCTCTATTAAATAACGCATCAGGTTTAGCAGCTACTTGACTAGCTATACCATATACAGCATAATCTACAGTACGTTGTTCTTTATATAGTGATTCTTGAACTCCAGTAATAATTCCTGAATCATTTACAGTTCTATTAATACTATCTCTTTCTACAACCATTACTCTCCAACCTATAGTGTTAGTTGGAAGTGTTTTAGGATTAACATTAATACCAATAGCATTCTGCATACCAATCATATTCTTCATTGGCATTCTATGGTATCTTACTGGAGTACCAGCTAAATCACCAAATACATATTCATTATCACATTTCTTAGTTAATGGATATGTTTCTTGAGATTCATAATATCCTAGAGTTCCATAATATCCTGTAACTTTATATATATTCTCAACTGATGCTGTAGAATATACTTGCCAACGTTGTAATGATGTACCAATAGCATCTGTTTCAGTTGGACTTAAATTATCTACAACTCTATCATTAGGTGTAGCAGCTCTTCCAGGAATATGAAACACAGGACTAAAACTTCCATCACTCATTTGATATTGAATACCAAAAGCATATATCTCATCAGATTGAAATGATGATTCATTTTCTACATAAGGTTTTGATATCCACTTGAGTTCTACATTATTAGCATAACTTTGAAAGTCACTATAGTCATAATATCTAGTTTTAACATTAGCTCTAATTAATCTTTTATCTACTATTTCTATATGTTGTGAAGTATCATATATTACTGAGTCAACATATACAGAATCTAAATCTACTCTACTAGCACCATCTAATGATGTTACTGTATAATCTATTCCATTAGTAGATAATAATGCTGGTAATTCAAATGCTGATTTATCATTACTAACATTAGCAGCAATAATAACTATTTTAGCATAAGGATAATCTTGTGGTAATGAAGTTGCTGTTATTTTAATTCCTTTCTTTGATGATATAATACCACCATCTATTTCTTCAAATATTTCACCATTTAATGCTCCAGTTGATGAATCAGTATTTAATAATGGTGTATCAAAATGTTGAATTAATACAGCTTCTTTTCTTACTAACTGTTTACCACTTAATACTACTTGTTGACTAATATCTGATTGAGTTATGAGTTGTAAGTTTTCATCATAGATTCTAATAACAATAGCATAACTGCCAACAGCTAATGCTCCTGAATTTACTACAGAAGCATTAGGTGCGTTGACATAAATTTGTCTTTGTAAATCAAGTTCATCAATATTCCATTGACCATTTTCTAACTTGTAATTCTTTAATTGACTAAGATTAATTCTTCTATCTTTATTAATACCATCTACAAAATATATTATTTTATCACAACCATTTAATAATCTATAACTTCCACGAATGTATGTATTTTTCTTAAATCCTAATTTAGTAGTTTGATTACTATCATCTATCTGTCTTATATATTCATAAGTTAAATCATCTTTTCTTGATAATATTCCTATATTACTATTAGTTCCATCTGTAGTGAATAATACAGTTTCATTTCTTTCCATGTTGATATGTCCAATAACAACATGATTATCAGGAATATCTTTTATAAATGTAGTACCAACTTCAGAGCCATAGTGAAAGTGATTACCTTCTTGGTCTTCTAATTGTGCATTCAAAGCATAAGTAGCTACTGTGTTATCAACATCAGTATGGAAAGTATCTAATACTAATCCTTTAGTTAACTTATTAGGCTTTGTTTCTACACTCATTTTTCTGATAATTTAAATAGAGTATCTGGATTCTTTTTTAAATACTCATTAACAAATTTATAAGCACTTTGTCTTTGTAACATAAATCCCCATAGATTCAAATACTTTACATTATATCCTTTTCTAAACCATACAACTCTCCATTTATAACCATTTAGTTCAGGATTAAAATAATATAAACGTTCTTTTGTACCCTTTAGTTCTTCAATAGCTTCAGCTCTAGTTTTACTACTTCTTTTCATAAAGTGTAATATAGTTCTACCTATATCAACTTTCTTTTTTATTATCTTTTTTCTTAGTATTCTTATTTCTCCCATTCCTGAATGAAAGTAATATGTATAACCATTTAATAAGTATAATAATATATGTTTGAAATATGATAAAATTATTTTCTTCCATTCAGAATAAGTTAATGAATAATCATGTTTACTATTATCTTCAATACTTACATAAGGTAAACATGTAGCACACTTTCTTTTCTTATAAGGATATTCTTTATAAAAATGTAGAAGTGTCATCTTCTCATTACTATCTGTATAAATCTTATCGTATTTCTGAGTTTCTGTCATCACTGTCATCATCTTTTCTTGATAGTGGTAATTGTAATAGTGTAGCCATTATCTGCATTATTCCAGTAACTTCATTTTGTCCAATACCACTTTCTATTTCATAAATATCATTACAATCTTCTTGTGATTGTATATCTTGCCAATCTAATATATTCTCCCATATACCATCAACATAAATACACTTTAAAGTTTTACTTCTCCATAAGTATAAGTATTGATTAATGATTGAGTATCTTAATGCTTCTCCTTTTATTGGGTCTAGTGAATCTGATTTTAGTTGATACTGTTCTATCATTCCTAATAATTTTCCATCTAATAACTTAACTTGCATAGCATCTCTATATCTACCTATTAATGGTCTAGGTATTTTATATTTACTTCTTAATACTTTACAACTATTATCAGGAATACAAGAACAATCTTCAGCTTTAACTAATTCTAATTCTATACAGAATCTATGACTAGACCAACTTGATATAAATGATTTACCTTTAATATTATTACCTAATACTGTAGCTCTAGCTTGTACAACTAATGACCATAAATAACTATCAGTATATTTACTGTCGTCTGTTATTTCTTTAATAGTTACACGAATAGTAGATAATAATTCAGCTATTTTCATAATATCATTTTTACTAAATCCTGAGATTCAGGAATATTAATTAATTCAAATCCATCAGGTTTAATCCATACTATAATCATACTACCAATAGTAATGTCTAAGTATTTCTCTATACAATGTTTATACATATTTAATTGTAGTGTATATTTATTGTAGTTACAATCACTTAAAAACTCTAGTGGTGGCATGAATGTTTGGAATCTATTAAAATACTTTATCTCTTTATCTGTTTTATAATCTAGTATAACATACTTACTATTAATAGTATCATAAAAGAATCCATCTAATTGTCCAGCAATTCTACTATCAAAATCTGCTACTACCCATTCTAGTTTTATGGGTATATATTGTGATGATAACACTTTGATGATATTATCCAGAACTTCAATCCTGTCGTGTGTGTCATACTTGTTGTTCCAAGCATTTTCCAAATACTTATGATACTTCGTTCCTTTTGTTTTACTTGTATCAGAACCAGCTTTCCAGCTCTCGACCATTGTGTTGATATCAACGTTTAAATCTTTATAGTGTACTAATTGGGAATCAAGTAAGTAAAATCCTTTAGGAACATTATTACTCTTATCAGTTTTAATTTGTAATCCTTGATTCTGAAGTACTTTATACTTAGCCCAGTATTCTTCATTAAAGTCATGTTGATATTTTTTAATTACTGATGTTACACTTGTAAATAGTTCTGTATCATTATTATAATAACTATGTGTATCATCATAATAAGTAATACTCTTGAACATGTTTAGTTGTTCAATGTTAAGTTTGTTTCCAGTTGTTCTTCCTGTCAAGTTTAGCATATCTTAGTTTTCAGCTAGTTCAAATTTTCTTTTTACTTTATTATGTTTATTTGTTAAGTATATAGTCATCCATACTCCAGGGTCACTCTTTGGTGGATGACCCATTTGTCTTTCCCAACTATTTCCTTTACTATAACTATATTTATAACTTCCTAGTTTTAAATGAATTTGTTCATCTTGTACTATTTTTCCTGATTGTAGAAATCTTTCTCTAGGTATAGGAAATACCCATCTATCATGTGTATGTCCACTAATAACTATATCAGCATCAGGAAGATATACAGCTTTTCTATTAGTCTGTATAACATCTTTAGTAACTGGTCCACCACCACCATAGCCATGATTATACGCTATTTTATATGAACCTCTATTTCCTGCATCTTTAAAAGAATATCTTATTCTTAACCATCCACCATAAGTACCAACTTCAGCATCTAACGCTTTAGCTAATCTTTTTATAACATCTGTTTCATGATATTTAAGAATACTTAGTTCATGATTTCCAGGACTAATAAACATTATATATTCTTTATAGGGAGTTAAGAAATCTATAGCATCATCTACAACATTATCTATGTAATTAGATGTATTGTATTCAGGTCTTAAATCTCCTTTACTACTTCTTTTATCAAACTTACCACCCATTACATCAAAGAAATCTCCAAAGATTAATACTTTAGCATTTCTTATTACTACTTCATCAAGATGTTTCTTTAATAACTCTCTATCACAACTTACACTATCAAAATGTACATCTGCAATTAATAGAAAATCATAAGACCTAATCGTAGAATCGAATGTTAATATGCAATCGTGTGTTAAGTCATTTAGTTTTTCTATCATTATTTTAGTTTATGTATTATCTGATGCTATATTTATTGAAGCAGTTGTAGTATCTACATTATCTATTGTACCAACACCAGTTGTTAAATTATATTTTATTACACCTATTCTCCAAGCTTCATCGTTATTAGGAGCAGTTGGATTATTTAAACTTGGTCCACGTACTACTTTACCTGATGATTTTATTGTTAATGTATTAGTAGGATTATTATTAGTAAATGCAAAACTAGTAGGTTGTCCACTATCAAATGTTGGTTGTACAATAGTACCACCTTTCCATAGTGTTAAATTAAGTTTTACAGGATTTGTTCCTACAGTACCATACCACCATCCTCTACAATCTATTGTTATTTCCGAAGCATTATAATGAGTAGGATTTATAGCAGATGATTTAAAATTAATTAAATTTATTAATACTGTTTCAAATCCAGTTCCTTGATTATCACAACCATGTTTTAATATGTAATTATTTCCTGAATATGTAGCACTAGTTGGATAAATACCATTAGTATTATAAGTACTAGAATTACAACTACTAGCTCCAAAACCTATATATTCATCTGTAATATCTTGACCTATATCTGGAATTACTATTCTAGTTCTTGTATCTAAATCTACACCATCTGTAAATTCATACTGTACCATTAAATAATCAGCATCAAATGTAAATCTATTTACTGATACATATATTTGAGGTGTATTCATTGTTACAGAAGCTGTTAACGTTGATGTTAATGATACAACAACTTCTAATATATTAGTTATAGTAGCTGCAACAGTTACAGATGCTGTTAATGCAGAAGATAATAATTTTGGTGTTTTATTATAAGTTCCAGTAATAGAATTAGTACAATCATTTAATTCAGCTGGTATAATAGCTTGTACAGAAGTATAATCAGTTTTAACTGTACCATCTTCATTTGTTAAATTAATAGTAGTAAATAAGACACCACCAATTATTGAATCAATAATATTATTTGTTATAGTTAATGTTCCAACTGGAGATATAACATTTACATTTACATATCTTATTAATGCTAATTGTGATGTTGTAAATCCTGCTGTTGTTATTTTAACTTTACGAGTATTACTTGTATCGTATGTTACATCTACATTACTAATACTTAAACTAATATAGTTAATTGAAGTAGTTACAGACTTAGTTGAAGAATCTACAGGATTAGTAACAGTATATGTAAAGTTATATATTCCAGGATTTACTATTGTAACTTGATTACTTGTTATAGTAAGTCCACTTGTTGTAGTCCATGTTCCTCCAGTTGTATAACTATTAGACAATAATAAATTAAATAAGTTATATGGATTAGTTAACGTACATACATTTAATGGAATAGCTAATCCAGGACTTAATATCGTATAAGTTATTGTAAAACTATTACCTACTTTACCATATTCATTTACTGGTTTTAATGTTAATACTTGATTAGTAGCAGAATATTCTATAGGATTATAAGTTACAATATTTGTATTATTAGTAGATGTTACACCAATAGTAGGATTAGATACTACTTCAAATTTAGATATAGTAGTATTCCCTGTAACTGTTGTATTTGATGTATCACCAAAAAATATAGTTTTAGTTATATTACTTACAACTGGTGTTATTGATTCTACAGAATTTATATTCAATGTAAATTCTTGTGAAAATATATCACATTCATTTTTAACTTTCCATTTAATAGGAATATTTCCTACTGTTGCTGTAGTTTTTGTATAAGTAATTACTTGAGTTATAGGATTAAATGTAGCTATACCTTTACCTGTAACAGTTAATGTAACAGTATCAGTTAATACTTGTCCAGCACTAGCAACAAAAGTAAATGTATTATAATCAATATAATCTGTTGCAAAATCAATTATGTTTGTTGTAGTTGGTAATGAGTTATCAAACGTTATTGTTTTACTATTATTAGTATAACCATTTAATATAAATCCAGCAGCACAATCAGGTTTAATTGTACAAGTACCTAATTTAGTTACTGTAATATTAAATGTATTACTTGGTACATTCTTATCATTAGTTACTGTTATTGGTAATACAACACTTGTAGTACTAAATTCAGGAATAGTTATTTCGTAAGAATTATTACCAAGACTTCTTTGTGTTGCATTAGCATAAGTTATAACTAATGGATTATTAACTAAATTACCACATCCTGAATTAGTTAATGTTATTACAAACTTTCTTACATTTCCATTATTTAATGGAAAACATTGTGCTGTTACTGTCTGATTAGCTACAAATGATTCACAAGTTAACGTATAATAATTTACTGCATCACTTATACATCCATTAGCATCTTTAACTTTTACTCTTATTCCTTGAGGATTTTTATATCCTGGAGGTAATATATTAGCAGGATTATGATTCCATGTTAATGATAATTGATTCTGTGGATGAAATCCTGTATTAGGTTCATTACTAGAAAATTGAGATTCTAAACCGTATATCCAATTATATAAATATGGTGGTTTACCTCCAGTTACTATAGCATTAAATGATAAATTATTAGCATCAGGTTGTTCTATACTTACATCTAAACTATTACACTCATTTACTAAAGTATCTGTAAAAGTATTAGAACATCCTTTATCATTAGTAACAATTACAGTAATTGTATTTCCAGTAAAACAATCTAAATCAGTAATATAATAGGTAACATATATCTTTTTAGTAGTTCCATTGAAACTTCCACTCGCATTATCTATTGTAATACAAGAATTATTAGATGTAATAGTGTAATTAATTACATTAGAATCTAATAGTGTTATAGTATATGTCCTATTTATTGTAATCATTATGCTACTGTAAGTGTTATAGAATTAGCATCAAACCTAACAGTATCTCCAGCACCTATAGTTACAGGACTTGATGATAATGTACCATAGTAAATCATACTACCACTTGTATTAGCAGTCCATATTGCAAAACCTACTATAGTACAAGCTCCAGCATTAGTAGTTAACTCAATTAAATTATTTCTTACAACATCATTTGTAGCTGTAAAACTTGTAGCTGTAGTTAATGATTTTCTTCCAGCATTTCCAGTTAATGTTTGATATACTGAAGTACCTCCAGTACCATCTTCAGCAGGAAGTGTTGAATACACATCTAAAAATACTGTAGTTAATTGACTAGGTGCTGCGCCTCCAGCTAACCATGTAGCTATTAAACCTTCTGTATAGTTTGATAAATTTGCCATTGTGTTTATATTTTAGTTATTGCAGCTATTGTATTTACTGTTGTTAACAATGCTGATTTAAGTTTAACAATATTGTTATTAGGATTCTTAGTTATAACATTTGTAAATTGTCCACAAGTTAATGTTATACCTGATTCATCTCCTTCATTACAAGATTCCATTGGTTCTATACACTCATTAGGCATCTTAGACAAAGCTAATGCTAGTAAATCATTATTATCAATTATACAATCAATACCATAACGATATCTATCTGCCAAACTTTTAACAAAACTCGCAATCTCCATAATCCATTGAGTTATATAAAACTTTTAAATCTTCACAATCTACACATTTATCAGCAGCTGTAACTAATACAAAGTATGTAGTAGCTAACTGTTGATTATAGTTTGATGCAAGTTGTTTAGCAACTTTGCAACCTGTTTCTTCATTCTTAAATATACATCCTTTATCAATAGTAATAACACTAGTTGCTGTTACTGTTTGTTTTAATACTACAGAATGAACTCCTTCTGCTAGAGTAATAGTATAGTCATAATAACTATTTGTAATACTACCTACAACAACAGCTACAGGAGTAGTATCATTAATACTAATACTATAAGTCTTACCAGTAGTACTAGCAAACAATGTAGAAGTAATTCTTATTGCTGTATTATTACTTATTAGTTCTAATTTCATCTTCTTAGTATTAATCTTGTTATTTTTTCACCAACATATCCCCATAAATCTACACCAGTTACAGTTTCTATGTTCTCAAAGATACTCTTTATTTCAGTTAATGCAACAACTCCAGCTACCATATACGTTAACGGTATAGGCAACGAGAATACTCTTATGAATAATTCTGATATAAGTATGCCTATCATATATAATACATACTTCTTTACACTCTGACGATAGCCTGATGATTTAATAGCTTCACCTCTATGTTTTGCAGCCATTCTTCCAGTATATAAATCTACTAGAACTATGACTAATGTAAAAGATAGAAATGTAGCTACTGACATTATAAAGCTACTTATCCAACTAAACATAGTAAATATTACTCCTATCCAGTAGTCCTCTGTTACAAATTTCTCTACGTTGTAACGTACAATTTCTTTTGATGTATGTTCTTTCATGTTGATGTTAGTTTTCCGCCTTCGTATCTTCTTGAGAATTTACGATGAATCATTGTAGCCATCTTTAAGAATCTAGTTGGTCCATACACCATACTAATTTGGTCTTTAATGTTCATCGTCATCATAGTCAGCTTCCGCTTTACATCGTTGTGTAGATTACTACGTTCTTGTTTTATTGCTTGGTATAATTGATAACCATTAGCTTCACCCATTAGTCCTCTTTCATACCAATGTTTTTCTTCTACATATTTAGCTAAGTAATGCCATATAACTTCAGGTTCTGAAGGAATAAGATATTCACCACTAGCATCTTTTAATGGAGTATAATAATGTACTAGAATAGTACCTGTATCAAAATTAAATGTTCCTATGTTTCCAGTTATTTGTACAGAAGCATCACACTCTCTACATAGATAATCTATTGTTTGATTAGTAAGTATATTAACTTTTTGATTAGGAACAAATGTACTATTAGTATAAGTAGTTTGTATTCCTATTGGATTATCATACATTAATCCTGTACTTGTAGTTACACTATCTTGAGGAATTATAGTAGATTGGAAAGAAACGATAGTAAGTAATGTAGGAGATACAGCGTTGTAATAATCATTATTAATAGTAAGAGTATTATTAGTGCTATTAATAGTATAATACTCTGGACTATCAGGCGATAGTTGTCCACTAAAATATACAAAAGTTGTACTACCAGCTTGTAACAAATTTGTTTTAGTCCAAGTAACAGTTTGAGTAGGGTTTGTATATTCCTGAACATAAGGCATTAGTGTTGTATCTTTTGTAAACTCTACTAAGTTATTTCCTGTAAAGTATGTACTTCTTGAATAGTCATACATAACTTGATTTAAATCATTAGCTACTTCTATTCCTATTATTTTATCTTTAGTTGCTGGTAGTTGTGCTTTATAATTATTAACTTCTACTATATCAAAATCTTTAACTTTCTGTAGTGTTGGATAGTTAAGTAGATTCCATGCTTGTAATGCCCATGACAATAGTTGGTCATCATCAGATTCTGCATATCTAACAACACTACTCATATAATTAAAAACTGATGATAATGGTTTCATACTTTTTAGTTTTAAAATGTGGGAGAAGTTTCACCTACTTCTCCCAATGGTTTAGCCCAAGGTAGCGATTCTTCTGCAACAAACCTATTCTTTAATATCATTAGATATATTATAGCTACAAATATAATACAATTAGTTGAATAATAGTTTATTCTTTTTTTATGAGCCTAACATCATTATCCACCGTAGCAAATTTACCATTAGCAAATTTATACAAGTCATATTTTACACCATTGAAATTAAAGGTAATTTGATTGGTGAATGTCGAGAGTAACAGGTTGGTTGAAATAGAATAAACTTTGCCGTTATCAGGATTAAAAATAAATCTATTAGCATTGTTTATTTGAATCTCCCCCAGGATATTTTCACCATTGAATACCAATGTCCAATCGCCAAGAAAAGCCGCTGTGTCCCTAAGTGCCGTCGAAGTGTAAACAGGCTTTCCACTTATTTGAAGGTGCAAATTATTGTAGTAATTAATCCGCTTCACCGATTTACCTTTTAAAATCAATGGCTTCGCATGAATGGCAATCGTGTTGCTTTGCCTTTCCGCATCGGTAACAAGCGCGTTAATGGCGGTTGATGAATCGCCAAGTATTTGTTTGTTCCCTGTCACCGTGCTATCGCTGAACGTTGTCATGGTAACAATGTAATAAATGTTTCCTTGTTTTTGAATGTAAACTGTATCGCTTACAACGTCTTGCGATAAAGCAAGGAATGGAATGAGTAAAAAGAAAAGTATGTTTTTCATGTTATTTGTTTTCTAAGATTAAAATTCTTTGTTCGAGTGCCTTGATAAGGGCTTGTTGTTCCTGCATGGCTTTGACTAACGTAGCTGTTATTGCTTTATAATCTATTTGCAAATAACCATCACCCATCGAAGATACAGCGTTTGGTATAATTTCAAAAACATCTTGAGCTATAAAACCAACATCTTTAACATCGCTATCCATCTTTCTATCTAAATCATTGTAAAAAAAAGTAACTGGATTTAAAAGTAAAATTTCATTTAATCCAAAAGCACTATTTTCTATTGTGTTTTTTAAATTTACGTCAGATACTCCTGCTGCTTGTAAAACACCTGTAGATGATGCTCCAATGTCACCAACATTATTCATTGCCGTTATCCTTGCATTTCCGACAACGTGGAGTTTTTCAGTTGGGCTTGTCGTTCCTATACCAACATTGCCAGCCTCATTTAAATATATATCATATACATAGCCATTATTTAATCTTGTGCTTAACCCAATTTTTCCACTTCCACCGTTATATATATGAAAAGTTTTGATATCATTCTGTCTATAAAATTCAGCGTATTGACCCTCAGCTGTGCCATTTCCAAAAGCCATCTGAGAATAATTTGAGGTGTTGCTGGCAGAATTGTTTATCATTACAATCCTGGCATTAGTTCCACTGATTTGTAGTTGATAACCAGTATATCCCGGTACTGAAGTAATACTAACGATACTTCCATTATCATAAATTAAACTATTTCCTAAAGTTGTTCCCGTTGATGTATATTTTGGCAAATAATTTAATGTGCCACTTCCTGTATTTATCCCAGCCAATGCCAAGGTCGTCTGCCCCGTTCCTCCATTTGCCACAGTTAAAGGCGTGCCTAAAGACATACTACCCGTAAATAAGCCGTTGCCAGATACATGAAGTTTTTCGGTAGGATTTGGAACGCCAACTCCTAGCCTTTGAGTAGTTCCGTTATAAGCAAAGAATGTGTCGGTTGTCAATGAACCCGATGAAGAAACAAAAGGTATTCTATTTGGGGAGCCAAAATTACTAGCACCTGTACCTCCGTTGCCTGCGCCTAACACACCCATAACACCTGGGGTAATGTCTGCGCTTCCATCAAAATTAGCACCATAAGCCGATGTAAGATTCGTTCTTATATTTCTTGCTGTTGTTAATGTTGCTGCGCTGCCTGTTGTGTTTTGATTAAGCGTTGGAACGTTGGCTGCTTGAATGATGCCATTCCTTCCTGCGCGATAATAAGGCAATAACATTGTAGCCGTGTCAAGCGTTGAACCACCACCACCTCCTGCCAATGCCCAATATGTCGTTGTTCTGTTGTAATGGTAAAATTTACTGTTAGCCGTATCAAGAATGATGTACGCACTTGTATCGCTGAACGGCGTAATGACATTGGTATCATTTGCCACGCCCCGAAAAACCAGACCGTCCGCAGTCGTTTGTTCTCCAAGTGTTATTTTTTGCCCACTATTACTTGGATATTGAGCAAAGATAATTGTAGGAAGTAATAATAAGATATAAAATATATTCTTCATGTTTGTTTATTTAATTGCTAACCAATTTACACTAAGAGTTTTATTTATTGCAGGACTTCCGTTTGAAACATTAAATCCTTGAACTCTAAATAAAGTATCTGTTTTTAAAATAATTTCATAGAATACTCCAGTACTACCATTTATTGCATCTGAAGTAATTATAATTGTATTAGGTACTACTCCAAGTGAATGAGTTACATCAAATGTTGCAGTTGCACCAGATACTGTAAATGTTGTTACACCCCTTGTCATTAAACCTGTTTGCGCTACAGTTGTAACAGTTCCTATAACATTAGTAATATTATCTTTTCCAAGTAAAGTATTAGGAGATGTTGATGTAGTAGATAAAGTTAATGCTCCTGCCACCGCAAGGGTACTTGATAATGTCGTTACTCCAGTTACTCCAAGTGTGCCGTTGACGTCAAGAGTATATGATGGAGTAGTGTCATTAATACCAATTAAACCGCTATTAGTAATATTAAATATTCTATTAAAATCACCTCCATTTCCTAAACTAAGTGTACTGCTATTGTCATTGAATAATCCAAATTTCCAAACTTGAACACCTGAATGGTCAAAATATAAATATCCATTTCTGTTATTTACATTATTAAAATTATATAAAGTTCCACTTACACCAAGTGTGCCTCTAATATCAAATTTATAAGAAGGTTGCATAGTTCCTATTCCAATATTTCCATCAGGTTCAATAAACATTCTTGAAAAATCAATTGGATTAATATCACCAGATGGATTTCCTGATGTAGTCATAAAATTTATACCTCCAAATGAAGCTGCACCTGTACTATTATTAGTTCTTTGATATCCAAAAATTATTGCTGATGGATTATAATAAGTAGTAGATGTCATTCTTTGTACTCTTTCAAATCCACTACCAGCTTTTATATTATTTCCAATAAAAGGGTTTGATGTATTTATCATAAAATCCCAACCAAAACTTTGGTCACTTCCTTCATTATATGTAAATCTATTTACGTCTCTAAATAATCCAGAAGTTCCTAAACTTGATGTTCCTGTAAATTTTGGTAAATAATTTGCTGTTCCTGTTCCTGTAATTGGATTTGTTAATGTGTTTTGTTTTAAATTTAATGCTGTTTGTGTTGCAGTTGATATTGGTTTATTTGCATCCGTTGTATTATCGACATTTGCTAAACCTACCATACTCTTAGTAATACCATTAACTGTAGAACTAAATGTTGTTACTCCAGTTACACCAAGAGTACCACCAATTGAACTATTACCACTTGCATTAAATGTGCCATTTACGTCAAGTGTTGTTGTAGGTGTATTTGTTCCAATACCTACGCGATTCATTGAAGCATCTACAAAAACCATATTTACATTTCCATCACTTTCAATTCTTGTATCATTATCTCCTCCTGTACCATTTATTACTGCTGCTCCATTTACCCCTAACGCCCCTGTTAATATTCCCCCTGTCAATGGTAAGTAATTTAAGTTAGGAATATCTGTTGATACTAATGACCTAAAAGTAGGTGTACCACTTGAACCATTAGGTGCTGCAAGTACAGTATTAGCTGTTTGACTTGCAAAGTTAGATGGAGTTACATTTGTAACTGTATTAGCATTACCAGTAGTATTTTGATTCCATGTTGGAACTGTACCTGTTAATCCTGAATAAGCTACATTAGTAGCAGTTGAAGCATTACCATTAAGACTAGCAGTTATTATTCCAGCACTAAAGTTTCCTGAAGCATCTCTTGAAACAATAGTATTTCCTGTATTACTATTTGTAGCTGTAGTTGCTGAATTAGATATTTTACCAGCTGTTGTTATTGTATTTAATTTACTATCTGATATACTTCCAGCTAACATACTATTTGTTACTTTATTAGCACCTATAGTTGTTGTTATACTATTTGTACCACTACCAGTTACATCGCCTTGTAATGTAATCATACTACCACTACCAGCTAATGCTACAATATTATCTATAGCTATTACTGTAATAATATCTCCTAATTTATAACTTCCTTCTTCTATTGTTACAATACTATCAGACGAAATAGTATATTGAACATCTTTTAATAATTGTCCATTTCTATATACTTGAGTAAAATATTTTAATAATTTCTTATTACCTTGTGTCCATATTACTTGATTACTAGTTAAAGGAATAAAATCTTGTCTTAATAATGTAGCTGTATCTCCAGAGTTAATTATATTATCAGCTACTTTTAATGTATCATTTAAGAATGATAATCCATTTCCTATTTTTATATCTGTTAAATCATTAGAATTATTAGCACCTACAAGTTTATCTGGAGTTAAGTTATTAATTAAACTATCAACTCTTATTGTTCCAGAAACTTGTAACGCTTGTTCTGGTGTCATAGTAAGAATACCAACTCTATTAGTTTCACCATTAAGATACATCAAAGCAGTAGTATCTGTTTGTAATACCATATTTCTATTAGTAGATTTAATTGATACAGTACCATTATTATTCATTAACTCAAGATTAGTAGAATTAGTATTACTATTTATTTTTAC
>JACCDP011182459.1_pt1 | contig 17065 bp, 14 predicted proteins | sample 7445841 | NCBI WGS metagenome assembly JACCDP01 (sample SAMN15323441, study PRJNA562643) | freshwater metagenome | isolation source: river surface water | place: USA:Blue River Watershed | collected 2017-08-17 | reverse complement strand
GGCGACAAGACTCAGTTGCTCGCATTCATTCTTGCCGCCCGCTTCAAGAAGCCGCTGCCCATCATTCTGGGCATTTTGGTGGCCACGCTGGTCAACCACGGGCTGGCCGGCGCCCTCGGGGCCTGGATCACGTCTGCCCTCAGCCCTCAGGTGCTGCGCTGGGTGCTGGGCCTGTCCTTCATTGGCATGGCGGTGTGGACCCTGATCCCCGACAAGATCGAGGATGAAGAGACCCAGGTTGCCCAGCGCCTGGGCGTGTTCGGCGCCACCCTGGTCACCTTCTTCCTGGCCGAGATGGGTGACAAGACCCAGATCGCGACGGTGGCCATGGCGGCGCACTACTCGCAGGCCCTGATGGTGGTCGCCGGGACCACGCTGGGCATGCTGATCGCCGATGTGCCGGCGGTCTTCATCGGCGACAAGCTGTCGGGCCGGATCCCGATGCGCCTGGTGCACGGCATCGCCGCCGCCATCTTTGCCGGGCTGGGGGTGGCGACGCTTCTGGGCGCAGGATCCAAGCTGGGCCTTTGAGGGGCCGGGGCAGCGACAGCCGAGAAGCGGCGACGACTCAAACAGACGGCAGGTGCCGGTGTGTGCCAGCGTGGACGCGAGGCCTGGCGCGGCTGGCCCCGCTCACCCCGCGAACAAAGTCTCCGGCAAACCCCGCACGCCAGGCACCTGAACAGCCAAAAGAGAGCCCGAGAGCGGCGCGGCCTCGAGGGCGGCGCCGCTCAGGCGCACCGAGGCGCTGGTGATGTAGAGCGTGTCTAGGTTCGGGCCACCGAAGCAGCAACTGGTGGGGCGGGGGACGGGGAGCTTGATCCGCATCAGCCCGCGGCCGTCCGGCGAGTAACGCGACACGCGCCATGCGTCCCAGACGGCCACCCACAGGCAACCCTCTTCGTCGACCGTGAGGCCGTCGGGTCTGCCGTCGGTGGCATCCAGCACGATGAGGGGCTGGCGGTTGGTGATCTCACCGGCGCGCAGGTCGAAGTCGTAGCGGTAGACGGTTCGCCGGTGCGAGTCGGTGAAATACATGGCGCGGTTGTCGGGGCTCCAGCCGAGGCCATTGGCGACGGTGAAGCCACTGTCCATTTTTTTCCAGGCGCCGTCGGCCTCCACCCGAAACAGGTTGCCGCGGTTGGCAGCGGTGGCCATGTCCAGTGTGCCGACCCAGAAGCGGCCGAGGCGGTCGCATTTGCCATCGTTGTAGCGGTTGCCGGGTCGGTCGGACTCGGGGTGGCACAGCAAGGTCAGTCGGCGGCTGTCGGTGTCGAAGGCCATCAGCCCGCTGGGGGTGGCGGCCAGCAGCCCACCAGAGGCCTTGGGAAGGGTGACGCTCACCATGGAGCCCAGCTTGAATTCGGCGTCCTGTCCGCTGGGCCCGTCGAGCCGGTGAATAGCCGGCGTGAGGATGTCGACCCAGTACAGGGCGCTGTCCCGAGGTGACCACACCGGCCCCTCGCCCAGCAGGGCGCGCGACTCGACGACGCAGCGAACCTCCAGCGCGGTGGCTTCGGGCGGCGCGTCGTTTGGCTCGATCGAGGTGAACTGGCCGCCGGCGTTGTGCGAAATACGCCGGGCGGCTCCGATGAGGGCCGGGGCGAGACTGTGCGCCTGGGGCAAGTCCATGCGCTCCGCCCGAGAGCGGACACAGAGGGCACCCACCGGCTGGCCTTCGATGTCAAAGATGGGCGCTGCCAGGGCCACCGCCCCTTCGTGCCACTCGTCCACCTCGAGCGCATAGCCGCGGGCGCGGGTGAGGTCGAGTTCGCTGCGCAGCGCGGTGGGGTCGGTCAGGGTCTGCGGCGTGTAGCGCTTCTGCGGGCCACTGGCCAGCAACCTCGACTGCCAGGCCGGGTCACGGCAGGCCAGGATCATTTTGCCCAGCGCGCTGGCGTGCAGCGGCAGGCGCAGGCCGATCGGCAGCGGCTCGGGCTCCTCCCGTCCGGTCGCCTCGCAGGCAATGAGCACCACCGAGTCGCCATCGAGCACCCCGAGCAGCACCGACTCGCGGAAGGTGTCGCGCAGCCGGACCATCTCGTCCTGCGCGGCCAGCCGCAGGTCGAAGTCACTCCAGACTTCGTGCGCCAACTCCAGCAGACGGAAGCCGAGCCGGTAGGTGCGGGTGTAGGCGTCGTGGCGCAGCAGGCCTTCGCGCATCAGAGTCGCCAGGATGCGATGGAGGGTGGCCTTGGGCAGCCGACTGGCTCGGAGCAACTCGGTGAAGGTCATCGGAACCCGGGCCTGGGAAACGATGTTCAACAAGCCCATGGCCTTCTCCAGCACACCTAGCCCAGGGCCTGGCTCGGCCGGGGCGGACACTTCGGGGTGGAGTTCGACGGGTTCCATTAGTTGGGACTTGCACGCGCGGCGCCTGAGAGCGCTGATTCTGCCCGACTCAGCCTTGAAACCGATGTCGTGGTTGAACTCTAAAGGGTTTACGCGAATGGCTGGGCCGTTCAAGCGGGCGAGAATAGCCGACAAATAGTTCCATTCAACAGAACTCAGGAGACAAATATGCGCTTCATGACACGTTTTTGCGCCCTCGCCAGCCTCGCCCTGGCCGTGTGGAGCCCGCTGCCGGCCACGGCCCAGGACGGCTACCCCAACAAGCCCATCCGCCTGGTGGTGCCCGTGCCTCCGGGTGGCGCCGCCGACGGCATGGCCCGTCTGGTGGCCGAGCACCTGCAGGCGAAATGGGGCCAGCCGGTGGTGGTGGACAACAAGCCCGGGGCCGGTTCGTCCGTCGGCATGGCCCTGGTGGCCAAGGCGCCGGCCGATGGCTACACCCTGGGGCTGGGCAATATCGCGGCCAACGCCATCAACCCGGCCCTGCAGCCGGCCCAGTTTCCCTACCACCCGGTGCGCGACTTCGCCGCCATCAGCGTGGTCGGTGTGACTCCGCTGGTGCTGGTGGTCAACGCCGAAAAAGTGAAGGCGCGCAGCGTGGCCGAATTGGTCACCTTCCTCAAAGCCAACCCCAACCTGGCTTATGGCTCCTCTGGCGTGGGCTCCTCGCTGCACCTGGCGATGGAGTTGTTCCTGCAAAAAACCGGCACCAAGATGCTGCACGTGCCCTACAAGGGCTCCGCGCCCATGACCACCGACTTGCTCTCGGGCCAGGTGGTAGCGGCCATCGACGCAGCGGCCACCAGCATGCCGCATGTGCAAAGCGGCAAACTGCGGGCCCTGGCGGTCACCGCCTCGGAGCGCGCCTTCTTCGCCCCTGACCTGCCCCTGATGCGCGACCTGGTACCTGGCTTCGAGATGCGTCCCTGGCACGGGATGATGGCGCCCGCGGGCACACCCGCCGCCATCCTGACCAAGGTCTCGCAGGAAGTGAACGCCTTCCTGCGCACCCCGGCCGCCCAGGCCAAGCTGCAAGAGCGCGGCATCATCCCGGCAGGCAACACCCCGGCCGAGTTCCAGACCTTCATGACCAGCGAGTTCGACACCTACCGCAAGGTCATTCAGGACGCGGGCATCAAGGCGGACTGAGCGGGCCAGACCGGCCAGCGAAACGCCCAGATTCACGCTCACCCACACCACCGAAAGACTCCATGACCCGCATCACCCGACGCCAACTCACGGCCGCCTGCGCACTGGCGGGCCTGGTACTTCTGCCAACCCTCAGTGGCGCCCAAACGGCCTGGCCTTCCAAGTCCCTGACCATGGTCGTGCCCTTTGCGCCCGGCGGTGCGGGCAATGGCTCCCTGCGCATCCTGTCGGAAATCATCGGCCCGCAGTTGAACCAGACGATCGTTGTCGACAACCGCCCCGGTGCCGGCGGCATCACCGGCACAGCGACGGTCACCAGCAGCAACGACGACCACCTGTTCCTGATGGGCAGCACCTCGATGACCATCCTGCCGGCGTTGCGCAAGGACCTGCCTTACGACACGCAGCGTGACCTCAAGCCGGTCGGGATGATTTCGTCCCAGCCCATGGTGCTCGCGGTCGCCGCCAATTCGCCGCTGCGAACCCTGGACGACCTGGTCACACAGGGGCGCGCTGGCAACCTCTCGGCTGGCAACAGCGGCGTCGGCACGCTGTCACACCTCGCCACCGAGCTGATCAACCACAAGCTGCAGACCCGCATCACCGCCGTCCCCTACAAGGGAGACAGCGTGCTGCTGCCCGACGTCGTCTCGGGCACGATCTCGATCGGCATGGTCAACCTGCCGGTGGCGCTTCCCTTGATTCAATCTGGGCGCCTGCGCGCGCTGGCAGTCACTTCGCAGCAGCCCGTGGCCAGCCTGCCCGGGGTTCCGGTTCTGAGGACCTTGGGCGAAGAGTTCGTGATCACCGGCTGGGCCGCGCTCTTTGCCGCGCGCAATGTCCCGGCGGCCGAGGTCGAGCGCGTGGGCGTGCTGCTGCGGCAGGCTCTGGCCCAGGGCGCGGTGAAGGAAAAATTCGCGGCCTTCGGGGTTGCGCCCGAGATCGCCACACCGGCCCAGCTCAACGCCTTCGTCCAGGGTGAAACCCGGCGCTGGGCCGACGTGGTGAGCAGCCGCGGCATCAAGCTCGAGTGAGCGCGGCCTGCGCCCACCACAAGAAAAGTTGAGCAACGTGACACAAGATTCCACTGCGGTACCGATCAGCGGCGTTTTCCCGGTTCTGCCCACTCCCTTCGGCCCGCAGGGCCAGCCCGACGTCGCCTCGCTGCGGCGCCTGGTGCGCTATCTCCTTCGCTGCGGCGTGGACGGCATCACCTTTCCGGGTGTGGCCAGCGAGTTTGCGCAACTCAGCGAAGACGAGCGACGGCAACTGCTGGAGGCGGTGCTGGCCGAGACCGGTGGACGAGTGCCGGTGGTGGCAGGCGTCACCAGCGCCGATGCCGAGATGACGCTGCGGCTGGCGCGCCACGCCAGGGACCACGGCGCCCAAGCCCTGATGGTGGCAGCGCCGCCCCAGTGGAACGAGGCGGGCCCGCAAATTGCCTACTTCGAGCGCCTGGCGCAGGCAGTGCCCGGGCTGGCCATCATGCTGCAGAACGTGCCGCCGCCGGTCGGCGCGGGCCTGGCACCCAAGGTGCTGCTGGAGGTGGTGCGGGCTGTCCCGGCGATCCGCTACATCAAGGAAGAAGCCCTGCCCAGCGGCCAGCGCCTGAGCGTGGTGCTGGCCGATGCGCCGGCCAGTCTGCTGGGCGTGCTCGGCGGCGCGGGCGGCCGCTACATCACCGACGAATTGCGCCGAGGCGCCTGCGGCACCATGCCGGCGATTGAACTGGCCGAGGTGCATGTGGCGCTCTTCGTCGCCCACCGCGCGGGTGACGCGCGGCGGGTGCGTGAGTTGTTCACCCGCATGCTGCCGGTCCTCAACACGCAGGCGGTGTTCCGCTGGGCGCTGACCAAGCAGGTGCTGCTGCAAAGAGGGCTGATTGACCACGGCGGCCAGCGCATCGACGGCCCCCGCCTGGACGCGATGGACCGTGCGGACCTCGACGCCTTCCTCGGCGACCTCGCCGACCTGCTGCTGCCTGAATCTGCCCTGCGCGAGTTGAGGAACAATCCGGGCTGAACCGGGAGCGCCTGTTGACAGCCTCGAATTTGCCGCGAATCCAGAAGGTCGAATCCTTCATCATTTCTATTCCGCGCGACACGCCCTACCTCGGTCCGCTCGGGCCCGGGGAGCAGGTCAACGCACGCGGTTACCTGGTCCGCCAGGGCAACCGCACCATCTATCCGAGCACCGATATGTCGGTGCTGGTCAAAATCACCGCCGAAGACGGCACCGTGGGCTGGGGCGAGACCTACGGCATCGTTGCACCACAGGCAGTCACCAGCATCATCGACGACGTGCTCGGCCCGGTGATCCTGGGGCGCGACCCGTCCGACCCGATGGTGATCCAGGAAGACCTCTACGACCTGATGCGGGTGCGCGGCTTCTCTGGCGGCTATTACGGCGACGCCATCGCCGGCGTGGACATTGCGGTCTGGGACCTGTACGGCAAGTGCGTCAATCTCCCGGTGGTCAAGCTGCTGGGGGGCCAACGCAGCACCCGCATTCCGGCCTACATTTCCGGCCTTCCTGGCAAGACGCTGGACGAGCGGCTGGCGCTGGCGCGCAGCTTCCAGGCCCGCGGCTTCAAGGCCTTCAAATACGCGGCGGCGGTGTCCTTTGACGGCATCGTCGAGGAGATGCGGGCCCTGCGCGAGGGCCTGGGGCCCGATGTGGAGTTGATGGTCGACCTGCACTGGAAGTTCAGCGCGCAGGAGGCCATCCAACTGATCGACCGGCTCATGCCCTGGCGCCCCTGCTTCGTGGAGGCCCCCTGCGCGCCGGAAGACGCCGAGGGCCAGGCCCAAGTGGGCGCACGGGTGCGGGTGCCGCTGGCACTCGGCGAAGAGTGGCACACCCTGTACGAATACCGGTCACGGATGGAGCGCCGCGCGATGTCCATCGTGCAGCCGGAGATGGGGCACACGGGCCTGAGCCAATTCATCCAGATCGGCCGTATGGCGCAGGCCTTCCACATGCGGGTCATGCCCCATGCCAGCATTGGCCTGGGCATCTTCCAGGCGGCCAGCCTGCATGCAGCAGCAGCCCTGCCCAATTGCCCGATGCACGAATACCAGCACTCGGTGTTTGACCGCAACCTGCGCTTCGTGCGCACCCGTATGCGCTGCGCCGACGGGCACTTCGAATTGCCCGAGGGGCCAGGTCTCGGCATTGAGCCAGACGAATCCGTGTGGCAATACCTGCGGCCCAAGCAGGCCGCCTGAAGGCCCACGCACCAAGGAAGTTTCATGTCTCAGCCCGTGCTGATCGCCCTCGACTGGGGCACCTCCAACCTGCGCGCCAGTTTGCTCGATGCGAATGGTGACACCCTGGAGGCGCGCAGCGCGCCCGGCGGCGTGATGGCGGTGCCCGATCGGGCCTTTGCCGGCGCCCTGCTGTGCCTGTGCGGGGACTGGCTCGAGGCCCACGCGCTACCGGTGATCGCCAGCGGCATGGTGGGTAGCCGGCAGGGCTGGCAGGAGGCCCCCTACCTCGACTGCCCGGCCGATCTCGCTTCGGCGGCGCGCCAGTGCATCCAGGTTGAATTGAAAACCGCCAGCGGTGCAAACCGCACGGTGCACATCGCGGCGGGCCTGCGCTGCCTGCATGAAGATGGCGCCTACGACGTGATGCGGGGCGAGGAGACCCAAATCTGGGGCGCCGGCATTCCCGACGGCCGCTGCTGCGTGCTGCCCGGCACCCACAGCAAATGGGCTTGGACCGGAGTACAAGGCCAGGTGGCGCGCTTTCGCACTTACCTCACCGGCGAGTTGTATGGCGTTCTCACCCAGCACGGCATCCTCGGGCGGCTGATGGTCCATGGCCAGGCCCGGCCCGCAGCCTTCGAAGCCGGTGTCCGGCGCGGCCTGGCCGGCCACCACCAAGCCACCCACCTCCTGTTCGCGGCCCGCACCGCGGGCCTGATGGGGCAAGTCGAGCCCGAGGGCCTGCCCGATTACCTGTCTGGCATGTTGCTGGGAATCGAAATCGCTGCCGCCACCGAAGCCGGGGGGCAGGCCGCACTGGCAGGCGGTGTCACCCTGATCGGTGACGACGGCCTGTGCAACCGCTATGAAACGGCGCTGAATCTCGCCAGCATCCCCAGCACACGCGCCCCGGCCGAGGCCACGACCCAAGGCCAGTGGCTGCTGGCGCGAGCGGCCGGATTGGTGGGGGCGGCATGAGCGCGCCGATGCAAGCCCCTGGCACCCCCTCGCCAGCAGGCCGTCTGCTCGACGGCCACCCGCTGGTGGCCATTTTGCGCGGCGTCACCCCGGCGGAGGTGCTGGATGTGGCAGCAGTTCTCCTGGACGCAGGCATCCGCGCCATCGAGGTGCCACTCAACTCGCCGCAGCCGCTGGAGAGCATCGCTCGGCTCGCGGCGCGCCACGGACACGAGGCGGTCATCGGCGCGGGCACGGTGCTGAGCGCCGACGCGGTGCGCCAGGTTGCCGACGCCGGCGCGCGGGTCGTGCTCGCGCCCAACTTCCACCCCGCAGTGGTGCAGGAGGCGCTGGCGCGGGGGCTGCTGCCCATGCCAGGCGTGGCCACCGCCACCGAGGCCTTTGCCGCGATCGACGCCGGCGCCACCCACCTCAAGCTGTTCCCGGCGGATGCGCTCGGGGTAGCCACGGTCAAGGGCTGGGCCGCAGTGCTGCCCGCCGGCACCGCCATGTTCGCGGTGGGCGGCATTGACGCGGGCAACCTGGAGCTGTTTCGTGCGGCCGGCATTGCCGGTGCAGGTATAGGCTCGGCGCTCTACAAAAGTGGTGTGGCGCTGGATGAACTGCATCGGCGGGCCCTGGCGTTGCGAGCCGCCTGGGGCTGAAATTCGCCCGGGCGACGCCCGCCGCGCAATTGATCAGATCCATTTTTGGATCCATAATTGCACGCCGACCTCGCAACCCGAGACCGCGTAGCAAATTCACAGCCCGAGAAGGGCCGCGGTCAGGCGCCGCCCCAATGAAGGAGACAAGACATGATGAAGCGACATTTCCTGGTGATGCTCGTGGCAGCGACAGCCTGGGCCGCCCAGGCACAGGACTTTCCCTCCCAGCCCATTCGAATCGTGATTCCCTACGCGCCAGGCGGCGGCACGGACATCCTCGCCCGGCCAGTGGCCAAGAGCATGGAGGATGCATTCAAGCAACCCGTGATCCTTGACCACAAGGCTGGGGCAGCCGGCAATATCGGCGCCGAATTGGTGGCGCGCTCGGCGCCCAACGGCTACACCCTGGTGATGGCGAACAACTCGCACACGATCAACCCCTTCATCTACAGCCGACCCGGCTACGACATGGAGAAGGACTTCGCGCCGGTGGCCGTGGTGGGCACATCGCCCACGATTCTGGTGGTGCACAAGTCGGTGCCTGCCAACAGCCTGCGCGAGTTGGTCGACTACGCCAAGTCACGTCCAGGCAAGCTCAATTTCAGCAGCGCCGGCGTGGGCACACCCGGGCATCTGGCGGGGCTGTTGTTTAACAAGCAAGCTGGTATCGATGTGGCCCACATTGCCTACAAAGGCACAGGGCCCGCGGTCTTGGCGTTGCTGCAAAAAGAGGTCGATATGCATTTCGCGACGCCGGCTGCCGTCGCCGCCCAAATCCAAGCCGGCGAATTCAAGGCCCTGGGGGTGACCTCCAAGGAACGCTTTTCCTCGTTCCCCACGGTGCCTGCTATCGCGGAGTCTGGACTTCCCGGTCTTCGTGAATACGAGGTGGACGTGTGGTGGGGCCTGCTCGCACCGGCCGGCACCCCCGCCCCGATTCTTGACAAGCTCAACTCGGCTGTACGTGCCGCCCTCAGCGACCAAGCCTTGCGTGAGAGCTGGATCTCGCGCGGCATGGTGCCGGCCGGCTCTAGCCGGGCCGACTTCCAGGCCCTCGTCAAGTCCGACCTCCAGAAGTGGGGCCGCGTGGTGCGAGACAACAAAATAACCGCCGAGTAAGTGCTCGAACGTAGCCCCAGAAAGCCTGCAAAAGCCGAAAGAAGCCTCGCCTGACAACGGGTGGGCACAGACCTTTTTCACCAATTGAGGATCCGCTGATGGGACGTGTCATCACGATTCGCGACACGACTTTGCGCGACGGCCACCAGTCGCTCTGGGCGACCCGGATGTCCACCGACATGATGCTGCCGGTCGCCGAGCGGCTCGAGCGCGCAGGCGTCGACTCGGTCGACATCATGGCGCACGTCATCATGGATTCGGCTGTGCGCTTCTGCAAGGACAACCCGTGGGAGCGTATGCACCTGCTGCGCAAGGCCATGCCGACGCCAATGATGGCAGCCTACACCGCAGGCAAGGTGGCTTGGGGCTTCAAGATAGCTCCCTCGGACATCCTGCGCCAGTGCACCGAACTGACCATTCGCAACGGTGCCAACCTCATCACCGCGATGAACGGCCTGCTCGACGTCGAGATGATGGTGGACCAATTGGTACAGGCCAAGTCACTCGGGGCCAGAACAGCCGCGGCGCTGGTCTATTCGATCAGCCCCGTCCATACCGATGCCTTGTACGAGGCTAAGGCGCGTGAGCTGGTCGAACGCACCGACGTGGATTGCATCATGATCAAGGACTCCGGTGGCCTGATCACGCCCGACCGCGCCGCCTCGCTCTTTGAGGCGATCCGACGAGGCGCGGGGGACCGCCAGATCACCTTGCACAGCCACGCGATGACGGGCATGGCCGGACGGGTCTACATGATTGGGGTGGACCACGGCATTGACGACCTGCAATGTGGCATATGGCCCCTGGCCCAAGGCGCGGCGCAGCCCTCGCTGCAGATGGTGGTGAAGAACCTGCGGGCCAAGGGCTACACGGTGAACATCGACGACACCCAGGTGGAGGCAGCCAGTCAGCACCTGCTCGAGGTCGCGCGTCGCCATGGCTTGCCAGTGGGCGAACCGGTCGAATACGACGACACCCATTACGACCACCAAATCCCCGGCGGGATGCTGAGCAATCTGCACTCCCAGCTGGAGCAGGCGAAGTTGCTGGACAAGTTCCCGCAACTGATCGAGGAAGTGCAGGTGGTTCGCCGGGACCTTGGGTGGCCCACCATGGTGACGCCCTTCGCGCAGATTGTCGCGAATCAGGCCATCATCAACATCATCACCGGCAAGCGCTACGAGACAGTGCCCGACGAGGTCGTGCACTACGTACTAGGGCACTACGGCAAGCTACTGGCGCCGGTGGAGCCAGACGTACTGGACAAGATCCTATCTCGCGCGACCACCGATGCGCGCAGACCACCGGAAGAAATGGAGCCGGCGCTGCCAGCGCTGCGAAAGCGCTTTCCTCACGCGAGCGACGAGGAGCGCTTTCTGCGCTACATGATTCCGGAGAGCGCGGTCGAAGACATGCTGCGCGAGGAAAAGGCACGTGCCGAGCGCCGCCACCAGCAAGTGCTCGAGTTGGGACCGGTGAGCAAAACGCTGATCGCGCTGATGGCGAAGGCGGCGAGCCTGCGGGATGTGGCTGAAGTCTCGATTCAATCAGGCGAGATCAGCGTCCGGGTACAACGGTGAGCCCCCTGGAAAGACACCCGCTGCGGAGCGCATGAATGGATAAGGTTTTTGAGTCGCCGCAAGCGGCCATCGCAGATTTGTCCGACGGAGCGAGCATCGCGATAGCCGGGTTTAGTGTCGGGCATGGCTTCGCGTCCAGCCTGATAACCGCGCTCAAGGAGCGGGGCACGCGCGGCCTGTGCATCGTCTGCAATTCATTGGGTGCCCCCGGCCAGCTGCGGCCGCAGATTCTGGTTGAGAGCAAGCAAGTCAGTCGGCTAGTCGCCTCCTTCTCGGCCAGACCGGGCGTGCCCAGCGACACCGAGCGCCAAATTGCTTCAGGGGAGCTTGCGCTCGAGCTTGTGCCCCAAGGGACACTGGTGGAGCGGCTTCGTGCGGGCGCATCCGGCATTCCGGCCTTTTACACGCCCACCAGCGTAGGGACCGATGTGGCCGAAGGCAAGGAAACCCGCGAGTTCAATGGCCGCACCTACGTGCTGGAAACCGGAATGACAGTGGACTATGCCTTTGTCCGTGCAGTCCGTGGCGACAAGGCGGGCAATTTGGAGTTTCGTGGCGGCAGCCAGAGCTTCAATCCGGCGTTTGCCAAGGCAGCCCGCATCGCCATCGCTGAAGTGGACGAGCTGGTCGAAGTGGGCGAGATTCCCCCTGAGCGCGTCGGTCTGCCCGGCATTTTCGTCTCACGCATCGTGAAACGGACGGTCGAAGCGGAAGCACCCGTGGTCCTCAAGAAGAAGCGCCGCGCAGACGCGACCTTCCGAAGCTACAACGGCAAGCCAGCACTTTCCCGGTTAGAGATCGGCCACCGCGCCGCACTGCTGCTCAAGTCGCACAGCTATGTCAACTTGGGCGTCGGCCTACCGACGCTGCTCACGAATTTTCTGAAGGGTCGAGACGTGATGCTGCATGCGGAGAACGGGATCCTCGGCTACGGCCCGCTCGGCGACGACGAAACATTCGATCGTGACCACTACAACGCGGGCGGTGAGTGGGTATCTATCGAGCCGGGCGCGTCCTTCTTCGACAGCGTCGAGTCGTTTGAAATCGCCCGGTCCGGCAAGCTAGACGCGATCGTGCTCGGTGCTTTCCAGGTAGACGGGCAGGCCAGCATCGCCAACTGGTCGACACCCCAATTGGTGGGCGGCGGGGTCGGCGGCGCCATGGACCTGACCGCCAGCACAAGCCCCTTGATCGTGCTGATGGAGCATATCGACGGCCGAGGCGACCCCAAGCTCGTGGCGCGTTGCACCTACCCGGTGACCGCCGAACGGCGCGTCGATATCGTGGTGACCGACCTGGCGCTCCTACGCCGCGTGAATGGGCGCTTCCGCCTCGACGAGGTAGCACGCGGATTCACCCCCGAGGAAGTGCTGGCAATGACCCCGATGCCTGTCGACATGGGCGCTCATGTCGGTGTGATGCAAGACGCATTTGCGGCCACAGCTGTCAAAGAGGAACCCCAAGAGTGAACACCGAGATGTCCCCTGCCGAAATTGCCCAGATTCTCGACGCCATACACAAGCTCGACTGTGCGGCGGTCGAGGTGACCGTTGGCGATTTGAAAATTGCCGTCCGCCGGGATCGCGCGAGCGACGCCTTTGCTGCGGTTGCTGCCCCAGCCCCAGCCGCCGCGCCGTCACCTAACGCTGCGTCACCGGCACTGCCTTCCGCGGCCCCGTTAGTGCCCCCGACAACGGCCACTCGATCAGCCACAGCAGATGCCGTCTCGGTCTGGCTGGCGCGCGAATCGGAAGGCAAGGTCCAGGTGGTTCGCGCCCCCATGATCGGCACCTTTTACCGCGCCAAGGGCCCAGGTGAGGCGCCCTTCGTTGAGGTCGACGCCCCTGTGCAAAGCGGTGACACCGTGGGGCTGGTGGAGGCGATGAAGCTGTTCAACTCCGTCTTGGCAGACTGCAGCGGCAAGGTCGGCGCCATCTTCGCCGCGAACGGCGAAATGGTGGAATACGGCCAGCCCGTAGTCGCACTCTGGAAAGAATGAATCCCTCCTCAAGGCGGCCAAGTCCACAGGTATCAGCCTGAACCTGCTTTAGAGCCCTTTCAACCTATTGATCATTGGGCCACCCACTGCCAAAAGTGACTCACGGGCTGGCCGCCTGATTGCGATGCATCACGACCCTCCACTGAAGAAACTCCACCGCGTCCTGATCCCGAACCGGGGCGAGATCGCGCTGCGGATCATCCGCGCCTGCCACCAAATGGGCATCGAGGCCGTGCTGGCCATGTCGGAGGCCGACAAGGGCAGCCTGCCCGCCCGGGAGGCTGACCGGGCGGTATGCATCGGGCCAGCGCCGGCAGCCCGCAGCTACCTCGATGTCCGCGCCATCATCGCGGCCGCCCAGGGGACCGGCTGCGATGGGGTTCATCCAGGTTACGGATTTCTTTCGGAGAAGCCTGAACTCGCCGAGGCCTGCCAGGCGGCAGGCCTGATCTTCATCGGCCCACTGGCAGGTCAGATCGAGGCGATGGGCAACAAGCTGCATGCCCGAGAGCAGGCCAAACGGGTCGGATTGCCCATGCTGCCGGGTTCGGAGCAGGTGGGCACCTGGGAAGAGGCTGCACGAGTTGCCGATGGAATCGGCTATCCGGTCCTGCTCAAGGCGGCCGCAGGAGGGGGTGGACGAGGGATGAAGATCGTTGGGGCCCCTTCGGACATCCAGCGCATGTTCGAGGCAGCCGCCAGCGAGGCCCGAGCCGCCTTCAATGACGACACGCTTTATCTCGAGCGATACATCGCGCAGGCCAGGCACGTGGAAGTGCAGGTGCTCGGAGACTCACACGGGAATATGGTCCACCTCGGCGAGCGTGATTGCTCATTGCAGCGCAGGCACCAAAAGCTGGTCGAGGAATCACCTGCACCCGGCATCGACATAGCGCTGCGCCACGAAATTTGCGCGGCTGCGGTGAGCCTGGCCCGCAGCATTGGCTACGAGAACGCAGGGACGGTGGAGTTCCTGTACGACGAGTGCGAGAAGCGCTATTACTTCCTGGAAATGAATACCCGCATCCAAGTGGAGCACCCGGTGAGCGAGACCGTCACCGGCATCGACCTGGTTCAGGAGCAGTTGCGGATTGCCCGCGGCGAGCGCTTGCGATTTGACCAAGCCGGGGTGATTTTTCGCGGCCACGCTATCGAGTGCAGGATCAATGCCGAGGTTCCCGAGCAGGGTTTCCGACCCAGCCCTGGTCGCATCACGACCTGGAAGCCGCCACAGGGGACCAACATCCGACTGGACTCGCATTGCCACCCTGACTACCTTGTTCCACCCTATTACGACTCCATGATCGGCAAGCTGATCGTTTACGGCCGTGACCGCAGCGAGGCCCTCGGCCGCATGCAGCAGGCCTTGGCCAGCTTCGAGGTGAGCGGCATTGAGACGACGCTGGGCTTTCTTCAACGCGTGATGGCGCACGAAGATTTCGTCGCTGGCCGGGTCAGCACGATGCTAGTCGAGCGCATGCTGGAAGAAATCAAAGACAAAGAGAGGATTGCGTCATGAAAGACAGTGCCGGCTCAAAGACCGAATCAAAGGAGGGAAAGGCCCCGCGCATGGTGCGCAGTGGCGAAGAATCACCCGCCTTGTCGGACGCGCAGATTGACGATGCACGCAAGCTGATTGGCGTGTGGCTGCGCCGCGATGTGCACACGCCCGCCATCTATGAGCCGCTGTCGGTGCACGACATCCGCCGCTGGGCCCAGTACAGCGTGGGCGACGATAACCCCCTGTTTAGCGACGTCGACTACGCCAAGCGGACGCGGTGGGGCCGGATCATCGCGCCGCCCACCTTCCTCTACACCATCGACTCCGGCATCGTGGCGCCAGGTCTGCCGGGCATCCAGTGGATCTTTGCCGGCTCGCGCTTCGAGCATTTCAAACCGGTGTACGAGGGCGACACGATCACCGCCCGCGCCCGCCTGATCGACGTGCAGATCAAGGAAGGCAGCAAGGTGGCCCGCTACGTCAACCAAGTGGGCGAGGTGCTTTACTACAACCAGCATGGTGACCTAGTCACCCGCTATGAGGGCGACATTTTTCGCATCCCGCGCAAACGCAGCGGGGAAGGCTTCAAGTTCGCGGTGAACAGCGCCGCCGAGGCGCCCCAACCTTACCGCTACACCGACGAGGAGATCGAGGCGATCGCCCAAGGCTATCGCGACGAATTCCGCCGCGGCGCCGCCACGTTGTACTGGGAGGACGTGCAACCCGGCGACGACCTGCCGGTGGTGCAAAAGGGTCCGCTGACCCTGGTTGACATCGTGGGCTTCTATGCCGGGCGGCGCACCGTCTACAGCGTGATGAAGCTCGCCTTCCAAGAGCGTGACCGCCACCCGCGCAACGTCTTCTACTCCCCGACCCGCAACATCCCGATGCACCCGGCGGCCGGCCACTACGACGCCGAAATCGCGCGTGAGATCGGTATGCCTGGCGCCTACGACCAGGGATGGCAGCGCCTCAACTGGGCGGGCCACCTCCTGACCAACTGGCAGGGCGACCAGGGCTTCACCCGCCAACTCAATGGCCGGGTCACCCGCCCCAACCTGGTGGGCGACCTGACGCGGATGCAGGGCGAAGTGACCGGCAAGCGCAAGGAGGGCGGCGAAGCCCTGATCGACATCCGCTGGTGGGGCGAGAACCAGCGCGGCGAGAAAAACTGCGACGGAACCGCGGTGGTGCGCTTGCCCTCGCGCGACGTCTCACTGCGCAACTGAATCCCGAAAAGAAAACCATGAATTCACCTGCACGCAAGACCCGCCGGCCGCTGGAGGGCCTGAAGGTTCTGGACCTGACCCACGGCGTCGCCGGCCCCTACTGCACGATGGTGCTGGGCGACCTGGGCTGCGACATCGTCAAGATCGAAAAGCCGGGCCGGGGCGACGCCACCCGCTACATGAACGTGAGCGAACGGTTCCACACGGACATTCCCCGCGTGGGCGGCGACTACTTCCTGGCCATCAACCGCAACAAGCGCGCGATCACGCTGGAGCTCAAATCCCCTGAGGGCCGCAAGATCTGCGAAGAGCTCGCCCAGTGGGCCGACATCGTGGTGCAGAACTTCCGGCCGGGCGTGACCCAGCGCCTGGGTCTGGACTACGAGAGCCTGCGCAAAATCAACCCACGCCTCATCTACGGCAACATCTCCGCCTACGGCACCGAGGGCAATATGTCCGACAAGGCCGGCATGGACATCGCGGTGCAAGCGCGCGCCGGCCTGCTGCGCATCACCGGCGCCCATGGCTCGAGCGAGCCGGTGCGACCCGGCTCCTCGCTGTCGGACTTTGGCGGCGGCATTTATCTGACCACCGCCCTCCTCGCAGCGCTCTATGACCGCGAGCGCACCGGCGAGGGCCAGGAGGTCAGCGTGTCCTTGCTCGACGCCACCATGAGCCTGTTGATCAACTACTCGGTGGCGGTGATGGACGGCCAGGCCGACGTCAAGCCCCTGGGCTCGGGCCACCCCCAGCTCGCGCCCTACCAGGCGCTGCCCACAGCGGACGGTCATGTGGTGGTGGCGACGGGCACGAACAAGACCTACCGAGAGTTTTGCATGGCCATCGGAGACCCTGCTCTGGCCGACGACCCCTTGTTTGCCACGAACCAGACGCGGGTGCGCAACCGGCAGGCCCTGGTCGAGCGTTTGTCGGCGGTATTCCGCCAGAAGACAACGGCGCAGTGGATCACCCTGCTCGAGAAAGCCGACGTTCCGTGTGCGCCGGTCAATGACCTGCAAACCGCGTTCGGCGAGCTGGAGGGCACCTCGCCCGGTATGACGCAGCGCATCGACCACCCCGGCGTGGGCTCGCTGTCGCAACTGGGCGTGCCCTTCCACTTCAGCAACTGCGCGGGCGACCTACGGCGCCCGCCGCCGATGCTGGGCGAGCACACCGAGCAGGTGCTCGCTGACCTGCTGGGGCGCAGCCCTGCGCAGATCGCGCAACTGCGAGTGGCGCAGGTCATCTGATGCAAGGACTCGACCGCCTTTTCCATGCCCGCTCGGTCGCTCTGGTCGGCCTGTC
>JACCDP010604581.1_pt1 | contig 17070 bp, 9 predicted proteins | sample 7445841 | NCBI WGS metagenome assembly JACCDP01 (sample SAMN15323441, study PRJNA562643) | freshwater metagenome | isolation source: river surface water | place: USA:Blue River Watershed | collected 2017-08-17 | reverse complement strand
TCTAATACTCTTAAACAGAATATTGCAAATTATTTGTCAAACTACAGAATGATGAATGATTATATTTCAATATTCACAGCCGAAGTAATTGATTTGAGTTTAGACATTCAAATAGTGTTAGATTCCGCACAGAATTCAGGTCAAGTTATTTCATCTGTGATTGATGTTGTATCAAACTATTTTGACCCACAAGTTAGACAACTCGGACAAAATGTTTATTTGAGTGAACTTCAGAGTTTGATTCAAAATCAAAATGGCGTTTTGACTGTTACAGGGATTCAAGTTTTCAATGAAGTTGGAGGACAATATTCTGGGTTTGAAACATCAATGGAATATAGTGACCCAGCAACAAAACAAATTGGTCCTGTTGACGATACAATTTTCGCCCAACCATCACAAGTTTATCAAGTTAGATATCCTAACAAAGACATCAGAGTTTCAGTTAAGAATTTCCAATCGGTTACAATGTCTTAACAAGTTTATATTTTTATTTCTTAAGTTATAATTGGAATATCGTGGGTCTTGAAAAAAACCCAATTAACTATTTATAACTAAAAGATTGAATGGGTAATTCTTATAGAATAAGAACAGAGGTAGGGGTTGACCAAACTATTAATATTCAGTTGGACCAAGATTGGGAGTTTTTAGAGATACTTTCTTTGACAATTCAACAAAATGAAGTTTTTCCAAGAGCTTGTGCTGACTATGGTGTTGTTGTAGGAAGGGTTACCGCCAATAATGGATTCGGGATTCCGAATGCAAGAGTTGCTCTTTTCGTGCCAATATCTTCGATTGACGAATCGAACCCAATCATACAATCAATATATCCTTACAAATCACCTTCAGATAAAAATGAGGATGGTTATAGGTATAATCTACTTCCATACGAAAAATCATATAGTAAACATGCGGCAACAGGTACATTACCTACAAGGTTGGATGTTTTGACAGGAAATACTACCGTAGAAATATATGACAAATATTATAAGTTTACGGCAAAGACAAATGATAGCGGGGACTATATGATTATGGGTGTTCCTTTAGGGACACAAACTTTCGTAATGGATGTTGACCTATCAGATATAGGTGAATTCTCACTCACACCTCAAGATTTAATAAGGATGGGACTTGCAACTGAAGCTCAGGTTGCCGGAAATCAGTTCAACACTTCAACCGATTTAAATTCATTACCTCAGATTATTAATATCCAAAGAAGTATTGAAGTATCACCCCTTTGGGGAGACCCAACAATCTGTCAATTGGCGATTAACAGATTAGATTTTGACTTGAGAGACGATGCGAATGTAGATATACAACCGACATCTGTCTTTATGGGTTCAATATTTTCTTCAGGGGATAAATTCAGAGTAAGAAAAAACTGTAAACCAAAAGATAATTTAGGGAATTTATGTGGATTGACTGCGGGTCCTGGCCAAATATTGGCCATAAGACAGACCATTGGTCAAGATTCAGACGGAAATCCTGTGTTGGAGGAATATGAGTTGGAGCAGGGAGGAAACGTAATTGATGGTAATGGAACATGGTTAATAGAACTCCCAATGAACTTGGAGTATCTTACAACTAACGAATTCGGTGAAAAAGTAATATCATACGACCCAACAATAGGAATACCTTCTAAAGCCAAATATAGATTTAAAATTAAGTGGCAACAATCTCCAACCCTTAATGAACAAACAAGAAGAGCATATTATCTTGTACCAAACGTTAAAGAATATGGGTGGACGGGTTCTGCAGACCCTAACTTCTCTGGTAACCAAAATCAAAAAGAACAGCTATCTAGTTCCTATTATTTTGGTTTAGCTTGGACTGGTTATACTAGAGGTTTCGGAGGAACACAACTTACTAATAGATTGAATGAAGCGATAAATGGAGATGATACTTTTTATGAGTTTAAATTCAACAGAGTTTACACTGTATCAGGATTGATTGACCAATGGAAAAAAGGTGCTAAGGGTAGATTTATTGGAATAAAAGAAATCGATGACGACGCTTGTGAATCAACAATTAACAAGTTTCCGGTAAATGACGGTTTCAGAAACTTTGATATAATATTCTTCATATTTTCATTATTGTTTCAAATATTACAATTCTCAGGATTATTCATATTGATAATTGCCCACTTGATTTTGGGGATTTATTCAATTGTAATAGGTGCATTATGTTTTCTATGTGGAATAAAAATACCGGTCATCAATGTAAGACCTTTCGGTTTTATTTGTGCATTGTTAGGGATAAAGTGTGAGAAAAAGGATTTCACAATAAGATTACCAATGATTACTTATCCTGAGTGTGAGGCTTGTCAGTGTAAGGATACTGAGGTAAATAATAGCGCAACTTTAGGAGGTGCAAATGGTGTTCTTTCATATGTTTCATTCCCGTCGAGTTATTTTACAAACTTACAATCTAATTTCGTTGGAAACACACCATCAGAAGACATTCAAATGAAAGCCCTGATTTATGCAGATTCAATGGCGGGTAATAATGATAATGTAAGTGACCTATCATTATTTAAAGTTCCTAAATCAGGTGTTGTAAGATTTGAGTCCGATGATTCTGATGGTAGAAGATTTTTCACATGGTCAGATGGATTACCACTCGGAGAAAGAATTAATATTTTCAATTCAAGAGATGCATATTTTGATAATCTTAATAAGATGAGGGTTACATTCAACAAACCTCAAAACTTAGGGACATACCATTATGATAACACAATTACAGTTTTAGCGAACCAACAATATCTACCTGGTGATTTATTAACAACAGTGGACCCTGGAACATCAACAGATTTAAATTTTTTATATACTGCAGAAACCGCTAACGGAGTATTTCAAGGAATTACCGGTACTACAATTTCAGGTTCACAAGTAATAAATGTTAAATATGCAACATCACAATTATCAGACCAAACCGTAAATTACAATTTATCAACAGGAACGACAATTGGTAGACAGTTATTTCCAATGGACCGTGAGTATTTTCAAGTAGTCACTGCAATGACAGTTGCAGAGGCGTCTTTACTTTGGAATTCTGGTTCAACTCAGAGTTTCCCAAATATTTTAGCATCAGGACATAAAGTTGTACTTATGAAACATCGTGCGACAATTGGATATAATGATGAAAGTACCAATTATTTGAATCCTTTTGAAATGTTTGATTCAATGAGGAGCCAATATGTATTAATTTTACAAAGAGGAGTTGACCCTTATTCTCCAAAATTTCCAAACGAATACTCGATTGGTAGAATTTTTGGAAGGTCTGAAACTGATTTGGTTTTTACTGCTGAAACGAGAGTTAATATACCAATACAGAAACTACCTGACAACTCGAGGTCAGTACAAAGAATGAACCAAAATGAAACTTTTTACCCATCATATTTTTTTACTCCAGGTAATGACTTTTCAGGATTCACTTCGTCAACAGTAGGATATTATGGTAGTATTGATTCTTCAGTTTCAGTTGCTAATTTGAACACCTCTTTAATGAATGGTGTTAGGTCAAGAATTACATCAACTTCTAATGAATTTTATTTTAGTACTGAAGACGCCGACAAGTATAGTTTGGGTGAAGATGTTTCAGGTTTAGGTTACTTTTATTTTAATCTGAGAACAGGATTGTCTTTCGGTTACGCGGACGTGGATACTAGATACACTAGCTTAGTTATGTACCCCCAATTCCAAACAAATCCGATGCCAATTAGTGTAAAAACACAAAACGTTTTTAGAAATGACCGTTTACCTTCATCGGACCAATTAAACGGACCTTCTTGGGATGCCACCACGGTTGCACTTTTACAGCAGAATAATAATTTCCAATTTTATTTAATTCCTGAACTTGATGGAACAGAATCATCTCCAGGATATTCTACAGGTGCCGACCAAGTTACTCCTGATATTGAGGGTATGGTCGGGGCAACGAACGTTTTGGCGAGCTTCAACTGTGAGACAATGGTATCACTTAATTGTTACCAAGGTTTTGGTACCAACTTTGAAGTTAATTCTGGATGTACTCAAACTGATGCCGTTGAAAGGGGTTGTTATCTATTTTTGAAAAGACCAATTTTAGATTTAGGTAAAGATTTGAAGACATATGGTGAGTGGGGTTACAGATTTAGATTTTTCTATGGATTATGTAGAGGTGTCTTATCACAATCTTTCATGAACAATTGGATTAACGGAGGGCTTTATGCGTTTCCAATTCAAGTTGATACAAGGTGGAATAGGTTGAACCAACCAAGTTCAGTATTTTGTAAGGATGTAATTTATTTTGATATCGAAACTAACAATTTCTATTACAGAAGTTCTCCATATAATGTGAATACTTCTAAGTTCGTTGGAAAAATTGCGGACCCAACATCTGCAAACTCAACCAATCTTTTATACCCAACAACAATTATGAATATGGGAATGAAAGATAGTTTTTATGGTGAGATAATTTTTGACCCTGACACAAAAGGATATGTCTTACCTAATCTTAATCCAACAAGTTATGGTGATGTTTCTGATTTGGTAAATCTATTTGTAATATCAAGAATTACAGATGGAACAGTTCTTGGAAGAATTCTTTCAATTGGTGATAATTCAATAAATCAATTATTCTCAAGACCTGAAAGAAGAGTTGATGGTGATTTGGCACAACTAATGTCAATAAATTCTGAAATGGGTGTAATTAAATTTTCACCCGAATACTATGAAACTGTGCCAGGCTCAACAGATGACCCAACAAATATTTTGGGCACACCTGGAAACCCAACTATGGCCGTATGGTTTTCATCAAACACACAAGATTTACAGTTTAAAGATTATTTGACTCCTGGTCGAATAAATTTCAGACCAAACAATACCGCTACTTCATTACCTTTTACTTATGGTATTAAATCACAAGTAGTACCATTCTATCAATGGAGATTACAAAACACCACAACAATATTTGGGGGACAACTTAACACTTGGGCAACATCTTCATCAGATATTGTTCAGGGTAAAAGATACCAATCTTTGGATAGAACAAGTTTAGTTAACCCTAGCTATTTTAGAAACTCTAACACTTCACTAAATGACCAATACGCTAGAGGTTATATTTTCAGTGTCGACGCAAATGGAAATTACTCAACAACAGGCGCTGTAAGTAATAAATTTATTGTTGGAGCACCGTTCCAATTTTATTTTGGAATAATAAAGGGGCAGAGTGCCTTAGATAGGTTTAAACAAAAATATTCAATCCTTGAATAACTATACTATCATACCGAGTCAATTACAATACCAAGGTGCACCATCAGTGGACCAAGACGTTGATGTTTATTTAGAACAGAAACAACAACTTATGGTTGAGTACGATAGGAGTCAACTTATAAATTTAGCACAATTATATGATGATGAGAGACAAGCGTGTACAGTTTTCAGACCAACATTCAAAGTTTCTTACATTTACTCCAACACATATACTGGTACAACAAATTATTTACCGTTCCAATACAATCTATATTACGTAAGTCCTGAAGACGGGGCTCAAAGCGGCGTTTGGAAAGGGTTTCCCCAATATTATGAGTTTGACTTTTTTAGACCCAATATTAATGACCAACACTTAAATTACAAATCTAAGAGTGCTTACACTTATAACTGGACTTACTACATTAGTTATCCTTATCAAAACAATCCAAACGCAGAGTTATATTTTAATTTAGATGGGTCTTCATTAACATGGACGGCGTCAACAGGGATTCCATTTACAATAAAAAACTCAACTTTCAATGGTAGTAAGTTAATTTCATTTCAATGTATTGCACCTCATGGTTTGTCTATTGGGGAGTATGTTGAGATTAATTTTTCTTACAATAACAAAAATACTTTTCAAGTTTATTCATTAGGAAACGGCATTACTGGCAGTGATGTTTATATATTTAATTTGTTCAATATTGGATACACTGGAACAACCTTTGCAAACAATAGGACGGGTACCTTCAAAAGGATAATCAATGTTAGGAATTCTGCGGAAACAAAGTCGACTTATTACATCAGACAACACAAAATTTTGACAAATACTGAGGATGTTATTATTACCAAATCAGGTTTTGAAAAAAATGTCTTTAATGAAGAAAAGAAGTTTGAATTCAGTTCAATTACACCGAATCAAATTTCAAGAATCTCTCAAAAAACAAGTAGTAACGCTTACAACATAACATTAAATAAAGATTTGGATATGGGAGGTTTATTGGATAATCAAAAAAGACCTGTAACCAACATCTTTTTGACCGTAATAAATAAAGGGTTCACTGGATATTTCAATGAACCATTCAATAATATAGGGTTAAAACAAGGGTGGCAGTTCAACATGTCATCAACACCAAACTCATGGTGGTCATTGAATAATGTTAAGTCGAATACAAACATACCTGTATTAACTTATTCGGTTTCACAATCAGGAACTTTATACAATTTCTACTATAACTCAGATTTGAAAGTTGGAGATATAGTTGATGGTGACTTTTGTGAGTGGAATAATTATGAACAAATAGAAAGAGTTATATCACCTTATTATCATAAAATAAAATACAATCAAAAGGTTTTTACAACCTCTACTCAAAATGACCCTAACTCTTACGGATATTATTATAAACCACATCAACAGATGACTATCAGAACTTTTTCTGATTATATTGAAACTGGTAATGCAAATGAAGTAGCCAACGTCCCATCCTATGCTTATTTTTCACAAACCGACCAACAATTCAGGTGGAGAGATTTGTATACTTATGGATTCAAAGACGAACTTCTTATCGGAGTGGATTATCCTTTTTTTAATAATGCACATTATCCTTTCGAAAATACCGTTTTTAGATTGATACCTGAAGGTGTTAATTATAACAGTAACTTGACAGGAGATGATTCAATAACAATTAAACCATTATTTGATGAGTGTGAATAAAGTCGCGATAAAACTTTTTGGTCCTTTGGAAAAACAGGTCAACATACCAATTAATTTAAGTTGGGACTATTTGGGTATTTCTGAAAGTATAGACGAATATGAAGTGGAGATGGTTAGTGAAGTACTTGGTGTCGGGTATGACTTTGAGGTTGATAGATTTTCTAATGCACCCTTCACAGGAGCAAGTCAGGAAACAGCAATTAAATATCAGTTTTATTTTTATTCGGGGGGAAGTTTAAATGATTCATCGAACTGGAAATTAGATTATAGAGGAGAAGGATTCTCAACACAGGATATTTTCTACTATAATAATAATTTTTCTAACTCTTTTTTCAAATTGGATTTATATGATAGCGTAGATGAAAAAAGACAGAAACTATATGTGACAATAATAATTCCAACACAACAAGGTTCCAAAATAGATGCCTATATGGCTAGAACTTTGGTACAAATAAAAGTACCAAATTTTACGTTGGATTTTGTTGGTGATACCGAAGGATTTTTCATTTATTGGTTAAAGAGTAAAAAGTTCTTAGATGTTTCAACATTTTATATGTCTGCCAAATTTTACAACGCTGAAACAGGACAATTCAATAGAATGATGACAGCCCCTCAGTCAAGTATTGTTGGTGACAAATATTCTTTTGACAGTTTAACTTACTTCTACGTTAAAGTTCAATTAGATTATGACACAAGGACTTATCAAATTTTCAACAACACAACGGGAGAGAGAATCGGAACTCCGACACCCATAAAATGGTATGAATATGTTAACCCATAATGCCTGATTATAAATTCATAATATCCCCAGAGAACGTCCAAAGAGATTTGAACGTAGTCAATTGGAACGGACAAGAAGTTGGAGTATATTCCTCGATGACTCAGGTCGTGACCGGAGGTACAAACTCTACCTCGTTGATGACGGCGCTAACTTTAAACATCCTCTTCACACAAACCGCAATCGATGCTGGTTATTATACACCATTTGACGGGGCTGTTTTGCAAAAAGATGTTGTATCAAACTTTATATTTTCGGCAACAACTGGAAGCCCATACACATATTACATCTACAACACATCAAGTGAGTTTCAAAAGTTTTTGGAACTTTCAAAATATACAATAGATTGGGGTGATGGTTCACAACTTCAAGAAGTTACTGCATACACACCAAATTCGATTGTTCACGCTTATCCAAATGCCGAAAAAACTTACAAAATTACCATGGAACAAGTTAATCCGTGGGGATTAACAAGAGTTGTAAAAACAATCACAACCCCATTCAAAAATGTTACAATATATAATCCTAATGGAGAATGTTATTTTATACCTAAAGGTGGAAATTGGTTTAATACCCCAATAAGTTATGATTATATCTTCAGTGGGGATGCAGTTAATGTGGTTAGTGCACAAACTTCAAATAATTTTACTAATGTTCCTTATGTTGTTTCAGGGAGTACACTTTCAAGAATTCAAGAGTTAGCCTTTTACGGAGAGCCTAAGTTTAAAGTAGGTGTGCCTGTTGTTAAAAATGGAGAAATATGGGGGGCGGTTACGGACATCAACCCTGTTTTCACGGCATATACGATACAACAAGTAAATTATTATGATTATTCTAACGGAAGGTCGATATTTTTTCAGGAATCTTCGGGTTTTACGGAAAATAATTTAACTGCCGTTCCTATAACTAAACTAGAATCTCTTACAAGAGTTGTCTCACAACCAATGGTACAAACTGAAGCCTTTATTGAAAGAGGTAAAAACAGTGCGTATGAAAGAATACAAAGATTAGGTGAAGTAGACAATTTGGGTGACATGTTGAACTACGGATACGGATTCTTTAATGTTGAAAATAAGGACTAAACTATTTATAAAAAAACTAAATCATGGCTATCGCTTCATATGGTACAATAAGACCGAGTGACGTTTCCCCATCAGACGTGGAAATAATCATGACGTATACACCAACAAGAGATGTAACGGAAAATTTTACCCTTACAACCCTCGACGCAACCACAGTTTTACAACCATATTTCAATAATTCTGAAACAGGTGGAAATGCTGGTGTTGAGGTCTTGGGTGGATTATATAATCTCACACTACCGGCAGAACAGTTTAACGCATTGGGGATTTATACTTTAATGCTTAGACCTGCACAAATCAGAACTGTAATAACAGATTGTGGGGTATTAAGTGCATTACCTAATATAAAAGGGTTAGTTATAGATTTAACTAACGTACCACCCCAATTTCAAAATAAATTTGTACCACAGGGACTGGTTGGTTACAGAATTGAGTATTTGAATCCTGACGGTTCTAAAATACCAAACTTTTTTAGAGTTGTAACTTCTTGTTTCTTTTGTGAGCCAGTTGTTTCTAACGAGGTTAATACTACTCAAAAATCTATAAGATATCGATATGTGGATGGAACTGGAAATTTATTATTCTTAACACTTTCACCTTCATCTTCACCATCAAACAAACCAAATGCAACACCATATATTGGACAGCCTGACCAAAGTATCATAATCTCGAATACATTCTTTAATCCAATATCATTGGAGATTGAAATGGTTGAGTATGATATTTCGTCTCTTGCAATTGCATTGTTCGGTAACCAAACTAAATCAATTGATGACGGTATCTACACAATTTATGACTCTGAAAATAATATATACAGACAATACAACCTATATGAAATCAGAGACCAATTTAACGCTCTATTATATGAGGTTAGACAGAATAGAGGTGCTAACATCGATTTTAGTAAAAACTTTACTAACATAACAACTTAATGGCAACAAACAGAAGTAAATATTTTTATCCTCCGAGACCAGGAAGTGGTGCTGGAACTTTTTCAGACAACATTGTAGGTTTACAAACTGTTGAGGGAGGAGGGTTGACCCAAGGAAACTTTGAGTTTACAACAGGTATTACCGAAAAGGTTAATAGGAAATTTAACGTTGGGGCATTTTCATCTCCTATGACTCTCGATGATATGAACATCGAAGATGTGTTGGAGAGTAGAAGGATACAAGCGACGCAATTCAGAGTATACCCTAACTATGATATTTCTCAGGTACTGAACTTCTCTTTGTATGGTTCATTATCAAAAAGGTTTGAGGTTTCTGTAACAAAAATAATTAATTACTTTCCTGCGGCTATTGATGTAAACCATATCAATAATCTATTTGTTTCTGGTCTTACAGCATATGACATAAGTTATGACTCAGTTACGAATGAAACTTATTTCAAAGTAAATGTAGACAGGTTCAATAATCCCTTCAGTGTTGATTATTCTGTAAGTGCAACAACCAACTTAGTTGCCAGGGAAATTAACCAATCAGTATATAGGAATTTTACAAATACGTATTTGGATTATTGTATTGCAACGCCATTAGCGGACTTATCTTATGATATTTTTCAAATCACATCTATCGTACCAACCGATTCTTTGAGTTCAGGAGTTTTACAAGTATATGTTCAAGGTGCTCCTTTTGGAACAACAGCAACAACTACAATATTAGATTATCAGATTAGGCCGAATGATTTTATTGTAGATAAAGTATTATCTGAAAACTTGGATGAGATTGAAAAGTTTTTGGTTAATAGATTGGTTAAACCTGAATATACCGCGGTCTTTCAAGTACCGGCACAAAATGAGGTTGGTGATTTTTACACAGATTACCAAGAAGTTACATGGCCAAAAGAAGGCCCGTGGAATTTAGATATCAAGTCATTTCAATTTGATAATTATTTGGAGAAACTCCAAAATATTGCTGCTAACTTAGATTCTTTCAAGACAAATTTAGTATCGAGATTTTTAATAAGTGATTCGTTAAAGGAATTTGATACTTTGGGTAGAAAGGTTGAAAAGGTATTTCAAATTTATGGAAGAAGTTTTGACCAAACAAAGCAATTCATTGATGGGTTGGCATTTATGAATTCTGTAAGTTACAATCCCTCAAATGATATACCATCACAATTACTTGTAAATTTGGCGGCTACTTTAGGCTGGAGTTCAAATTTTTCCCCGATTACCGATTCAGATTTCTTAGATTCGATTTTTGGTAATACTAGTGACCCAACATATCCAGGTTATGCAAGAGCCCTCACTCCAACAGAATTAAACTATGCGTACTATAGAAATTTAATTCTTAATGCGGCATATCTTTTCAAATCAAAAGGTACGAGAAAATCGGTTGAATTTCTTTTGAGATTGATTGGTGCACCTGATTCATTAATTGAGTACAATGAATATGTCTATTTAGCAGACCAAAGAGTAAATATGGACCAATTCTACACTCAGTTTGCTCAAATTTCAGGAGGTACTTATGTCAACGAAGTTCCCTCTTATATACCTGGAGACACCTTTAAGGTTAAAGGAAATACATTCACGGCATTCACTACAACTACAACGTATGAAGATGTAAATACAACTTTGAGTGCATATCCTGTTGACAGTGAAGGTTTTCCTAAAGCTCCCGTTGATACAGAAACATTCTTTTTCCAAAAAGGAGCCGGATGGTATGAAACGACTCCACAACACAGAAGTCCTGACCAAGTCGTGATTAATGGTAGTATATACACGGGACAAAACTATGACATACAAACTCAACTACAGCCATTTACGTATGGTCAAATCTATTTAGACCGATTTAGACAATTCCCTTACATGAGAGAGGGATTCAAACTCAGAAGAGTTGTAGACAATAACAAGTCATGGTTAAAGGATGACGATAGAATTAGGGTATCAACACAAGGGGATTACAATGCATACTACTATGTTGATAACGACAAGTTAGTATTGAATGTAAAAAATGTTGATGTGTTCCTGAATCCAGGACAAGGACTTGTTTATGCTGTTTGGGACCAATCAAGAAAGTATGATTATCCGATTCCTGAATCGGGGTTAACAGTAGGATACCCTGTCCCTGGGGGAGTTGATTCAACATTTGTGAATCCTGAGCCAAAGAAAAAAACATTTTTTGAGTTTGCCCAAACATTTTGGGAAAATATGATTAATGCAAGGAACCGACAATACATTACTGATGGTAAAACTGGAGGTTATCCTACCCTTCAATCAATTTTTTGGAAATATTTGGAATCTGAAGAGAATGACATCCCAACAAACAAATACACTTATCAAAAACTTGTTGACTATGTAGAAGGAATCGGTCCATATTGGACTAAACTTGTGGAACAAATGATTCCGGCAACGACAATTTGGAACGGAGGGATTAGATATGAAAATTCTGTCTTACACAAACAAAAATTTGTTTACAGAAGACAAAGGGGATGTCAATTTATACCTGTACCGGTACAACCTTGTTTTGTAATAGGTAATTTATTTGACTATTCATGTGCGACCGAACTTGTGGACTATTATATTTTCCCTTGGTTAAATGGAGACACGAGCGTTTCCAATTTTAATTCTATACTTCAAAATAGAGTTAATAACCTTTTGGTATCAAATAACCTTTCACCAACACAATGTATATTCGATTCAATATATTCTGAGTGGTATGTTGACTTGAAAATAGGTAATGAACAAATTATCTTATATAAGTTTTATACAGGTTACGGACAAAACGATACACCAACCACAAGACAATGGAGGACAGCACTTGTTAATACTTTACCACAATTATATGATTATGGTTTCACCTTTTTCTTGAATGGTAATTTTTTAACAATTAGTAGTATGACTTGTGAGCCAAGAAACAACCAAGAAGTTGTTGATTTGAGAGTCGGAATAAATATAGATATAAATTGTAGTTAATGGCGGCGTTTAATTATTATGTTTCAATAACAGGTGACTGTTCAAATACCGGCCAAGGGGCGATTTCTTTCGTTCCTACAGGAGGTACGCCACCATATACCGTTGAATGGACAACTCCTTCATTAGGTGAAGACCAAGCGGTTCTTCAATCTTACAGAGGAGGGTTATATCCAAACACTTATGTTCTTAGAGTTAACGATTCGACCCTACCTGTAAACCAAGAATTCTTTGTTAATATACCTGTTTCAGATGGGATATGTGCGAGTATTGTGCAAATACAAAATACAACTTGTGATTTAAGTAATGGTTCAGTCACTGGAACATCAACGACTGACTACTCATCTACAAATTATTATCTTTTTGATTCGGGTAATTCTTTAGTTACGTCGGCGGTAACAACATTATCTACTATAGAATTCAGTAATCTCAGTGCGGGAACCTATTATATGATGGCGATTGATTTAGGAGGTTGTACAGGTACAACACCAACATTTGTTATTGAAGATTCCGGTCCTTTTGATTTTGGTTTATATGTTGTTCCGAATTCAAGTTGTGGAGGAACACCGATAGGTAAAATTTATATAACAGGGCAAACAGGTGTTGCCCCGTATACATATTTTTGGAGTAATGGACAGACAGGTAGTACAATTACAGGGTTAACCGCAGGATTGTATTCTGTTAGTGTGACAGATGCGACTGGTTGTGTACAATCGAGAACAGGAACCGTCACAAATATAGATTCTATTGGGTTTGGGGCTTTCAGTGCTCAAACACCATCGTGTTTACAAAATAACGGACAAATTACTTTAACGATTACGGGAGGTACTGCACCGTATTATTACTCGGCGTCAACTGGGGATTTTGAAGTATCTTATTCTCAATCTTGGACATTGAGTGGTTTGAGTGCGGGTCAATATAATTTTTCTGTCACAGACGCCGCTTTTTGTCAATTATTAGTAGGAACAACCTTAGCCACTCCACAAGGGATTTCAAGCGTTAGTGTTAATGGTACTAACTCATCGTGTTCGAGTAATAGTGGGTCAATTTCTATTTCAGTTCAAGGAGGTACATTACCGTATACCTATACTCTTATAAAGCCAGACGCTTCTACTTCGAGTGTTACTAACTCTCAAACATCATACTTATGGCCTGCATTACCTACTGGCACTTATTCTGTCGTGGTACAGGATTCTTCAACACCAACAGCATGTTATTCTTTAACAGAAATTACTTTGATTAATGAAGATAAATTTACAATATCAACATCAACAGTAGGTACGTCATGTAATAGAAACAATGGAAAAATTACAGTTTCTAAAACAGTTGGAGGTACACCACCTTTTGATTATGTACTTGATGGGGGTGTTCAAAGTGTTATAGATACGACATTGAGTGCTGTCACATTTTCTAACGTCAGCTCAGGGCAACATACGATAAGTGTTGTTGATGCCACTGGTTGTACTCAAACTACACAGGTTTATGTCAATCCTTCAGAGCAATTAGATTTTTCTTTATACAGTACATCTTGTGGTTCAGGAAATGAAGGTAAATTAACGGCTTTTATTTCATCAGGAACACCACCTTTCACATATAATTGGTCAAATAATGTCTTAGGTAATCCTCAAGAAATACAAATTTCAGGTTTGACTGCGGGTACTTATTCCCTCACAATTGTTGATTCTACAGGATGCTCACTTTCGAGAAACAAAACAATTACCTGTGCAACGTCATATGTTTCTTATGAGACGTATACGATGGGTTCTGAAATTTTCAGAATATCGTCACCTACAAGATTAGGAATGTTACAAATGTTGAATGAGGGATTTGCAGACCTAACTTCGGGTAATACTATTTGTGATTTAGTTTCAGCTAACTTTATTGCCATTGTAAAAGTACAACCTTTGGGAACTATAATTCAAAATAGTTTTTACACTGGATATACTTTGACACAAGTCCCAACAGATAATTCTTGGTTTAACACTATACAGTCACTTCTTTTAAGTGTCGCAGGTGTAGGAAATGTTGTTGTAGACCAACTTAATAACCAAATTACAATTCAAACTCAACCAGGTAACACAAGTTTGAATAATCAAGAAATTATTGTTGAATTAAAAATAGAGTATGAAATAATGTGTTTGACATGATTCAGATAAGAATAGATAGTATAACAGGCTCAACAGCATATCCAATACAAGTTTCTTTGGCAGATGTCTACGGAAACAACAGAACACTTATTGCATCAATTACACCTGGACCTGTTCCGCCAACAGTCACATTAAACAACAGTGTTTCTGGAGTTACAATACCTTCTATTTTCAATTCGGTTCCACAAATAATGGTCATTTTGACCGACTCAAATGGGTGTGAAGTTTTCCAAATTTTAAATTGTACTTTTGGATGTTCTTTCGAAATTACGGTACACGAAGTCACTTGTATTTTTAACGTCGACGTTCAGAATTCATCTTGTACGTTCAGTGTTGTGACCGAATAGCTCATTTTTCAATTTTTATAGAAAAAAGGAAACATCAAATATAATTAACGTGGTATTTATTAAGTAAAAACTACGGATGTCTTTATATACAATTAGTGTAATCAATACTGCCCCAGGTTGTAACAACGAGATAGAGCAGCAAGTAACCGTCACGGGTTGTACAAGTTACATTGTTAGAATTACTTCAAATTCAAATGCCTTAGGTCCTTTCGACATCTATGTTGATTCTTCAATATATTCATCAGGTAATACAAGAACTGAAATGTTGAATGGTGTTGTTATAGAATTTTTATGTACACCTACACCTACACCTTCGTCAGCAACACCAACTCCAACCGCAACTCCAACCGCAACTCCAACTAACACACCATCTTCTGCGACACCAACTCCAACCGCAACTCCAAGCGAAACTCCGACACTAACACCTACTCCATCATCAACACCTACAGGATTCCTTGGTTATTTGATACCCGAACCTTTAGATTCGACATCTCAAACAGATTTAGGTCAGTATATGTTTGACAATGGGGCTTCACAATATTACGGTTTTGTTAATACTGGAGGTATTCCTAATTCATCAACCTATGCTGCTGATATGGCAATATATATCCAGTATTCAGGTTGGACCGGGTCTAGTGGAAACTTTATAAGTGATGTGTCAACCTTGAGTGGTAATATTAGACAGGCGTCAGGTTCAGGAACAGATTCATTCGGATGTACACAAAATCAGTATACATTCGGTACAATAGAACTTACAACTTCTGATGTAAATCCTACTTATCAATACAATTATACAGTTTGGTTACCATTAGCGGGAGTCGGAGGGTCACTCACCAATATGACGGTTGATGTCGGAGCAGCTACATCATGTTCTAATACAGTATTCAACGATTATATACCTGACGGAACTTTAGCGGGTATAAACGTTACTGTTCCTTCAGGATGTGCAATACCGTCAGGAACCTATAGAGTTCTTTGGAACTTTATCTTACCCGCCTCTCCTCCTTTGGGGGCATCATTATATTTCAAGGGAGACACTAAAACGTAAAATATATAAAATAAAATAGAAAACCAATGGCTTTCGAATACAAAAATCCACTAACCGGCACCCAACTATCAGGTGCCGAATCTGTTGCAAGGAATGTGACATTTGGTAACGCATTTTCTGTTTTGAATATAGGTGGATACATGGAAGTTTGGAATTTAGACGATTTAGGTTTAACTCTAACCGCTTCAACATATCCGGCAAATATACAATCGTCAGCAAACACTATACCAATCAACTTCACAAAAGGAACAGGAACAGCTTTTTCACCTGACTCAATATCACTTTATTCGGATAATATATCTTCAGGTAGAAGACGACTAGGTATGTTAGTTTTCGTTCAAGAAAATCAAGTAACCTATCAGTATACCATTCCAAATTATGAAACACTCTGGAATAATTTATCAGGGTTGACAGGTAACTCTGCAATAACACCTTCAGAATATGCGACTGTAGTTAATAGCCGTTCAGATGCAGGTAAAGCTTTCATTAATGCGTGGACAGGTTCCACAATTGAAGGGGTGAGCGGAGTTACAAGAGAAAATGCCACATGGAGAATATTTTATGGTGATGACGTTCAAATTACGGGAGGGACTTATTATTCTGCAACGTCAACATTAGACCTATATAATAGTACGGGTGGTACTATTACAATTACAGGGTTTACATCAGGCTCAGGAGGAACGTCAGGAACTAGTGGATTAGATGGTTCATCAGGAACTAGTGGAACTTCAGGTATAGATGGCTCATCAGGTACTTCAGGTATAGATGGCTCATCAGGCACATCAGGAACAAGTGGAATAGATGGTAGCT
>JACCDP011037255.1_pt1 | contig 17075 bp, 21 predicted proteins | sample 7445841 | NCBI WGS metagenome assembly JACCDP01 (sample SAMN15323441, study PRJNA562643) | freshwater metagenome | isolation source: river surface water | place: USA:Blue River Watershed | collected 2017-08-17 | reverse complement strand
TGGAGTTTCTGCTAGGCTGTCATCAGAAAGATCTAGGCCTAGAGAATTCATGATCTGAGAAAACAGTTGCTCGATCACTTCAATCTTTCCTTTGCGATCGATTATGGTTCCAAACTGTTTCATAGGAGTTTCGACTCCACACTTCAGTAGATGTTCGTGTATTTTGAGCCCTAATTCAGGATCTGTTTTAGTTTTGTTATAAGACATTTTAGTTTCCTTCCTTACGCGGTGATTGTAAAATTTGCTGCCTTTGTGCAGCAGTGATATTTATGGTTAATTTTGCGGTCCTTGTTTTTTTCCGGTCAGGCCAACGAACATCATTTCGCGTTCGGTCATGTAAGCCACAGGAATAATCCAACCTTGTTTTATACACTCGTTTATGACTGTGGCATAATATGCCGGACAGTTCTGATCAATTTGTATCAGAGCCCGTGGGTAGATTATGAAATTGTCAGTGATATCAAAGTTTGGATCACCGGGTTTGATTTTACGAACACAGGTTCGATGTGCGGTATAGGTAATCATATACTGAGTATATGATCCTGTGGTATAGATGTCAACTACTGATTTATCCAATCGCCGGTTCTATACGGTTTCCCTAACTCGGCCATAGGTAAGTACCTGATAACTTTTTTCTTCAAACGTTTGATTATCGGATGGTTATGGTTATATTCGAATGCCTTGAGATATATTCTCCAGGAATTCTTAAACTTATGATTTTTTAGGTTCTTATTAAGGTACCGTTTGATTTTAGATTGATTTTTGTTAAATCTAGAATACAGTTCACAGGCTATATTAAAACTATAAGCGTCTATTTCATCGCTGGATCCTAGATAAGCCTGTTCTTCTCTCAATTCGGACTTTTCTGCTCGACTTTGATATTCTGGCAGAGATTTAAATTGACGCCTTCTGTACTGTCTCATATGCATCATTTCGTGTAATATAGTATCGGCTACGAGAGTAGATATCCGTTTTAAACCAGCCCTCGATACTTTGAGAACAGTATCTTTGGAATTATAAGTGATCTGAATTTCTATGGATTTTTGATTTTCTTGATCTAGATCGCTGTAATAGCATCCTCCTACATAAACTGACCCTTTTTCGGCAGTTAAGTCGTATTTTTTAGTGACTTTTACGGGTGCTATGGATTTTAGATTATTAGAGAGGATTTTATGGAAATCCTTAACATTGTGCGATTTTTTGGATAAAATTTCTTTTTCTATAGATAAAACATGGTATATTATGTTATTTCGATCCAATTTAGACCAGTCAAATCGAATGTCTGCTGACATAAAATTCTCCAAAGTTTTTATCTATATCTATATTTACATTGTATTTGATAAATTGTCTGAATTTTTTAGAAATACTCTGGGCGAAATTCGCCCAGAGTTTTAGTTGCTCAATACCCTAGATACTGCGTTCATCACTGCGGCAATGCGTCCGATATCGCGTAGTTGCTCTACCGTGTAGCCTTCTTTCTTCAGCGTATCATAGTGAGCTTTCACACAGAAATGACATTTGCCTACGATCGAAGCGGCTAAACTATAGGCTTCGAATCGAGCTTTGGTAGTGCCACCGTGGGTAGCGATAGCATTCATCCTTAGCTGTGCCGGAAGGCCTTTGAGGTTTTCATCATCAGCCATTTCCACGTAAGGATACCATACGTTGTTCTGTGCCATGGTCACCGCAGCACTGAGAGCAGCATCAGCTTCTACTCGATTTTCCAATTGAGCATGCAACCAGGTCCAGAACTTCGAATTACCTGTGGCGAAAGCCGCAGCCAGAGCACATCCCTCGGCTTCCTCTTGTGGAAGAGTGCTGCGTTTGATCACAGCGTCGATGTTGAGTTTGGCATCCTTGGCATAATCAGGGATGCTGTTTTCTTTCAGTAAATCTACCCATTGGGTCATCTTATTTTCCTTTCCTGCAACTAGGGCAGTGATATTGTTTTAGATAGTCAAATTGTTCTCTATAACTCATTGTTATCTCCTTATTTTCGAAACTAATACGATTTGGCAGATATGCTCTAACCGTTCGATATGTTCAAAAGCTCTCCAAGGCGATGTATCGATGCTTACTACTCCGTGACCCTTGATTCCTACAATATCGTGCTCTATGAATCCATTTTTGTTAAGTTTTAGACTCTCAAAACAGCGATCGGCGAGTTCTTGACTAATAGGGGGGACATCCCCAACATTAGGTGCGACCTTTGTATACCGAGATAATTCGGGAAAATCTTTCACCAAATCTGATAGTTCGATACCCGCATGCATCGCAGCCACACAATAAGTAGGATGAAAGTGCATCACTACACGAACATCATTAGAGTGTTGACCCATTTCCTTTTGTAATCCAAAATGTAATGGGATCTCGCCACTCGGTTTAAGATTTTTACTGATTTCCGTATAGTCTAGTACTTCATAATTATACTCTAATCGAGGAGGTTGACCGTAAAATCCTTCTACAATACCGATCTTCTTGAACTGATCGGGTTGCAGAGTCTGCTTCCTAACACCCGAAGGTGTGATATAGAAGTGATCTCTATCGTGATGTCGGATGCTTACGTTACCGTCGCGACTGGTGATCCAATTGCGACGGTAAGCCTCGACCATAGTATCACATATGGTCTCAAGCATGATTACAGAGTCTCTCCGCCTACTGCACGATTACATGCGCAGAGCTCACCGGTCTGGAGAGCATCTAATACTCGGAGTGTTTCTTCTGGGCTACGACCAACGTTGAGATTATTTACTGTGACATGCTGGATCACATTGTCAGGATCAACGATGAATGTAGCACGGAGTGCGGCACCTGCGGGAGCATAGAACACGCCCAGTTGCTCGATGAGGCTGAGCTCACCGCGCTGTGTGTCAGCGAACTGAGTATGTGTGATCTTCTTAAGATCTGCGTGTGCGTTCTGCCAAGAGACTTTACAGAACTCATTGTCAGTGCTGCCTGTAAGCAATACCGCATCACGATCAGCGAACTCGGCTGCTAACTTATCATATGCTACGATTTCAGTAGGGCATACGAAGGTAAAGTCTTTGGGATAATAAACGATCACTTTCCACTTACCTTCGAATGATTTTTCAGTGATATCGAAGAAAGCATCTTCAGGCTGTCCGGGGCGAACGCCAGTTACTACGAATGGTGCTAGTTTGTGTCCTACTGTTTTCATGTTTTTCTCCTTTGTGTGTGTTGTTGAAAACAAATTAATTGTACATTTATTTAACCTATAAATCGATGATTTTTAATAGGTTTTTATTATTATTTTTCTATGTGGTTAATAGAAAAAATCAATAAGGACTGCCGTCTCTGCTGTTGTATTTTTTCAACGGATCAAATCTAGAAAATGCTTCATACCCAGGTTCATTGGGTAATACACGTTTTCCAACGAACCATTCTCCGATGTGATTGATGACATGTTTTCCATAGTAATTTTTTAGATTCGCCGAAACTAAACCGTGATTTTCGTACAGAGTCTTTCCTATTATACCTTCGTTAGGATTACAGCCTAGCAGTTTGGGCAGATCCATTTTTACGATATCATGATGATAAAGGCTGGCCATAGGGCTGAATATCACGCTGTTTTTGCTATATCTAAAATTTTTAAAAACATAATCATCGTAGGAGAAGTCAGGATTTTTTTCATGGAAATACCAGGCCTGCCGAGACAGTTGTACCTGGCTGAGACTATTGTCGCTATTTAAAAGGTCTATTAGATCAGTAATCAGGACGGGCTCTAAAAACTCTATGTCATCCTCTTGGTGGAATATGTAATCATAATTTCTATGTTTTATAGTGTCCCAGAATTCCCTCCACGTGGCGCTGAGGCCGAGATTGTCTTGATGTAGGTATACTTCTTGGAACCCGTAAAGATTAACCAATGCCCGTATGAGATTGTCATTGCGACCATGGGGAAAGTCATCGATGAAAACACGATCTACTTCACAGCCATAAAAGTTTAGATTTTTATGTGATCTTAGATTAGGTATGAGGTACTCTAATCGATTGGTAGAAAAGATAACATGGCATATCCTGTGTGTCATGTGTGTACCGTATTAAAAAAGAAAGTCTGGAATAGTCTTCCGTCATTCCGATCACTGCCGAAATAGTCCAAGGCAGCATGGAAAAGATCTCCTCTATAAATCACTAAACGATTATATTTGTTGCCTACTCGATCGATCATATCCCATTTGGTAACATCATAACTTTCATGATCTCGATCTGATCTATGACATTGGCCAGTTTCTCTGTGTCTAAAAAGACCAGTTCCGCTAGTAAACGGTGCGTCAGGAGTTAGATAGCAGACTCCGGCCCACATGTTGTAATGATCCGCATGTATCCATGTGCGATCGTTAGCAGTGGTTATCTGAAAGGATCCAGTATACCCAGAACTTTCAAACCATTCAGTGACCCCACCGAAAGGCCTCATCCAATAGCTGATAGCAGACTTAAGGTCATCGGGGAGATAAGGTTTGGTCCTTACGCCGGGAAAATTTCCTGTTATTGAAAATTCTTGGCTCAAGGCAAAGTTTCTGACATTATCTGGATCTACATAGAAATCATCTATGATCATAACTTTTAATTTCATGTTAGTATCTCAGGAATCTCCCATTGGTTCCGTCCCATCCGTACACTATCCACGGCATATGTGTGATGTTCTTCTCGTATTGTCTAGTGAAAAAATACAGTAGGGTTTCTACATCATAAATCAACCCTCGAGGATGAGAGCAGAACTCTATGATTACTTTTCCGATATTTTCATAGGCTTCGGTAAATTCGGAACTCCACCCGTATATGACACTGGAATATTGATATAGTTTATTGTCGTTCTGTAAATGTCGGCGATCTACTAACTGATAACCCCAGCTGTCATTCCAGTCGAACTTCAAAGGATGTTTGAAATAAAATCCCGATGGAGCAGTATCAAAAAATTTCATGTTAAACGATCTGTCAGTGAGATATCTGCCACTGAATTTTATAAAATAATCGTACTGCGACAGTTCTTCCTTGTATTTTTTTAAGAATGAGTTGATGATAGTCTGTTCGCAGTAACTTTTATTTTTATGTGTCCTTACATCATGCCATATTTCCGGAATAGATTCTTTGATTCCTATGAATCTGAGATTTTTTTGGTAAAAAAGCTGTGCCCCATAGATCATAAAGTTATCACTGACATCTAACAAGTAGATTGTTGTATCTTCATCTGACAGGATATCCCAGGAGGCTATAGTCGAGACTGTTTGTCGGAATCTTTCTTCGCTGTTGAAAAAGCTCCGTACATTACTGTAGGTCAATGGATAGTTGTTGTCTACTTCTATGGCACTGGTTATTATTATGGCTTTTTTCATCGTCTGTAAAAATTAGAATCTGTTAGTTTCGAAAAATACTGATCGAACTTCTGGTGGACTACTGTTTCTTCATAGTTATCCATGGCATATTGAAAACAATCCTCAGATCTGATTTCTTTGATCCTTTCGATGGCTTCTAAGAATTCCTTAAATTCTCTACATCTAAATCCGGTTGTTCCTGGTATTACAGTATCGATAAACCCACCCCAATCTGTGGTGATCGCCGGTGTTCCGCTGAAATATCCCTCTACGATCATGTTGCCAAAAGGTTCCACATAATATGTAGGCCCGAGTATAGCCTGTGCTTGACTCATGAGCATCTTACGTTGCTGCTGATCGCAGACTCCTACGCAGTGGACATGAGAGGGAACACTGCTGTACCCTAGATCTCTCAGAGATCCGGGGCCTGCTATAATCAGCTTTTTTCCGGTTTCCTGCGTGGCCTGTATAGCGATGTGTATGCCTTTGTTTTCTATCATTCGACCGAATATCAAAAAGTAATCCTCTTTGTCCCGATTGTATCGGAATTCGGAAGCAGTAAAGGCATTGGGTATAACAGCATCAAACCAACTGGGGTTCAGCAACATGTTTTTATAGCCGTAAAACATATGCATCTGTGCGTATGAAGTAAAAACCCTATAGGGTGCGAATATCGCAGTAACATCATAGCCTATGCTAGGTTCTATGGTTTTGAGATCCGGGTTGGCTTCGGCTGCACCTTTGTTTTCCCATCCGTGGAAACACAGTATAAAATCCCCGGGATTTTTTCTTTTGGCTATCTCTATACCAGCAGACTGATTGTATCGCTGTATGTTTACACTAGTATCTTGGCTTATGCTGTCCAAACACTGTACAGATTCGCAAGGAACATCCGAGCCGACTATGGTATAAACTATACATTGGTAGCCCAATCGTTCCATGTTCTGTACGAATTTTATTATCGCGACAGCAAATGGATCAGTACGATTTTCCAATCGTACTGATTTGCTTGGGCTACAGAGTATGTGTAATACTGGTTTGATCACAGCATTAGGGTCAGTGTGTATCGTTTTCTTTTTTATCGTAGGTTTGGTGCTGTATCTCTAATAGGGCGGTAGAAACCGGATTAATGTATTTGACATTGCCTTTGGTTTTTTTGGCGATAGATCTTGCCAATGCGGCTCCGTAGATCACTAGATCAAATCTGCTCCCTCCTACATTTTTTACGATTTCTTCCATGTCAATCTGTGGTGTTCTAGTTGGTATCACGTTATTTCCTTTTTAAGTTGATGATCTATTTAAATTCCAATGGGTTGATATTCTCTTTGGAATAATAATTTTCTGTTGAAATGATGTATGTCGATGTTTTGGCAATAAAGTTCATGCCATTGATTTTCTGGAATTGATAGTAATCTATGTATTTCTTTTTCCCAGGCAATAAGGCGTTTGTCATAATTGGATTCCTTATCATAATTATAATCAATAAATGAAGGAAACTCTAGACCTTTGATTTTTAGGACATCGATGATTCCTGATTCCGCAAACGGTAAAATAAAATGACCCTGTAACATTGGAATCAGGGTCTTTTCGCTGTCATAGATACCTCCATGTTCCACTGTTTCGCCATAGATGCTGATGTAAGAGCTTTCATAATATTGTTTGTGTACGATATTAGATTGGCTCCAACAGTATAGTTCTATATGCTCTTTATTATTGAGTAATTCTTTTAAAGATCCAACTTCTCGATACGGAGGATAGTTATATTTTATTTTATCAGTCAAAGGGCACCAATAACTACGATTAAGTGGATCATCTAACATACCTTGTAGATAATTGGGGGCATCGGTAGTGTCTGTACCAAATTGAGTTGAATATTCGGTACAAGAATAAAATCCATTATACAAACATTGGGAAAAAATTTCTTTTAGTTTCCACCTTGAAGAAAAATCGAAAGATTTTAATCTCGAGGGGGATAGGAAAATTTTTTTCCTTTTTCTTTGATGTATCTCAGCTAACTCAAATGTTTTGATTTTGTATCCTTCGAGACCGATAGTATGATAATAGGAAGATCTGTAGGGAAACTGTTTAAAGTGATATAGATATTCGTCAATTGCAAAGTCGCAGAATTTTTCATCCCATCCTTGAGGAATGATCCCCCGTAGTCCCTCATAGTGTTTGTGTATAACTAAATGATATTTTTTTGGCCAACCGACAGGTATTTTGAAAACATTAGGGATTCCTCCAGAGGAAAGAAGATTTACATCAACTATTATTTTTTTAGCATTACTAATATATGGTAAAAAATCTTCGAGATTTTGATAGATTATATCGGAAGTAAATATTTGATGTGATACAAATATTATTTCAGGATTATCTCGACTTATTGACGTATAAAAATAACCTTCTCTCTCTAGAAGATGTTCAAAGTCTATACAATTATGCCAACAAAGAGTAGACCCTTCGGCAACTAATCGATTATATGTTACTGATTTTCCGTACATAGTTTTGTAAAGATTCGATATCTTCTTCGAATATCTCTCCAAACCCTTGAGGTTTGTTTACTAATACTCCTAGATCATCGATTTCTTTCTGTATGTCTTTTACTAATGTATCGTAATCGATGTCTGTGATCCATTCAGTTTTTCCTCGAGTAGTTCCAGCGATCTTATTTCGATATTTGATCTTGATCAGCCTTTCCAGTTCTCGGATATCTTGCTCTGGTCCGATCCAAACAGATTCAAATCTTTCACGGTAAGTCGGGCCAAACGAATTTTGATAAGTACCTAGCCTACTATAGATGTGTTTGATAGAAAAGATTCCTACCTTGAAGACATTTTCTCCCAGCGGACTTTTTTTGATATAGAAGCCATAGTCTATGAGTTCATTCATTTATTTCACCTGGAATTGAAGTTCAGGTGTATACAGCTTGACATTACCTACGTGTTTATTGTAGGTATGAACGAATCCACAGGTGACGATTAGTTCATCTCCCGCAGATCCGTAGGGATGGGCGGTTTCATAGGCTTTCTTGTACCCTTCATGTGTAAACTTGCTGAGACGATAGGACTTTTTCAGAGCCATGCCCAAGTCGGTTACAAAGTGCTGATTGATCGGAACATTGGCCTTTTCGCATTTATGGAAGAAATTCGCTAGTCCAATCAGTGTAGCACCGTAGACTTGTTCGTTCGGCCAAGTCATGCGATGGAACTTCAAAGCCATGTCCAAATACCGGCTTTTGTTGAAGTTAGCATCTTGTAAATTATAAGATCCCCAAAGAAACGGAAAATGGCTGATATCCCCGGGATTTTTCGCGATGCGTTTGGCCTGCGAGCTGTTTGAACTTAAAATATTGTCAATGGCAACAGCATCGGGATCACCAAAACTGACTTTGATAGTGAACTGATCGTATCCCGCCACTGGTTTTTTGAGAGTGAGATTAATGCTTAAAAATGCTTCACCTGCTACCCTCATGAGATACGCTCGAGCTTGGTAAGGATCGCGTTTGATCATATCCTCAGGAGCTCGAAGGATCGCCACAGGTGCTTTGCTCCATCCTTGGCGATCTAATTCCCGAGCGGTATGATGACCGTCAAAAGGACATACCAACCCAGTGACTGGATCTTCCATGGCCAATATCACAGAAATCTTTTTGCTGTCAAAATTCAGCTCGATGTTGTAGACATGATTGGGAATCATATCTCTCTGTATCTGGCTAAGGATACCGAAACTACTGAAAGTACGCCATTCTAGGCTGACGGTGTAATCAGGATCCGCAGTGGGATCAATACTGTTGCGTTTTGCCGGGGGTGGTCCTAGCATTACATCTAGCAAATCATTGATGTCAGACCAAGGGATCACTCCGCTGGCGTAGTTTTTGCTCATTTCACGCATGTCGATAAAACTTGGATTAGCCTGAAATGGCACTTGATACTTTGATAGAACGCGACTCAGTGCGGATTGTTGCCGCTGATTAAGTTTGATTTTCATATTTTCTCCATTAAAAAGTTAACAAAACGAACCGTAGCACATTTCGTATACACGTATATTAACGCAGAATTTAGTTAATGTCAACTTAATCTTAATCCAATTTCTATCTATAAAATGTTTTTGTCGTAATTTTTTTCGTGTTCGACATTTTTGCCGATTTCTGTTATTTCTGTGAGATCAAAAAAGGGATAGAGATTACATACAAAAGCTATTCTATCTTTATTATTAAATAACACAGGTTTAACACGATGTTCTAATAGACCATAAAAAACTAAAAGTTTTCCTGTCTTTGGGCGGATCTCGTAGTCTCCGAAAACGATTGGTGAACTGTCGTCGCCATCGATATAAAAAACCGCAGATAGACTCATAGGGTGATGTGTATGTTTCTCAGCATAATCAAATTTATGATAAACTGTTAGCCATGCTTCTAGCACTTTAAATTTGGTATTCAATATATCAACGGGTCTGTCGTAATCTGTGGCTAGATCTAAAAATGCTTTATGAGCACAATTTTCGATGTAGGATATAAGTTCTTCGAATTTGTTGGTACGTTTATGGATGAAAAATCCACTATGCCATGCTCGAATACTGCTTTCTCGAGAAATAGGTGTATTTTTTTTGTATTCTATAATAAAATTAGCGAGATCTTTAGTATCAATCATTTCAGAAAGATCAAATTCAAAAACCGGAAAATTTTGATTTAAAACGGTGTGTTTAATCATTTTAAATAAATCAGTTAAGGAAACAATTTTTCTAAAGGATCGCGAAAAGGAATACTAACTATCAACCTAGGTCCTGGAGAAATCTCCAAAGCGTGAGCATATTCAGTATTTACAAAAGACGAAGAACACAGGAGATTATTTTGTGTTTCGGTTGGGTTTCCTAGATAGCTCCATCGTTCGGTGATTGAATCTCCTGGTATAGATAGAGATTGATAGGGAATATCGTTGTGGTAAAAGGTTTTTTCGATATGACGTTGATCTCCCCACTTAAAATGACCCCACCAAAACATAGTATCTTCGCTTCCTAAGATCTTAATATTAAATCGAGATTTAATAGGCAAGAATTTACTGTTTCGATGTAGGACATCGATGTGTGGATTAGTTTTCTCTTTTTTTAATGTATTACTGGAAAAAAAATTGATACCGGCATATCTTGTATCTAAACCAAAGTCAGTAAGAAATCCTGTTATTTCTTTTATTATAGATCTCGACGACCAGACATTATATAATTTTTTATAATCGATGTCGTGATCAAAATTTTCTGCCCATCTCTTCTGAAAAATTTTTTCAATAAGCAGTTTGGTCGTCGGAGAAAACTCAAAATCTACTTTTTTAAAAAAGCAAATTTTAGTCATGATAAGAACAAAGATCTATCCTTAAATTAATTATCGTCCTTGGCCTCGATATCCTTTGTAAGATCTTTTGGTATTCTTGTTCATAGCACTGGTTTTAGGAGATGATCCTCCCTGGCATGTGCGTTTAAAAACTTTTTTTACACCTGAGTTAGATTTAGACATATTTTTTCCTTATCGTTGTTTTTTCAATCTTTCCAATCTTTCCAATCGTTCCATGACTTTTTTATTAAAGTCAGGTCCCCAATTATTTCCTTCAATATGATAGGTCTGATAGAAATCCCAGGCACCTCGGACCCCGTTTAATATTACTACTGTTAAAGCGACGAGTATCAATATTTTTAATTTTTTTAATCTATTAAATATCACTTTATCAGTTTCGATCCGATTTATGATAGAATCAGCATGTACATAGGGTATCGATTGTATTTCTTTCTGTTGGTAGGTCATAGATATCTTTACATTTGGAAATGTTGAATCGATTAGTTCTTTTGAATTTGAAGTGATTGGTTCTACTACTCCAATGAATCCCCTGGGCAATCTATGTATGATGCTAGCATCGATGAGAAAACATGGATTGGTTTCAGTTACGACTACTACATGAGAATCCATCTCTCCGGGATTTTTGATGTTATTAAACCCTATAAATCCGATTTCCGGAGGATCTTTTGAGAAATATGTGATAGTAGACTGTACCTCGACTAACCTAGAGGCTATTCCTCTATGGCTAAGAGCATTACGTACCATATCACTGATGCTGATACAATGTCCTGCTCCTAAGGATAGAATTCCTGATTGTGCCATTTTAGAAAGAGTTTCTAAAATAGTTAGATAATCTGAAACTTTATCTACAGATCTATCACTAGTTAAGACTTGAAAATTGTTTGTCTGCATATTTTTATTATATGATTTTAAAATTACGGGATCAAGGCATTCTGGGATCTTTTATTTCCAAAACATCAAAAGCCCAAGATCTTTCATTACACCCATTACAGACTCCGCAGTGATTTATTTCATCGACTGCGCAGCTATGCGTATAATTTAGCAGATCTAATGTGTCAAATGATCGAAAAAGATCTAGCACATGGCATTTTTCTAGATCGAGAAATGGATATCGGATACGTAATGATTCTTTGAACTCGTATCTATTCCAACCTATGCTGTGTTCTGGCCTAGATTTAATAATGCCTACGTACACATAATCGATTTTACGAGCTAGTATTTCTCTAACTCCGGACTCTACTTGCTGTATTTCTGGTAATGAATTATCTCCGACGATATTTAATTGGGTTCGTGGTAGAGAAAAATAATCATGTATCCAATCTATGACTTTGATAGCATAATTTCTACTGCCTTCTTTCCTTAGTATAGTATATGGCTTGATACGATAAGTGTTTCCGGATTCCAGATTTAACTTCATCAATAAAAAATATAGCAAAGCACTATCCATTCCGCCACTGACTAACACTCCTATTTTATCGTTTCCATATAATTTGTATAGCCTTTTATAGATTTTCAATGTCTCTGGGTTATTAAAAGACGGCCGTTCCGGAAGATTTAAAACCAATGTTTTTGTGTTACCTGGAATTTCGCACCGTTCAATCATTTTAAATTAATGCCATCTGTGTAATATGATAAGTATTTAACATGAGTTTCAGAGATAAAATACAAAAATTTAACGATCGGATTCCGATCCACTCGACTGTAATTAAAAAAAATTATAGGTTCCATGTTTATAAAACCTATATCGATCCCTTGTCATATAACAAACAAGAAATTTTAAATTTTATACTGGAAAATTCTCGAGATACAAAAATCAATATCAATAGCCCATTGTCTTGCTGGCATACTGAATTTAACTTACATCAAACTTCAAATAAGTTTGACGATTTAATACAGATAATTAATTTTAAGATCAACGAATTCACTGAAGAAAAAACACATAAAATAAAAGTTAACGAACTTTGGGCGGCAGTTTACCGTACAGGGGACTATGCAGAATTACACGATCATGGACGATTTTCTGTATATTCTGGAGTGCTATATCTCGAATTACAAGAAGGTCATCCGTCCATAGTTTTTGAAGATGGATTTAGTCCAATGTGTGTCCAAGATTATCTCTATATTTTTGATTCTAAATATTCTCATAGTGTCCCAAAAAACATTCTTGATCATCCTAAAATAATATTAGGTTTTAATTTTAATATTCTTTAAAAACATGAAAATAATCGAGTATGATGTAACCGCAAATAAGATATTACAATTTGACTTCCCTAATCTTAACAAACTAGATCAAATTACTGAAGATTTAGTTAGTCAGATAACATATTGGGATGTTGCTAGAGAAAATCATATCAATGGTTTTGAAAGTGGCTGGGCAGTTTTTGATAATAAAATATCTCCATTTAATCAAGAAATATATGAGTGGATAAATCAGTGTCTTTCAGAAGCTTCGAAATTTTACTTTCCAGGAAGGGAACTACAATTTGCTATCTCTGATTCATGGATGACTCGATCTAGTTATCTACAAAATGCCAGTGAACATAATCATCAAAATAGTCTTCTTAGCGGAATATTATACCTCACAGACAGCAGTGCTGAAACTATTTTTGAAGGACCTCCTAGAGAAGCAGATTATGAATATTTTCGACAGATGGTAGGATTAACTCCCATAGACGCTTATCGTATTTCAGTGAAGAGCGAAAAAGGAAAACTGATAATTTTTCCTAGTAGACTAAATCATCGTGTATCTGCGGTGAAAGATAAAACTAAACTGAGATACACTTATATCATTAATGCGTTCCCTACTGGAATCCTATCATCTCATCACAGTACTTTTTTGGAATATCATGTACATGATATCCGAGACAGATATCTAAAACACATTAAAAAGTAAAGATTAGTAAACTAAAATTCCGTTAGCAAAAAAACCGCTGGTATCAAATTCATAAACAGTATCTGAGAAATCTATTTTTTCGATATCTGTAATCTCTAATTCACGACCTTGAACGCTTAAAACTCTATCTCCTATAGATATAGTCCCAATGGATTTTAAATCTTTGTAAATTTCAGGTGGCACTATCGAAGAGTATCCTTTACCTACTACAAACAGTGGATGATCCTCAGAAGCTTCTAGAAAAGTTCCATCGCTAAAGGTTATTTTATACATAGGTCTTTCTGTGCGAGTGATCACACATCTAACCGGCTTAACTCCGAATGTATTATTGTCAGTATCGTAAACCAATACCTCCTCCCCTTCTATTACATCTTTTATGGCTTTTTCTTTTCCGTCCGCCATTGATATTTTAGTGTCCGGAGTAAAACAACAATTAGCTGCCATGCAGCAATATTCGCAACTTCCGTTTTTGCTGACATCGAGATTCTGACAATATCGTAATAATCGATTGTTAGCAAATGGACATCTAGGACCGAAGCATTGGGTGAATCTGTTAGTGGTACAATTGATAAGATAAGGAGTAATCCATAACAATTCTTCTGGAACTTCAGAATCTGATAAATTTCTTGTTACGATGTAAAAGTCTAAGTCTCTAGTGATCACTGTATCGTCATTGAGGGTAAATTCAGCTGATAGCGGATATGACTGATAGAGTTGTCCTTCAGGAAGAAGAGGAGCTGTGCCTATTATCCATCCGTATTCGCTAAGGCTAAGTCCTTCTGGCAAATCAGTTAGTAATCTCACAGATTTACAGACCATCGGGGTCAGCAGTTGGGCACAATCAAGTGTTCCGGCTATTAGTCTTATTTTCTCCGGAACCTGACTTAATCGAGAAAATTTATCGATAGGGTAAAAACAAGTGATAAGATTAACAGAAGAAGAGTACATACCAGACAGATCTAATATATTAGGTCTAGAAGTTGCAAATCCAGAAACGAACATTTCATCAATAACTACATTTTTTAAAGGTATGAGAGACGTGGAGTTAATAGAATAACAGATTTCAAGATCGGCTGCGACAGCCGAGCTATGTATAGCAGCACTGAAACTTGTTCCAGAAACAAATCCGTATCCTCCCCCAGGAAGTGCGACATAGATATTTTCCCCAGGTGCCCAGATATCTAATGCTCCATAGTTTACAGTCCCGGTGGTATTATATAGATCGCTGGTATAGTTGCTGAAATCACAGGGAACTAAATCTTTGTTGAAAGCTCCTACTACATAAACTTCGCTAATACAAGCAGGAGTAACATTCGATATAGGAGATCCATCGTTTCCTGCCGCAGCCAATACGCGAACATTACCAGAAAGGTGCAATAATTTTATTTTATTATTTACATATTCGTTGTAAGGAATACCCCAACTTATGTTTACGATCGCAGCCAACTGATCTTGAGAATGGGTGTAAATAATATCTAATGCTTCTATGAGTTTACTTAAAGGAGTAGGTACTCCTTCTTCGAATATCTTTAGAGAAACTACTTTAGCGGAAGTTAGTGACACAGTTTTTCCGGTAATTAAGCTAGCAATAGCAGTACCGTGCCCGTTCACATCAGCTGAATTACCATTAAATGTATAAATCTGTGAAACATCCTGTCCCTCAAATTCTGGATGAGAAAGATCAACACCACTGTCTAAAACATAAACAGTTATCTTTTTTCCGTATTTTTTTAAAGAAAACTCTGGTTGAGAAAAGTCCACATGAAGGCAAGAAACCACTTTCCACCAGTTTTTATCATCTTCTACATCGATAGAATCTACATCGTAGCTATCTATAGAAACTGCATTATCATATAAAGGAATAATAGATGTTTCCGAGTCATTGATAACGCTAGTTACTATGCTTTCGACCGGAGGATCAATTTCGCAAGAAACTAAGTATACTTTTTCAAAGTTATTGAATATCGATAAAGTTGAGCAATTATTTCTCGAAAGATATTCATTTATTGATTCGTCGGTAGAGTCCTGAGTGAAATCAATCAGATAATTCATTTTTACAATCCTATAATTTTTATTGTTTGAGAATATGGATTTTTTTGCATCAGCGAGTATCTAAAAAGAATATCATAATTCCTTTTGCTGGGCATCATATGATTATTTATTAAAAATTTTAGTCTTAATTTTTTATCTATATAGATATTGTCATAAAAGAATTTGTATTTTTCAAAGCCGGATTTTTTATAGTAAGATTCTACTGGAAATCCTGAAAGGTTATATATTAGAGTTTTAATATTGTCGTTACTGACTTGATCGACGAGTGTGGGATTATATTTTAAACTTCTATAGATTTTATACATGGAGCCGGCTAATTCCTTAGTTTCTAACCAAAAAAAAGGTATTATTTTTTTGTTTAAAATGTCTCCAAATCTTTGTAATCCTAATATTGTATAATCTATACCTGGATTAGTTATTATAGGGTTTCCGGAAAATATCAAGGTTCCGTCATCAAATCGTTCCATCATTTTCATGTAAAATGTTATATGAGGGCTATTGCAGAAATATTTTTCGCTGTAATTTTCTAAATTGTTTCTTAAAAAGTCAAAATGACTAATATTATGATAGTCTACATGAATATTATGATCTTTTGCAAAATCATACAGAACAGAGATGTCATGAGAATTCATATTTTGATCATATAGAAAAGATACTGCTTGAAATTCAACGCCAGAGATTTTCCAAGCATATGCCATGGCTTGACTATCTACTCCGCCACTTAGAAATAACCTATATGGGGCAGGATATTTTTTCACTATACGATCGATTGCGTTTTTTACTTGTATTATAGGATCGCAGGCTTCTAGATCAAGTTGTGAACAATCTATCACCAATGTAGAGTCTTTAGACTTTTGATTTATGGGAGTTCCATCGTTCCAGTATATTTTCATCCAATCCATTTAATAAGCCCAACTTACAAAACTCCATCGTTCTCCGGAAATTACAGGACTTACTCGATGTTGATACATGAAACTACTAGGAAATATTAGAATATCACCTTTTTTTAGTTCTAATTGATGGTCTTCCCAGAAATAAAAGTAACCCCCTTGGAAATCGCTATTTAGAAGACCGACGATAGAAAGAATTGGTATTCCTTTTTTAGTACCATCAAATGCAGAAGTAATATGATCTATATGTGGATCTATTTTATGACCTATGCTATATCGATTAAATCTAGGTTTAGTCCAGCTCTTTACTGTAAATTTAAACCTATAACAGTATTCATTAACAGATTTCTGTATAGAATCATTGAGGATGATTTTGGAATTTATATCGCTCGATAGAGAAACATCAAATTCGTTATTTTTATCAGTAGAGTCAACTACAGTATCGTATTGTGACCAGGAGTGCTTTGTCCAATTATATGAATCTAAATTAGTTAGGTATTGACAATGAGCGTCAGATACATAATTTTTAAAGACTACGATGTAGTCCAATAAAGATCTATTGA
>JACCDP010688330.1_pt1 | contig 17078 bp, 15 predicted proteins | sample 7445841 | NCBI WGS metagenome assembly JACCDP01 (sample SAMN15323441, study PRJNA562643) | freshwater metagenome | isolation source: river surface water | place: USA:Blue River Watershed | collected 2017-08-17 | reverse complement strand
CTTATTGTCGATCGCGAGCCAAGCAGTGGATCTAAAGAACAGAAAGATTAGCGAGTTGACTCTTCAAGAGTTGTTCGTTGGCTCCCGAAAACTTATAAACAATTTGACCTTTGTTGATAAAGAAAAAGGTAGGAACACTGGTGACTTTGAGTTGGTCGGCAATGGCATCGTTTTCGCTCATTTCGAGTTTGTAAAATTTGATCTTCCCTTCATATTGTTTGCTGAGGGTTTCAAACACAGGCTTGATGCGTTGGCAAGGACCACAGTGGATACTAGTAAAGTATAAGACACTTTTTCCTTCTTCGACGTTAACGACAGTTGGCTGTGACATTTTGGGTATTTAAACAAACCATTGTTTAAGCAACTAATTTGGAAGATGGAAGTACAATTGTATCATACGTTGTTGTGGATGACATTGTGGTGGTGTCTTCATCTGGAATTCGGTCCAGGAATGGGCGGAATATGGATTCGTCCCAATGCAGCAGGTATTCGAACATTTACGTATAAAAATCTATTCTCGTTTGGGCTCTTGCCCTTTCGAGAGACGTGGATCTGGAGACCCTCGTTTTGGGATCTAAATTTGTTAACGATGTTATTGTTTGGCGTTGTTGCGTATCACGTCTACAACTGGTGGACAACACGAGGAATAGAATGGATCTATCAGAGAATATAAAATTTTATTCGTAACACAAGTTACGAAACCATAAAAGAAAAATTAAGCTAGGAATCCATTAACGAATTGAACAATTTGATTGAGTTGGTCTTGGCGTTGAGATTCGTCAGAGTAGTCTACATTGCCATCCATAATCATCACGTGTTGATTGGGTTCGTCGACTGAAACATCGAGTTGAGTATTCGAGTGAACAAGCCAGTCGTCGTGTTTGGTATGCAAGAGAGTCAGATAGTCTAAGCCAATAGACGATTCTCCGCTACGACTGCGTTTGCAGATACGTTGAAGACAGATGTCAGGATCTGCACGATTGTAGATGACGGCATCCATACGAAGAGTAAACATTTGACGGATCATCTTGTGCCAGTCTTGATAGACGCTCCATTCCATATCGTTGAGCTTTTCTAGTTCGTGAAGAGATTTGGCAAAGACCATTAAGTCGGTCAAGTGGCAGCGTTCGCAGATAACAATTCCATCAGGGTTCTCTTTGATAGCATTTAACAAGTGACTAACACGAGAGAACAAAACATAAGATTGGAAGATGTAGCTATATTTCTCTTGATCTTTATAAAAGAGTTCAAGTATGCTTTGCTGGTTGCTGTCTTTTTTGTTGAGCCATTCAGTGACGTTCTCAAAGACGACTACATGAGGTATAGCAAAGCAGAGTCCTTTGATATCTTGAAGGAGAGTGGTTTTCCCAGAACCGATATTGCCTTCGACGGTGACAAGAAGAGTCATTGTTGTTTGTTCTTTTCTTTTGTTTAAGCTAATTCAAATAATTCAGTTTGTTGCAAAATAAAGTATTATCTTTACGAACGTAGAGATATTATTGTCTTAAGATACAATCAGCTTTGGATTGATCTTTTCGAAGAGCATAAATAGGTCAGCTTTCTGTACCTTTTTCTTTTGGATTAACAATTGAAGTTGATCGGCGTCAACAAGTTGTTCGTATACTTTTTGAAAGTTATGCCAGTTGTTACGGAAGAAGACAAGATATTGTTCCATAGTTCCAACTCTAGTAAGGTTTTGAGCAGTAACGGGTTGTTTGAAATATCCATCAAAGCCTTGTTTAAGAGTTTGAAGGATGTCTTCGTCGTCTGATTCAGATTCTGATTCTAATTGTTCTTCGTGATCAGAAGCGCTTTCGTCTGGTTCTACTTCTGGTTCTTTTTCTGAGACAATGTCTTCTTCTGATTCGGATTCTGAAGATTCAACAGCAGGTACGATTTCGATTTTCTTAGAAGGTTCTTCTTCTTTTTTAGAAAGTGCTTTGGAATGTTTTTGATAGTGTTTACTACAAAAGTTCTTTCCATCGATAGGACGAGCGAGTTTAACTTTGATAGTACATCCAGATTCATCGCAATTAGGTAATTTGATAGGTTCCGTTTTAGAAGAACTAGGTTTTTCTGCCTTTTTAGGTTTAGTTGCAACATCATTCTGAGGCAACGGATCTTCTTTGGCCTTGGTTTGCTTTTTAGCAGTTGACTTTTTGGGTGGTTCTGCGATAGGTTGTCCAGTTTCGAGGAGTATTTCTTCTTGTTCGACAATGGGTTTCTTAGCCTGTTGAAGTTTAGGAGCAATTCTGGCTTGAACATTAGGATCAGTCTTAAAGAATTTGACTAGACAGTTGTCCCAAGCTTTCTTAAGCTTGGCTACAGGAACGTCAATTTCTTCAGACAATAAGGCAAAGAGAGGGTCAAAGATAGCAAAACTCATCGTGAACGTATGCTTTGTTTTGAATTCTCCGGTATGACAAAAATTCAGTTTTGTCAAAAAATCATTTAAAATCGGGGTTGTTTGGTAAAATGCAAACGACAGGTACAGTGATTAATCCTTCTCGTTTTCAGTCTTCTCATACTGTAAGTACTATAGGAAGAACTCAATCGCAAAATTTGAGTAACAACGAAGTATCTATTGTAGATACAGCAAGAGACCCCGATTTTCAGTTTCTTCGAGCGGTGAAGGATTGTTTGATCAAGTTTAACAGTACAACGTTAGTACAAGGTCTTCCATCGAGTAGTCTGACTGATTTTCACTTCTATTGGTTATCTGCCTTGGCAACTACAAAAGAAGAATCTCGTGGTCTTATAAAGCATATAATAAATACTTATGCAAACGACTTAGATCATCAGATCAAGTCATATTATTCCAATAAGATGAATCGTTTATTTGGAGAAGACAATGAAGATAACGAAGACGATGAATGAAATCGTTCATAATTTTTTAATAGCTGTATTAAAAAAGAGATGGGTGTGTTTAAGTTTTTTGGTCAGTGGATTAAACAAAAGTATAAAGACTGTTTACTCTTTATTCGTGAAGGTGGAGCCATTCCTTCACCTGATTGTTTGTTGATCGATGCAAATTCGATCTTTTATGGAGTGGTGCGTGACTTATACAAGAAGCATCCTCTTTCGACATTTGAGGATTCGTACAGAGTGATTTGTGAGGCGTTGTCCGATTTGATATCAAAGGTGAGTCCTCGACGAACAGTATACATTTCAATCGATGGAGTGGCAGGTTTGTGTAAGCAATCTCAGCAAAGAAAGAGACGATTCAAGACAGCAGCTGAAGCACGACAAAAACAAGAAGAAACAAAAGAGGATGTGGAAGTATCCGAGGAAGAACTACAATCGATAAAAGGTTTTGATACGATTTATTTTACGGCAGGAACCAAATATATGGAAGGTCTTTGCGAATATATTCGTGTATACTTTTCCAAATCAGCTCATCCATATACGTTTATCTTTGACGATATGTATAATCCTGGAGAAGGAGAACATAAGATAATGGAGTATATTCGAGGAGACAAAGAGCACGGTTCTTTTATGATCTATAGTCCAGATGCTGACTTATTGATGTTATCTTTAGCGTCTCGTCGTTCGAATATGTTCGTGATCCGTGCAAATGATCCTAAAGAAGAGCGTAAACACGATATTCCGATTGATTATTATATAGTTCATATCGATCGTCTCGCGTCAAAATTGACGCAGAAGTATCAGTGGGAGAGTAATGCTCGAGTAGTTCAGCCGTTTATTAAAGATCAATTTATAGTGGATGTCGTATTATTTTTGTTTATTTTAGGAAATGATTTTTTACCAGGATTTCCTTATGTGAAGATTCGAGATGATGGTATTGAAACATTGTTTAACGTGTATTTGAGCGTAGTACCTTATTATGGTTTTCTTGTTCATCCGACGAGTCGCCAGTTGAATCAAAAGGGGATTGCTGCCATGATGAAAAAAATGGCAGAGATAGAGCCAGGATTGTTAGAGAAGAGATATGTCGAAATCTCGAATAAGCGAGAGTTTTATCCTGACACAGTATTAAATGACAGTGTTTCTCGTACTATTTCAGATAAGTATGTTATAGATATGAAACGATATCGAAGTTTGTATTATAGTACTAAGTTTAACTTTGTAGACAAAGAAGAGATCACGACTCTTTGCAAGGAGTACTTTCGAGGATTATGTTTTGTAATACAGTATTATACTCGTCGTATTCCTACATATGATTGGTATTACCCTTATTCGTACGCGCCTACTTTTATGGATCTAGCTCAGTATGCTTTGAGATATGAAATTGAGAGTACATTTGTGTATCGTCCGTCCTTGACACTCGTTGAAGCTTTGTTTAGTGTAATTCCTCCCTCTAAATATTTTGTGTTACCAAACGAGTCGCTTCAGGCGAAAATGAATATCCTTTCAAGGACTGATCCACAATTTAGTGAGCATTTTGTGGTGGACATGTCAGGTTTAAAACGAAAAGGCAACGACGCCCATGAGGCGGTGGTGCTCCTACCAACGGCAGATTATAGTACGATTAAAGGGTTATTAAAAGAATTTAATTTAAAAGACCCTGAACCAAGCTTGTTTATGATAAAGCAAAGAGCACCCATTTCGCACGAAGGATTTTATAGAAGTTATACTATCCAGTTTGATGTTCAAGTGTATCCAAAGCCGGGAGAGGGTGCTTTGGGAGGTATTATAGTGAATGGTCGTCCTCGTTATGAAGGAACAAAGGTAATGGAGTATGGAAAATATGTACAGTTTGCAAAAGAGTCAATCGATGTGGCAATGGTGGGTTTGAACGAGATGCTTCTTTGGTGGATTCGTCAAAGTAGTATAACCAAGAAGAGAGGATCGACATTATTTTTGTGTAGCCGAGATTCTAGTTTGTTACAAAGACTTGAAAACATGATTAGGGAAGGATCGTCAGGTACTCGAGATATTCAGAGATACAAATATCTTGTGGAATATATCCAAACCAAGTTGGGATATCGAGTAAAGTATGAGACGTCTAATGTAATAGAGGCTTCTGAACTAATGGAAGATACATTTGTTAGACAAGAGGATATACTACACTCTTTAGTTTAAAAATCAAGTTGAAGATCAAGGGCTTTGGCAATTGAGGCCATACTGTATCGAGAATATTTAAGAACTTCATTAAAAAAGGCATATTTGCGATGATTGGATTCTGGATGTTTTTCTTTCCATTGTTTTTCCATTCTTTTGAGATCTAAGTATCCAATATAGTAAGAACAAGCTTGTCCGGGATTATTAGCATACCTAAGAATTTCTGTTTTAAGGATAATAGGGTCGTGATAACAGTAATATTTCATAAGATCAAGACTTTTATCAAGAGTCCATCCTTTATAATGAATACCGCAATCGACTACTAGACGAAGTGCCCTCCACATATGATAATTGAGTCTAGAATATTGCGGAAATAAATCAGTTGGTTCAAAGCATTCTTCTGCATAGAGACCGATCCCTTCGATAACATTCATAAAGAAAGACATTTTGACAAGACAATCGGGTGTATCATTGAATTGGAGTTGAAAAGCATGACCTGGTATAGCTTCATGAAGGGTAAACGGAACCATATCACTCTTGGGTATGGTATTCCATTCTGCAGTATTGACAAAGAAACTTGCAGGATCAGCCCAACCTAGAATTTTGGTAGGATCTGATAGAGATGTTAACGTAGGAGTACGATATCCTTGCGGGAGATCAAAATGAATCTGAAGTTGCTGATCAAAAGAACGTAAAAGTTCCTTAACAGTTTGAACCATATCTTCAGGTGAAGAGAATCGATTCTTAGATCCTCTTAAATGATAGTTAATAAAATCAGGAATTGTAATACCAGGAAAATGTTCTTGAATGAGTTGTTCTTGTTTTTTTCTAAGTGAGAGAATAGCTTTAGTTCCAATGGAAAAAATTTGTTCGGGAGTAAAAGAGTGGCCTGTATGATAAAGAATACAAGAAGAATATAAATGTTTGTTTGAAGGAAGATCATATAACCCAAAAGATGTTTTGCATAAAGGAAAGTAATAAGTCTGAAGCCATTGTTTCCATTGATTTGCAAAGGGGAGATAGAGTTGTGAATAAAAGTTTTGAAGTTTAGGCTGTAGTTGCAAAACAGTTTCCGTGAATCTTGTAGTTAGAAAAGTATCCAGAATAGAGTTTAATTGAAACTGATTCATTTTGTAACCGATCTTAGCCGAAGATAATAATATTTGATTGATAATACGAATCATATCTACAGTATTATAAAAGCGTATAATAAAAAGTTGATACTCTTCAGGAGTTTTGACGGGTTGTTTTTGTTCATTAACTAGATAGATTAAATTAGTAAGAGGATCGGTAATAAAATTTCCTATAAGAGGCAAATGTTTCATAGAATTCGAGAGAAGAGAGTCAAGTGTTAAGATATCAATGAGAGAATGTTGTAAAATAGTGGAGGGCATTTTTTTTACTTTTTTCAATAATTTTTTATTAGGATCGATAGGGGTATAAGGAAGAGTAACTTGATCTAAATGAGTTCCTAGTAATTTTGTAGCTAATGTAGGATTAGCAGAAAAAAAAGCTTCACAAATTTGGTTGGTCAATGAAAAAAAAACGTTTGTCGTTGATTTCATTTATTAAGAAGCAGATATAAAATTACTTTGCATCTGCTTCTTTTTTGGCTTGTATGACAAGCCAAGAACCGAATAACATAACAAGAACACCAAGTACGCCTTTGCAGCTTACATTTTCTTGTAAAAAGAGTTTAGCAAAAAGAAGAGTAAAAATAGGAGCAGCAAGAGTAAGTCCGGATACAATATAAGCATTATTGCGTTCTAAAAGTTTATAGTTTAAGATTGAACTAATAAAGGTAGCAATCAATATGGTAAACCCTAAAATCAGAAATGTTTTAAGACTAAAACGTTTAACCTGCGGAAATACATCATTTCGGTAATAGTAAGTAAAGAATAGACCAAAGAAAAAGAAGAAGAAGGCATTAACAACCATCATAGCTTTCCAGTTGATTCCATTGTTAAGAAGATATTTTTGTACAATGACTTGCGAACCAGCTATAATAGCAATAGATAGCGCTAATAAATAAGTCGGGTCATTTGATGTCATTTTAAAAACAATATAAAAAGACAAATAATTCTTTTTTTTCGGCAGTAGCTACAAAATGGAAACTCAACACGGTATAATTACTTTCTTAAGTTTAGCAATCTTAGTTCTTTCAGTATATATCTACCTTAAAAAGGAAGCCAAGTCGGAACATTTTGTATCTCCGCTATACAATGATTTAGGAGCAGGTCATGACTGGGACAATAGCGATTTTGCCACAGTATCAGGTATGTAAAAATATTTTCATACGTGTATGAAAAAATATGAGTGTTTACTTTCTGGAATGATGAGATCTCTTCTTGTGAGACTTCTTATGAGATCTAGTCTTCTTGTGAGACTTTTTAGATCCAGACTTCCAAGCAGCAGCAGCAGCCTTCATCATTTTCTTAGGAGAACCCTTGAATGATTTAGAGAATTTTTGAACGTGTTTGTTGTATGCGGATAATTTACGAGCCATTTTGTTTTTAGATGGGTCAGAAAAAAAATAAAAGTTTTATTCTTCTCTATTTAAAAAATGAGCGACCGTCGCAAAAGAAATAAACAGTCAGGTCTAGTCTCTCGAGCTCAATATGTAGCTAATATTCTAGTAGACAGTTTTTGGAAATCGAATACAGATCCTAATGTAATCTACGGAATTCGTTTATACAATGAAACTCCTTTGACGAATTTTGATTATCCTTATCAGCTACTAATCACAGTATATGAACCAACTTATGGGTTTTATGCGAATGCAATCCAAGATCGCGGAGGTGTTGCTTCTAATGGAACTATTGTGTATCAATATGATACACAGACAGGGTGGAGAGGAAAGATTCGAGACAATAATACTATTGAATGGGAAGGTACGGTTCCAAATCGATATCCTCTTAACCCAAATCAAAGTGCATTTGGTCAATTAAATACTAAACCAGTATGGACACGTGTTCATCCTCCTGCAAATACACAGAGCGATCAATATTCGAGTTCTAATTTGTTAGCTCAGGCAGATCAATTGACAGATCGTTCTTGGGGTCAGCAAGCATTGGCGTATCCTGCAGTTTATCAGAATATACAAATATAGAGTCCAAAATGTAAAAAATTGAATTTTAAAGGATTAGTTGAGAGATAAATAAAGCAAGATCTAACCCAATCTTTAAAATGTCTAATTCTGATTTGAATCCTACTGTGTCTCTTTCATTGGATGACTCTACCGTTTCTGAAAATGAAATGATTTCATTGGTCACAACAACAGGAACTCATTTTGAGTTAACACGTAAGCAAGCCTCTTTGAGCAAATTAATCCAAACAGCTTTATCCAATGATTCTAAGACAATCGAGATTCCAGTTTCAAATAAGTATAACGATGTGGAATTAAGTAAGATGATTGAGTTTTTGAAGCATCACGATGGAGAAGCTCCTGCTATACCAGAGCAGCCTCTTCGTTCTAAAAAGATGTGTGAAGTGACCACAGAGTGGTGTGCGGATTTTGTAGACACTATTGGTAAGAACAGAGATTTACTCTACAAGGTGATTGATATTGCCAATTATTTTGATATCCCTTCTCTTCTTCATATCTGTTGTGCCAAGGTGGCATCATTGATCAAGGGTGAGAAACTAGAAGATATCAAGAAGATTTTGTTAAACAATGACCCTGAAGCTTAAAATAAAAAATTTGTTACATTTGTAACGAAAGAATACCGAAGAAGATAAAATTAATTATTTTTCCTTTTAGATTAAAGAGATGAATATAGCATTGTTGACATCAGGATCGGATACTTATTTTAGACCAGGTCGACCTGGGTCTCCTAATTATAAAGGAGCTAAAGATTATCCATTTTCCGTATATCCAGGTTATCCAGGTAGCCAAAGGTATGTATGGGAGCCAGGTTCGACAGGATTTCCGTTTATAGATTCTTCAAAAGTTCAAGAACCAGTGGCAGTGTTTCCAGATAAAAAAGAGATAAAAAAAGAAGTGGGTTTAACTAATCTATTATTCGGAGAGTGTAATATTCCCTCTTACTTTGTAGAACGAGAAAATACCATCGAAAAATGTACAAAACAATGGTCGTTTACAGTGTTTAATATATTACTAATTGTGAATATTATAATTAGTTTTATTTATATTAAAAGCTGGACGCGTATGTTTATAATTTGGTTTATAACATTTCATCTCATATTATATTATATTATAACTCGTATATATGTTAATATAAGTATGACCGAATGGAGTATGACGCAAAATTATAAAAGTTCAATAAAGATCGATGCTGATGTGTCAAAATATGATACAACGGTTCAACAGTTTAATGTATTAACAAGATGGCTAAAAGAACAACCAATAACAAGACAAAATATTCTTATAGGATTACTTTTATCAAGTATTATATTTATATGGCTTCCGTTAGTAATCAATCTATTTAACGTAGAACATAAAAAAGAAGAAAGAAATAATATTATCTCTTAATTATAAAATGGAGAATAATATTTTGATTATACTATTATTAGTTTTAATAGCATATTATGGTATAGATTTTATTAAAAACCAGATAAAACAGATGACTACTATAACAAGTCGTAATCAATATGTAATAAAAGGGCCAGGTGAGTATGAACTGAACTCGAATTATATTTATGTATTTGATTTGCCTATAAATGACAACTACATAATAACTGAGACCTCAATTCCGTTAACACTTCGTTTACCTGAAAATCCTAGAGATGGAGATATCATACAATTGATAGACCAGTCAGATAGATATGGATGGGGTAATCTAGTGTATAAGACTGATATAAATCCTCGTTTGCATAGTATAAGAGGAGATTGCGAAGATGGTGATTTATTTCCATATCGCGGAGGACGCGTAATATTAGTATGGAATGAAAAAGAACAGGTATGGAAAAGCAAAGGAGAAAGAGGAATTCCCCAGGATCCTTGGATTGGTTGGTATAGATTGTCTTTTAAAGGAGCAGGAATTGGACAAGGATTTGGGCAGCGTGCTGCTACCTCTATTTCTTCGTATATGAGAATTGATGGGACCCAAAATCCAATATTTCTTACTTTTTATGGGGGAAGTCCATCGTTCCCTTTAAATGTTATAACCGGAGGAAAGTCAGCAATATGGGATAATCAGTCTAATCGTCTGAGTTATCCTGAGTTCCCAGACTATTTGCAGGCCACGATGAATCAATCTGTTCCTATATTTGAAAAACAAAAAGATGGGACTATTTTTGATTATATGAACGGAGGAGGATGGACAAAAGATAATAAAATAAAGTTATGGGATTTACCCTCTGATCTTCAAGATTTAAATTAAAAGTTTAAAGATCATCAGTTTTATTATAAAATGGTAGTAGTTGAATTAGTAACTGAAAGATATGATTTGAAGAATAGCAAGGCTTATTTATTAGAAAACGATTACACTTATGTAATCATCTTATCTCCTAAAGACAAGATAGACAATGCAAATTCATTTTATAAGAATATAAATGATATAAGCTCATATTCTAAAAAGATTCTTTGGGAGAGATCATCTAACTTAGATTCTAGTAATGTTTGGAATGAAACGATTAATGAAGATACAGAATGGGTCGAAATTAAAAATATGATTCAAACTAATAATATCGAATACAGAGATCGTTCAAAAATAGATCTACATAATCTTAGCTTTGATATATTTTTAGTTATACTTACAGATCATACACTCGATATCAAATTAGATAAAGTTGGTCATAAAGAAGTTTCTAAGATAGATTTCAGAAATCATTATCCGACAATGGTGATTAAAGGAAGTGAGATGCATTGGAAAATTCGTCAAGCTCTTCAAGAACACCAAAAGCGTAATTTTGGCCAGAAGTTTCTTATTCGAAATAGTCAAGAATGGTTTTTGTTATGGAATAAAGATATTACTAGTATAATTTGCAGTAATTTAGTATTGCCCGAAAATGATGGAGTATCAACTTGGAATGGTTGCACTGACAAAGAGTATAGACGAATAGGATTATATTCTCAGCTTCGTAAGATGATTCTTGAAAAGTATAAAGTATGTAACGTCTATTTGGAACTGGAACGTCAAAATAGTCATTTAATTTCTTATCATTCGAAGTTTGGGTTTGAGGTAGACCCAAATACAACAGGAGAATTTATTAGAATGAAGCGTTTAACACATAATGATTCGACTAAAGAATAAAATGTTTTTTTATCTGTTCTAGATAAAATGAAGTGGATCTATGGATTATTATTTATAGTTGCTTGTTATATAATATATCGTTTCTTTTTTAAAGATAAAGCTTTTCCCTTCAAGTGGAGAGAACACTTTACTATTCGTAATTTAGAAGACCCTGTCTATTTATTTGATTGGATGATCGATTTATTAGAAACAAATGGTACTCCTCAATTGAATTATAACGCACCTTATGTGTATGCAGAGATGGATCAATCAAAACGTATGGATTTTATTAAAAAGATAAAAGAAGAAGGAGTCCGATTTCAGACTCCAATAGTTAAAGTACGTTGCAGTGCACGTTTAGATCCTTCAGAGTATAATGGACTCTCTAATACAGGCCTGACCACAATAGTATGTCTTAAAGATCACAATTGCTTGCCGGGATCAAATGTTAAAATCGTAGGAATAAAAGGTATGGAAGGTTTCTATAAAAATGGGGTAAGTTTATGGAATTGCATTAACGAGAAAGAGCAAGCAAAAAATCGTGTAGATGTCGATTCAAATAGAGGTATTGGAAGTGCTTTTGAAATTCTTCATTCGTTTCATTTAATAAAGGATACTAGTTCGTTTGACCAGATTGATGAAGGAATAGAAAAAGGATATATGAAGGGTATATCTCCGGCTAATTGTTATGTTGAAGTGACCCATAAAATTAGTTCCTCAATGAAGTTTAACGAATGGTGGTCTTCTTTAGTTGCAACAATGAATTATTTATATGGCACAAGTGTTCATTCTAAAATGACAGGATATGCAACAGATGTATATGGAACTTTTGTTGAAGAATGGGAAACATTATCATCAAATTTAACTATCAAGTTGTTATTGCGTATGAGAGATATGTTAAACGTTGATCCTTCTTCTTATTTTATAAATAACAAACAACGAACAAATAGCTATCCATTAGCAATTAAAAAGAAATACAAATTATATGAGAGAGGTAATATAAATGATCCCTATCATGTGGTATCGTTATTTGACGAAGTTTTTAAAAGTCGCATTGAAAAAGATTACAACCAAATAGGAATTCCTGATGTTTATGGTCCTGTGGGAAGTTGTCATATTATTCCTGCTATTAATTATTTAGTGTCAGGTAGTGTAAAAAATGTATATTGGGGATTAGATGGCTTAGGAGAAAAGACAAGAGAACAAGGGTTTGTTGTAAGAAACATGAATTTATTTAATGTGAGTGAAAAATCAATACTTGGAGGAACTAAAATTATAGCTCGATTATTTGATTTTGTGAATCCTTATGACCAAGAAGCTGTTAGAAAGGGATTATCCTATCCCGATCCTCAAACTTGGGTATTGGCTGGAGCTTCTAATACTCAAGACGGACGTGATCGAAAAAATAGTTATTTGGAATACTATTGCGGTATAATTCGTCCTGAATTAACAAATGGTAAGAAGATAGGATACATTTATTTAGGAAATTGGTTTTTATATAGTACAGTTCTAAGTCAGTCATCAAATCTGTTTTCTCCTCCATGTCCTCCTGGATTTGAAAAGGTATGGAGTAAATGGTTTCAAGCTGATTATTCTCTTATGTGTATTTATGATGCAATGATGCAATACTTAGTAAAAGAAGAATCATGTGAACATATTATATACGATAATCGTTCTAATCAGGGAGGATTACGAAGTGAACCTTTTGCTAGTTTTTTTGGGAGTGATAGATGGAATTGGGATGGATATCAGGTAAGAATTGATTCGGGGTATTCATCGATACTTAAAAATACGATTGATAATATTGATGTGTACTATGAAAAAATTTGGTGTTCTCTTGCGAATACTTTTTCAGGTAGTTGTTTAAAAGGTAGCCCAGATAAATCTAAAAAGGTCATATTTTTAAATAATTATTCAGCTTTATCAGAAGGAGAAGTCGTAGCTACTCACTTTTATGGAGATAGAGGAGATCACGAATTAGGATCAAATACTTATTCACGTTTTGTAGGATCTAAGAGTATAGGATGTATCAATTCAGGCGGCCAGCAAGCAGTGTATACTCCTATATTGTCTAGTAAAATCAATACAAATATAATGTTTAGTTTAGAAAGCGGAGTTGCAGGAGTTGGTGTTTCGTTATATAGTGTACCAGAGGGTCCTTTATTTCGTAAAACGTGGTATTCAGAAGGGTTTTGGAATGGAATGGATATTTTACCATCTACTACACCTCTTGAATTAAGAGGTCAAGCCAATGGAAATTCGTTGCGAAATGATATGAGTATTCTTTATTATTCAATGGGTGTAGTAAAATCTCCTGACGGCTATTTTATTCAGCATAAAAATTATATTGAACCAACTCCTTCAAATCCATTAAGTTGGAAAGATGCTTGGCTCGAACAAGCAATAAGAGAAGCGATAACAGAAGAAATCATTATAAATGACATAGACAGTTTGTTTTCTCCTTTTACTATGAATCCTTCTACAGATGCAATACTATTATCAAAAACATCTCTTGTAATAGAATCAGGACAGAGTGTCTTTAGCGAAGGAAGCTGGGATATTGAAGAATTTAATATACAGCTCAACTTTACATTAAGTAAAGGTCAATTGGTATTTGATCCTCGTAAAGCTGACGATCAAAAAGTAGGGTTATCAAAAGAAGAAGGATATGAAGAATTTTTTGTCGGATTCGTATCTAAAGATAAAACCCCGTTATATGGAGTGGTAGTAGCTTCATCTAATTTTACAATAGATAGGTATAAAGTAGCATTTATATTACCCAATTTGAGTCCACAACATATTACACAGACAACGTTTCCATCTAATTGTAGTATTTTGATTCAGTCAGGACGATTAGTCTATTTTACAATGGATAATTACCATATGGCACAAGCTACAATACTTCCTAATGAAATCCAAAGGCAAGTTATGTTCGGAGTCATTCTTACAAATAAGGTAAAAGGACAAAAGTCAAAAATATTATTAGAAAATATATCATTTCAGTAGATTATAGTAGTATGCTCATTTGTTGTATTTGTTCTTCTAACTTCAGTTCTTCATTGTTGTATAAAAATAGTACTTTAGAACTTGTAAAAGCTAAGACCGAACTATGGCCTAGATCTCCTCCTCCAAAATGATAACATACTTTATGACCATCTTTTGTAGCAATCATCGTACCATATCCATAACCCGTGTACCAGCTCTTAAGATACAGTTCTACCCAAGGATCATTTCTATCTGGAAAAATAGAAACAAAAGGATACAACAATTGACGATAAATTTTCTTGTCAAGTAATATAGGATTAAGCAATTCTTGTCCCCATTTTTGTATATCTTGAATACTTGTAAATAACCCATTGCAAGAACAATTTAGTTCTTTAGACACCTTTGAACATTCCATTTTCTTGTCTTTTACAATAGTAGTTCCTTTTACAATACTATGTTCAGGATAAAAAGTGCTTTGTGACATAGATAGAGGAATTAGTATATGTTGTTTGATAAAATCGGAATATTTGATACCTGATATTCTATATATAATCTCTCCTAAAAGAACATAGTTTATATCAGAGTATACAAATTCTGTACGAAGTTCTTTTTTAGTACTAAGACAAACAGCTTTTATGATATCAGTTATTGTAAACTCATTATCTTCAGGATAAAGTAAAACTAATGTTTGTTCATTTAAAATTCCAGATTGATGACTTAACAAATCAGCAATCGATAACATCTGAACCCAAGAAGGATGTTCTTGATCATAACTGATCATTTCCTCTAAAATATCTTTTACTTTTGTGTCAAAAGTAACTTTTCCCTCTTGAACTAAAAGACCTATTCCATATGCCGTAAACAACTTAGTAAGACTCAATATAGGAAATACCTCACTTTCTTCTAGATTAGTACTTAAAGCGACCTGATTATGTTCAATCGTAAGATTTCCAAATTTTTCTTCCATTTTAAAAAATGCTTCAAGTCTTTAAATTTTATTTAATCGCAATCCTCTTAAGAAGTAAGCTTGTGGCTTATTTTGGACCACAGAATTTAAGATCATAGAAGATCCTTTAAATCGTATGGTATAATCAGCTCCTATCTCTTTTATGTTGCAACTTGTCATTCCTCCCGTTTCGTTCCAAACGATGATTCCTCTTGTCGACGGAGATTTGAGTATTTGAAAGAACACTAATCCTTCTTCTTCGTTCAATCGGACTTGAATATCTAAATGGCTAGTATAGACTCCTAGTTTGGAATGGAACTCGTCAGGACTTACTCGTTTCTTCAAAGTTTCTTTCTTGACAATTGATAATCTTAGTTTCTGATCTAATTCATAAAGAGTTGTACAACGAATAAATTCTTCAAAAGTAATTTGAGTATAATTAAGAGATAATCTGTTATACAGGGTCATTAATTCGACAGAACTAATTGCATATTCTTCAACGTACATTTCATCTAAATGAGGAATACACCCAATTATATCTCCAACAATTTCTTGAACAGATCCAGTCGAACAAGCATTCAAAGCGGTTTTATGTTCATTTGTTTTCCACAGAACAGGTAAACACTTTCGATCAATCTTACCATTCGAAGTTAATTGAAACTCTTCTACGATTCTCCATTCAACTGGTCGCATCATAGCAGGTAAATGAGCTTTGCACCATTCTCGTAACAAACTGCTAGGATTAGGTTCTGTAGAATTTATCTTTACGTACCCAATGAGCGCATCTATCACACTTCCGTTTGGCCTTTTTATTTGTTCTTTTACAATGACGCACTCTTTCACCTTTACATTTGTGCAAGAACACATTACTTGTTCGATCTCTTGTACTTCAATTCGTTGTCCTCTGATCTTGATTTGCGTGTCTATACGTCCAGAGTAATATAATTGTCCTTGATCATGTAACACAAGATCTCCAGTACGATAATACCTCAGACCATCAATTTCGCGAAACGCATATTCGTCTTTTTCATTTTGAACATACCCTTTCATGACTCCTATGCCTCCAATGTATAGTTCATTGTCTAATATTCGAATAGTGTATCCGTTCAACGGTGTTCCTAGCGGAATCTTAAAAGGTATAGTGTCACTTGTTGAATAAGTGATCCCCAAAGAGTTAACGGTACATTCTGCGGGGCCGTACATATTAGTGATCCATTTTAACGAAGGAAAACAGTATTTCAAGTCACGAAATGTTTCACTAGTCGGAGCTTCTCCTCCTACGATACAATGTTCAATGGTAGAAAGATTAAAACTGGTATGGTCTATGCATTCTCTTATCTTTGGAACTAGAGAAGGGACGGTGTCAATGTGAGTTACGTTGTGTTTCTGAATTTGTTCGCATAAGTATGTTGTGTCTAATAGACCATTTTCTTTAATAAGAACAAGTGTTCCTCCGTTGATTAATGTTCCAAGAATTTCGGCAATGTGGACGTCAAAAGTACAACGAGAAAGTTGCATTACCGTTTTAGAATAGTTATAAGAGATAGGGGAATGACACATAGAGTCAATCATTTGTAAAAAGGATTGTTCTGCGATTTGGATCCCTTTTGGGGTTCCAGTTGTTCCAGAAGTATGAATGATATACAATATTTCAGACTTTTCGCAAAAATGTTCAAGTATTAAAGTCTGTTCTTGATCTTTAAAATCATCAATGTCAAACAAATGAACGGGAATAGAAAGAGATGATTGAACACAAGACCGATTTGTAAGTGCTAATCTAGCTTTACAAGTATTAATGACGTATTCAATTCGATCGACTGGATCGTCTGGATGAATAGGACAATAAATACATCCTAACAAGAGGGTAGCTAATAAACCTACGATCATTTCTATACTTCGTTCAAACAAGTGCAAGATTACAACGGGACATT
>JACCDP010188273.1_pt1 | contig 17079 bp, 11 predicted proteins | sample 7445841 | NCBI WGS metagenome assembly JACCDP01 (sample SAMN15323441, study PRJNA562643) | freshwater metagenome | isolation source: river surface water | place: USA:Blue River Watershed | collected 2017-08-17 | reverse complement strand
GACTTTTAGGTATTCGGCGATCTGAGAACCAATGCTTCTTAGTCTTTTATAGTGGCGAGCAATCATCCACTTTCGGAAGTATTCGTTCAGCCGTCGCCTCCCTACTACTTTTGCCTTGTGAGGTAAACCTCAAAACGGGAATCGAACCCGAACTGCCCCCGTTGAAGGGGGCGTGCTAACCTTTACACTAATACCCGCTGGCGGGTTTTCGCAAGACATACTTCCTATGCATTTATTTTTTAGTCCAACACCCTCGACGGATATTAGACATATCAATATTAAGTTTCTTACATCTTTTTCTAATGGCATTATCGGAAACACCAAACATTTTACCAACTCTAGTCAGTGGATTCTTCATTATAAGATTTTCAAGGTCGGATTTACTAACATCAAATAATCTTGTAGATTTACCATAACACTCACCGCATAAACCGTTACTTCCTTTCGATATTTCTTTTTCACAAGAGTTGCATTTTTCAGTTTCTTTTTTAGGTTTATTCTTACTTCCGAATGTCTCAGTTTGACTGTGACAGTTTGGACATAAGAAGCATATATTCTCTAATCTATTATCATCGTTTATACCGTTTTTATGTTCTAGTTGAAGATTTAGAGGCTTACCTCCCCACTCACCATTATTTCCACAACACTCGCATTTATATTCTTTTAGTCCCTCATCAACCAATCTCTTCTTTAGATGTGTTCTACTATATTCGCTGTTTTCGGTTAGTATTTCTTGAATTGGTATTTTTATTCCCTGGGAATATTTTTTTATTCCTTCTATTTTCTTGTTTTTAGCTCTGTCCACTAATGATGATATATCTATCGAATCCTCTTTTATTCTTTTCTTCAACTGAATGAAACTCCCGGCTGAATGTTTACTAATACCCAATTTTGGAAGTATAGAATGAATAGAGTCGCTTGTGTCAACATACGATTGTAAAATATCTTTAGATATTGTCCATATTATACTTGTTTTCTTTCTCATAATATCTCCGTGGTATATACAGTATTTATATATTATACCGTATATACCGATAAACTAAATGGTGGGCATCCCGTGGTAACGCTCCCGGCTCTTGACTTCTTCAGAGTCACGCTTTCACTTGATTAGCTTGACGCCCGTTATAGTATTTTTTTCACTTTGTCTTCGACTTTATCATACCCTTCCTTGGCTAACTTACCTAGGTGCTTACGAATCGTGAAGATTGTGTAAGCGTTTACGATAATAGCGGTTATGCTTGCTATTATTGAGCAGATTGTCATGAATGATTCCATATGAATACCTCCATGACTATTTATTTTTGGCACCCCCAGCGGATCTTGAAACCGCATGTCTAGATCGACAATCTAGCATAATAGCCTTTATATGATGGAGGTATAACCTTGAAACTGAATGGCGACCCTTGCGAGAATCGAACTCGCGTTTCCTCCGTGACAGGGAGATGTAATAAACCACTATACGAAAGGACCACGACATCACGGGTTGAGCATTGTAAAGAGGCTTGTGATGGGCTGGGAAGTTTCATCCCCATTGAAAAATGGTCAGAGTAGAAAGAGTTGCACTTTCACCGCGTCGTTCCAAACAACCTATGCTCCTGTTAAACACCATACTCTGATGATTTAGGTTCCGCCATAACAACAGATGCGGGGTTCCAACCGCTCTTCCCCCAAGAGGGGAAGTCCCTATTTTTGTTTCTATCCTTACTCTTGCGAGTTTTACGAATGGTCAAGGTGACTGGTCCCGCCCCAGCGACCTTCTGCTCCCAAAGCAGACGCTCTTCTAACTGAGCTACACCCTGATAAAATTATTATATCACACAAAAAGTAAACACTTGACAAAGGTGACTTATACAGATAGTCGATTTGCCGCCTGGGGGACTTGACCCTCCTTCTCCTTTGTCTTGACTTCTAGCGACTCCCGTTTCAGCGTCTAGCGGCTAATGCTTGCCTACCTCGGTTCGTCATCGTCAGTGAATGGTGGGCAGAGTGAGAATCGAACTCACCTAAAGCGCCTTATCAGGACGCCACTAGCATACCAGCTAGACTTCTGCCCATATGGCACCCATGGTAGGATTCGAACCTACGGTAATCTGTTTAGAAGACAGACGCCTTTCCGCTTGGCTACACGGGCATGAAACGCTTGTTCATCGTGTCGGTAATGTCATCGGATACATCAGATATCCGTTTGTTTTCCACATTACCTACAAGTATTTTACAAGCAACTGACTCTGGCTGGCACCCCAACGAGGATTTGAACCTGCGATTTCTTCGTTCGTAGCGAAGTATCCTTCCGTTAGATGATCGGGGCATGTGTAGCAAGATGATACATAATCCATCATTCATATCTGCAACCCATCTCATAGGTAAGCTCTCTAGCCGCAGAGTAACACGGAGTTGAACCGTTAAGCTGGGTTTTTTAGACCCTCAGATTGTCTTTATATTTAGACGATTGCTATTTGGTGAGCATGGTTGGATTCGAACCAACATTTCTGACAAGTATATTTTGCCTTGTCTTCCATTTCCGTTCTGTCACACACTCATAATCTCCCGGTTTGCCGCTTCGATGGCAGCATATTGTTTATTTCGTCTCGCAAGCGCCGAGAGAGGCACTTGGGAGTATGGTGGGCAGTGAGGGATTCGAACCCCCGACCTTAGCTGTGTAAAAGCTCTGCTCTAGCCACTGAGCTAACCGCCCAAAACTTATCTACGATATAAAGTTTTCAAAAGTGTAAGCTTCCGATGGTCTGCCTGCCGTGTCGTTAGCACGGAGTCTTATGGCTCGTATCTTTCACTCACATGCCCCTATGATAAGGCATTTCTCATAGATACAAGAGCGATGCTCACCATACCGAAGTAGGTGTGTCACTCACTGTCTTTTACTCTGGCGGAAGATTACAGAATCGAACTGTCAGGAGATAAACCCCCGGGTCGGCTTTCGAAACCGATTAGGCACCATGCCACCAACCTTCCATATATTGACATCCAGTAAGGTCCGTTGATTTTTTCGTATCAACTCGCAAGCCACTGGCAAAAGCGGGGGAGAGGCGTCTATGCTCTTCCGAAGACATGTCAACATAAATCTGGCGGTAGGTGAGGGATTCGAACCCCCGGAACCCTTTCAGGTTCTCTGGTTTTCAAAACCAGCGCGATCGACCTCTCTGCCAACCTACCATAACCATCAATCCCACAAACTCTGAAAGTATTGTGCAAACAACTTCAAGCCTTCGTCTATTTCACTCTGTAACTTTCTATCATAACCATTCGGGTATCGTTCATCATTGTGCATGATTTCGAAGGCTCGTATCATTTTATCAATAATAGCCGTCCATTCATGCTCATCCTTCAACTCGGAAGGATAACCATGCTTCACCTTCTTCAATTCTATGAGGCGTGGGTATATGAATTCAGTGAGTGTGCCGTCGAGCGACCACATTTCACTTTCATCATATATCTCATGCTTTCTCCACTTCTCTTCTATTTCATCTTTCTCAGCGTGCAGCTTTTCCATTTCACTCTTCATCTTTTCGATGGTTTCTTCAAGCTGCTTAATGTATTCTTGACTCATAGGCATATTCTAACACATATTTCATTATCATAAATAGTGATATGAGCGGTACATTTGTTTATAGACTTGTCAAGGACAACTTTCATGGAATCTCCATCTGGCAACTCTGGATGAAGAATGATAAGTTTTATTTTGTTGGTAAAGGTGCAGTTACACCTTCTGAAACTACTGTTGAAAGTCTTAGTTACAAGTATGAGAAGCTTTTTGATGCCTTCAATCATCCCGTTATTGAGATAAGAGACATCAAAGAAATGGCGGATTCGTAAAGACTCGAACTTTCACCCCCTTGCGGCGGTTCATCGCTTTCCAGGCGAGTATGGTTGCCCAACCCATCAACCGAATCCAGGCTAATGACTACACACGGGAATCGAACCCAACTTAGTAACCTCGGCGTATTTCTCGTAACTAACCACTTTGGACATGGCTTCAATCGGTTTTATCCCGCATACTCCAACTGACTTTAACAGTGTCCCAGGTCTTGCACCAGCGCAGCATAATCATTGTAACATGACTCATGTTAGAGTTATGTTATGGTGAGCAGCCCTGGAATCGAACCAGAACCCTACGAGTGTCATTCGTATATTCAGACCACTAAACTAGCCGCTCAATAATGAATTTTGATTTGTAAGTTGTTTCAGTGACAAACAAAATCCTAAACAAAAACTTGGTGCTGCTTCCAAGAATCGAACTTGAGTTTCTTGTATACCAAACAAGCGGATTTCCACTATCCGAAAGCAGCATGCATGAAGGTTCCAGTCAAAAATACAGTCACCTACAACCTCTTGCTGGCGGAAACGGGGAGAATCGAACTCCGAACCCTATGTGGGTCAAACTCTTTAGCAAAGAGCCACGGCACCACGCCGACTTCTCGTTTCCAGATGGAGCGGACGAATCCGCCCCAAACTTATCCTACGGATATAAAGTTGTCAAAAAGAAACCCCCAGGTTTTCGCCTGGGGGTTTCGAGTATCTTATAGGACTTTGTTATCCTTAGAACCCTAAACCCCCATTGTCAATAAATGGTACGAGTCTATCCAAGCGGGTGACGCTAGGTTGCGACTGGTGCCATGACTGAGTGGATAAGGTGTTCATTGGTTTTCTCTAAAAGTATTTATAACAGGTTTTTTGATTATCTCAATAATCTTTTTTGGGAGGGGTTGAAAGTGTGTGAGACAGGTAGGGTTTCGCAGGGTAGAGGTTCTTTGAAGAATCGGTTTGAAGAGCTTTGATGTAAGAGTAATGACTTGTGATTTTTGAAAGACAGAATTTTGAGTTTTCTGATTCCGAAGAACCGTTCATTATCTTTATCAGTAGTGATGGTCGCGTTAGCAACCGCCGGATATTGCCTTTGTAGGGCGTGTTACCGAAGCTTCTCCGAATCCTCTACCCTGGTACTCCCCTTTCATTTATTGAAGTATTTTTTAAGTTCGTCGTAAAGCTGGTATATTCTTTTATTCCATTTAAATTTGTATTTGTCATTCAATGAAGATTTCAGTTTTGGATATTTCTTATAAACATAATCCCAAAATGTTTTTATGAATTCTTTATGATCATTCCCAAGAAACGCTTTTAATTTACTATCGTTACCCGGATTGATTTCTTTTATAGATTTAATAGAATTGAAAAACACTGTAGATATCTGAACAAAATAGGCATTAAACTCATGTGGGTTAGTAAAATAGTCTGGTGATTTTGAATCAGATGGTATTACTACTTTTATTTCTTTAAAGTCGTTTATATGTATTAACTCATGAATGAGATAGTCTTTGAATTCTATCCAGAATCTAATAGGCGAATTAATGTAATCTACATCATATTCATCTGGACCCACAAATATAGATGGAACATCTTTTTTACCGTCAATGTCAACCTTAGCGCAAAATATACCTTCTACTTTGTCATAGAATAACAAGCACACATCAAAACCAACTATATTTTTAAAATTCCATCCATTTATATTATCCAACTTCGTCGCTTTGTTAAAATTGTCAAATATTAAATTATATAATTTTAAAGCTTCTTGTATTTGCTTTATATCTTCTTCACGCTCGGATAAAACTGTCAATAAGTTTTCATTATATATTTCAGATTGCTTAATAACATTCTGAGGATGCTGTGGACAAGATTTCCACTTTCCTTTTAACATGCCTAAAATAGTGTCCATGTTACTCCGGAACCGGAACTTCCGTTGTGGAGTTGAAGTAATCAACTTCGTCCTGTAGCTTTTCAATTTCAAGCGTCAAGCGAGCGACATCGGCTTCAACATCGGCTGCCGTTACTTCTGCAACAATCTTGACAGTCTTGGCACGCTCACCGTAACCAAGCTCTTCCTCACCTTCATTGGTGTTCAATCCACGAAGGAACTTAATCTCATCCTTGAGTTCGGCAAGGGTGGCAAGCTTCCCATAGATGGAAGTGTTGGCAACCGCTAGAGCCGTCTTGACAGCAACCAGCTTCGCAACGGTTGCGGAGCGGTCGGCAAACAGCTTCTTCACATCAAAACGAGTTTGCCCCTCGTTGTGCGAGTTATTCGCCTGAATCAGCTTGTTGAGATTGGCGATTTCGCCAGCGAGACGGTTCTTGATCTGGAGTGCCTTACGAATACGAACTTGAGCCATGTTTCATTCTCCTTGTGTATGTTATGATTATAAACAGTTATGTGAATTCGTCAATAATGTAGCTTGATTGTATTTGGTGCCCATAAGAGGAATTAAACCTCTGTCTCATCGTTACGAGGGATGCATAATATCACTATACTATACGGGCATAAAAGGCTCGTCGTTGCCAGAGTGACGAGTACGAGGCTCCGGTCTTACGGTTGGAATCGAACCAACATTCGGGATTTCAGCCCCTCCCAAGTACCACTTGGACATAAGCATGCATGTCGGTTTTCTTACAAGAATCTAACTCCGACAAAACCTAAAGCTGAGAGTTTCCTTTACTTGCTTGGAAATCCAAACTCTCAAAACCCATACTTGAATGGTGGACACGGCTGGACTTGAACCAGTAACCTCTGCGTTGCAAACGCAATGCTCTGCCAATTGAGCTACGCGCCCATAATGTATTTTTATCTGTAGGAGAATACTAACTCCAAAAGTGGTGTCGGATGAAGGAATCGAACCTTCTATATCTTGCGAATGCTGCTTATGAAACAGCCGAACATCCATTGTTCATATCCGACATATTCAGGCGTGTTTGGTACGCACATGCCATAGATACTTGCAATAATAAGTATCTTTTATCTTTTATATAGAATAAGACAGCATCCACCAGTCATTATTATGCCCTAGTGTACCATAGGTAACTGGAATCACGATGCCCTGTTTTGTCGTTTGGGACAGGCTACCCACTTTAGCATCCTTCGATATTGATGCTCTGTTTCTGCCAATGTGGTATACACGGCATATGGCACCCAAGCTAGGAATCGAACCTAGAAGTGTTCTTTAGGAAAGAACCAGTTTTCCGTTAGCTTACTCGGGCATGTGTGGGGAGTATTTTAGATTCCCCACGGTAGGGAGTTATCTATGCGGTTGGCGAATTCCCCGTTATTCATCCAACATTTCGCGGTCCAACTATAGCTGCTTCCTATGGACTACACAGGATCAGACAGAATGCAATTGGACTCTATTCGTTTCTGTCTGGAGCGTCAATCGGAGTTGTTCACTTGACACTCGGCATATAATACGGTCATCGTCACACCACCTTGCGATAGTTGTTCATTGAAGAACTGCGCTTAGTCCCGACACATCCAGCTTACAACTCATCGCTGGAGGATTTTCTTGGCTGCCTCTCAGGGATTCGAACCCCGGACCAATTGATTAACAGTCAATCGCTCTACCACTGAGCTAAGAGGCAATGTTTTTTTGGCGCTCTCGGAAGGACTCGAACCTTCGACCCACGGTTTAGAAAACCGTTGCTCTATCCAACTGAGCTACAAGAGCAAGTTATCAGTTTTCATACCCGGACTCATGCTAACTACGGTACAGCACTCGTCGCACTCTCTAGGTGCCTAAACTGATGTAAGATGGAGAGCTTCTAAGCCGCCCTTACCTGTAATGAGCGCCCATACGGGATTTTACCTTGCGGACTCAACGCTCGCTTAGAAAGATGTGAAGCCTACAACCAAGCCCTAAGTTTCCGACCTACATAACTTGGGAGGCTCACATAAAAAGATGACGGTGAGGGGGAGTCGAACCCGCAATTGCTTGCGTTTTACCCGCATGAGGTTTAGTGTCCGCTATTTGCAGTCTACCTCGGATCTACCACTGAGCTACCACCGTCAAAATGGTTGAGCAACGGGCGGATTTGCCACCCTGTCGGCTTATTTGCCGACTGCTCTAAAAAGTGCGCTTAGTTTTTCTCTGTCCTTTCATTCTCGTATAACGCCAACTGGCATCGACTAAAACTACTGAAAAACTCGTAGGTTTATTCTCATCATCGTGCGCCGATGGTTTTTGATACAAGGGTCCGTTTGCCAGTTGAATGACTGGTCGGGCTGTTCTGCCGTTGCGTTTTCACTCATACTCCACCACTATCCCCGAACCGGCTGCGATGCCGGGGTTGAATCATGGGCGTATGCAGAATCCCCTTTCTGTTCCTTGTGTATCGCAAGTAGTCCTTTTTCAAGGGACTGAGTGGTAAAGATAAGAATACATATACTTTGCCGGGTTATTATGACAACCAACTGACCTGTCAATTGTCTGTCCCTATTACTAGGTTATATGCGATCCGACGCCACGGGAGGTTTCGTATCCCCCACCGCTCGGGAATCTTATCTTTTGGTGCAGAGGGTTGGGATCGAACCAACTTAGTCCCGTATAAACAACGGGTGCATTCCGTAATGCTACATTGCCCTGCATTGATAACAACGCCGTGAAGACTGTTAAGTTATTCACCCACTACCTACACTAGCTCAGTGGTGGGATTTTTCAACATTGTTTCTGGTGCGGGTTAGGGGAATCGAACCCCTTTCTCAGCATTGGAAGTGCCGCATAATAAAAAACCAGTATACTAAACCCGCATATTTTTCTGTGTAGCTTCCATCCTTTTCTTTTAAGCGAACGGCGCATCAACTGATGTGTCTCGCACCCTTTTTCGTCTTGACACCCAACGCCATAGGTATAGTCAAGGTAGATAAGTGGACTTAGGAGTGTGCTGGTTGGCGCACCTAACCCGGAAGTAATGGGCTATTCTCACAGAAAATTGGAGCGATGTGCGAGAATCGAACTCGCGTGTCCAGCTTGGAAGGCTGGCGCATAAGCCACTCTGCCAACATCGCATAAAAAGGCTCCCACACTCATCGTTCCCTATGAGCGATACTTGTTTTTTCAAGTCTCCGTTTCTGCATTGTGAAGAGGCTGGAGGGATTGGAAAATGGTGAATCTCAGAAAGGTTGGTCGCCGCCACATTCACTTTCTGGCACCCGATTGAAATGGAAGTATGAAGTTTCGTGTCAAGCCACAGAAACTACAACGAGACTACTACCCTCGTTATGAAAGAAGGCACAGATGGGAGCGCAGCTAGGATTTGAACCTAGATCAAAAGCTTATGAGGCTATTATGCTACCGTTACACCACCGCGCAAATTTGCGTATCTTTTGGATACGACTTGTATGGTTGCGGGAGAGGGATTTGAACCCCCGTTCTCTTGGTTATGAGCCAAGCGAGTTACCACTTCTCCACCCCGCGATGCGATGCTTACCAAGCGCCAGCCTGGATTTACAGCGTTTTCGAATTTGGTACTCCCAAGGGGATTCGAACCCCTGTCGCCAGATTGAAAGTCTAGTATCCTAGCCTCTAGATGATGGGAGCATCTACTAAATTAGCATGAATTTCTCTATGACAGTTAGCACATACTAAAATACACTTATCTAATTCTTTTTTCAGTTCATCGAAAGAGTGTCTTCTTTTTTGAGACAAACCAAAGTCTTTTTGTTCAGGATCTTTATGATGGAATTCCAACGATCCTTGACATCTATTGTAGCCACATATACAGCATTTTCCTCCTAGATAATCCACACATTCTTTTTTCAATTCTCGTTGATTTTGTAAAACCCTATCATTATGACATTCTTTACAAGCAGCCATACCATTATAGTATGATGTTATTGATAAAGTCTTTCTGCAAATTTTACATTCTTTTTCAGTTATAGGTGTCACCAACTTTGTTTTTCTTTTTACAGAGCCATCAAGAGATGGTTTTGTATTATGCGATCCTATTGGTGAGCATTCATAACAAAATTTTCTTTTGTCCGAGTGCTTTTTCTCACCATTTACTGTATAGTAAATGGAGAATTCTTTTTTACAGTTTAGACATACTTTTATAGTAGTCATAACATTCCTTTCGTGTAGTTATTATTATACAATGTTATTTATATAAATCTACACGAAAAATATGGTAGACGAAGGGAGAATCGAACTCCCGAATTACGGTTGAAAGCCGTAGGTTTTACCACTAAACTATTCGTCCATGGTGCGCCCTGTAGGATTCGAACCTACCTAAGCCGCTTTATAAGAACGGTGCCTAAACCAATCGAGCCAAAGGCGCATGTTTTCGATGGTTTTTGTTGACACACTTATGACTTATCAACGACTCACTGGATTGGTAGGGGATGAAGGAATCGAACCTTTCAGGACCACTCAACATTGACTACTGAGACGCTTATAAGACGTCGGTTGAGTCCATCCCCCATGATGTATTTTTTTCGTGTGAGGAATACTAACCTCATTATGGTGCGCCTAGCACGGATTTGAACCTGCGACCCGATGATTAAAAGTCATCTGCTCTACCAGACTGAGCTATAAGCGCATACTACAAGCTACATTATAAAGTTGTCAAGAGCATGAGGGGTTTGCTTTTACGACTGCCTTATCCTCGTTTGCGGTGGGCGTCACTCCACCTTTCAACCGTTGCTCATGCCTCTATTGTAGAGGGTATTTTTATTTATCAATACTTATCTTTTTATTCGAAGTGTCAGGTGTATGACACAGAGATGGTGAGGGTGGCGGGACTCGAACCCGCATCTCCGCGTTTCATGCGGCGTGCTGTTGACTACCACGATGCGTGTCTCCAAAGTGTACATTTTGCTATTTTAACTTGACTTCGCCTCATTGTCACTACACCCTCATAAATGTTTTTCAGTCGCTTAGGTTGGTTCTGTGAACTCCAAGCGTTCGAAGCCTTTACCTTACGGTATGAACAAAGTATTCATCATAGGATAAGGGGTGTTGATGTCCTTACCCACTAAGACTTTCCCTCCGTAGGGGACTTTGGCGGGGGTATCCCACCGCTCTACTTTCATTAGAGTGTTGCCGCTGATTGGAGTCTCCTACTGGATGACACCTACCTCCAGCCTTCCTTATGTGTTCTGGAAAGACCATCCCTACGATTTGCTTCTACTGAAATTGGTGGACACAAAGAGAGTCGAACTCTTCACAGATGCATTGCAAGTGCGTCTCGCCCCCACGGAACATGTGTGCCCAAAATGTCTTACAGTACGGCACCCGTAGTCCGCTTAGTTGTTTCTGTCCTGTTCGCTCGACAGATACTTTGATGGCTCGTTGGTTGCCACTGAGTAGATACTTCGATACCCAGCGACTATATTTTCACCAGCCCATTGCGACTGGACGGATTCATCGTATCCGTTGAAATGGTGCCCCGCCGCCGACACGCTCGGCTACTACGGAAGGTCTTTTACCTTTACTAACCCCTCAAATCCTTTCGGATGCTGGAGAGAAGTTTACTATCCCCTACGAGGACAGGTGAAGGTTGGCGGGGCGGATTGTTTATCCAGCGTTCTAAAATGGCGACACTGGTTTCTTTGTAAGAGTGAAACCTTGCATCACACCTAAAGCTCTCTTTTGGCTGCCCCAACAGGATTCGAACCTGTGCGATCTGATTAACAGTCAGACATGCTACCACTAACATCACAGGGCAATGACTTGTTTACTGCTTCTTTGACGAAGGCGAAGGGAAACAACACCTGTTCCAGATACTAAGTATCCCGTATTACACAGGTGAGAAACACATAGAGCCTTTGGTGCTACCGGAGGGATTCGAACCCCCGCCGTCTTTTTAGGAGGCAGCTTACAAAGCTGCTGCTTTCAACCACTCAGCCACAGTAGCATATGGAAATGCGTGGGGGAGTCGAACCCCAAACTCTATGTGTTTTGCAGACACCCACCAGAAACCCTCTGATGTACGAGACACGCATTTTGGTGGGAGATAGGTCGAGTTGAACGCCTTGCCCGTTGAGGAACTGGTTTACAGCCAGCCAGTAGCACCCGCTACTCTTATGTTATCTCCCATAAAGTCCTTTATTGTCGGGTTTGCTGACGCAAAGGACGAACGCTTGCAGCACCTTATCAGCATGAAATTTCGGCATCGGATGAACCGCTTTCGCAGTAGTCTATGCTGACTACACCCTTACCTATCAGCCTTACTTTAGTTGCTACCTATGATAGCGTGACACTCTGCTTACAGGCTGAAGCCCCTGAAGTGCCAATACGGTTTATTTCCTCTTGTTGTACCGTCAACTGCGTCTGGTGGGTCCGTAGGGTAACGATCCCTCTTCTGCTGGTTAAAAGCCAGCGGCTCATCCACTAAAGCTTCGGACCCATAAGTTTTCTAACTTCATCAACCACTTTACATTTATCTTCGTGAGAAAGTTTTTGATACTCAGCCCACCTTATTCTATAAACCCGCCAACCTTGACTTGTTAGGAAGTTTGTTCGTCTAACATCGCTTTCAACTATTCTTTTATCAGCATAATGCTGCTCACCGTCAATCTCAACATCAATCTTATATTCTTCGTTATAAAAATCAAGTTCATACAAACCAACTGGAAGGTGAAATTTTAGAGGTATATTTTCTTTCTCGAACACTTCCTTAAAGTATTGCTCTGGATAAGAATCTCCTTTAGAGTAATGATTTAGTTTATATGGAATCTTATCTGGATTTTCTTGAAGGAACTTTTTTCTCTTTTCCGATATTTTCTTTTTAGTATCCTCAGTGTGTTTTATTTTATCTGGATTGTTTTTACGATAAAGTAAAGTACCTTCGGACATTGTTCTTGGTTTAAAAAGTCCTTCTTTCTTGGCTCTCCAAAGAGTAGCAGGAGATATTTTATGCATTTTACTCAGCATGTCATATGACATACCAGAATCGTATAACTTCTGGATATTTTTCCACTCATCATTTGTCTTCTTTACAGCCATCGAAACCCCCTGTCTTCATATATTTATAACAGAAGTTTTCAATAATCTCAATTATTTTTGGTGGATCGCCGGGGATTCGAACCCCGACCCGAACGTTAAGAGCGTCCTGTGCAGCCAGTAACACTTGCGATCCATGATGAAGGTTGCTTTCTTTATTGGAAGCGTGCCTACAAACCTACGCATGGCGATTCCCCTCCGCTTTAGGCGAAGGATTCCTCCCGAATCTGATAAGAGCGACCTATCCTCGTTCGTGAGTTTTATGTCATTACTGACGGAACCATAATGTCCTGCTTTTTAGAGAGTGCAGGGTTTGTCTACGCTTTTCGGCGCATCGGACTCGTCTCTTTTTTGGTGCGGAAGGTGGGAGTCGAACCCACGGAGCGCATAGCGCAGAAGATTTACAGTCTCCCCCAGCCCCCTACTGGTCTACCGCCGCATATTCAAGCTACTTATATAAAGTTGTCAATCATGTCAACTTCTACTTAGGTCTGCCTGCCGTGTCTTTCACGGAGTCTTATGGCTCGCTCATCGTTGCTGACAGGGCTAAGTATAAGCCCCTTTTCTATCTTTCAATCCCTCACTTCGCCTTAGCGTTTATGGTGTGTGAGTCACCGTTTGGTACTCCTAGAGGGATTCGAACCCTCATGACAAGACTGAGAATCTTGCATCCTAAGCCGTTAGATGATAGGAGCATGGCTCCGAATTTGTTATTACGCTGAGTTTATCGGATTTACTCTCAGATGCCGCTGTGCTAAGTGGGGGCGGCTCCCCCGAAATGGTGCGGGTGGAGAGAATCGAACTCTCGTCTGAACATTGGCAATGTCCCGTTCTACCATTGAACCACACCCGCATAATCAAGCTACATTATAAAGTTGTAAAAGAAGAAACCCCTGGTTTTAGCCAGGGGTTTCGGTGAATCTTAGGTTTGATAACCCTTGTTTACACCGCACCCCCGAGGATTGTACCTTCGGCACATCCTTTATTTTCTATCTTATTATAGGTGCATGTAGTCATTGAAATCTGAATCCTTGTTATAGGTATTTATAAGCGGTTCACACGACCACTTACTTTTTCTTTCTTCTGAGGTTTAGTATAACAGGTTTTTAGTAATGTCAATGGGGTGAGTTGGTAGCCCACCCCACTGTATCACTCACCGCTTATACCTCGCAACGACCCCCGGCGCAAGCCGCTCCAGCTATTGTAGTTACATCAATCTTGAAGTCATCTTCCATGCAGAGGCTCCAATCAACCTCTTGGTATTCACGCTTCAAGTCAACCCACAGCTTATAGTTGGTGACATGCTTGAGAAGGTGCGAGCATCTACGCTTATCCCCGCCGCAGTATCTATCTGCGAACTGCTGGAAGCGGCGTACCCAATCTTCCTTGATGGTCAGCTTGTCAACAACTGCCTTCAGCTTGCCGTTGGTTAGCTTCTTCTGCTCGTCTGTCAACTCAAGCTTCTCACCTATGCCGAGAGCCGAGTCACACGCTGCCCATAGGTTATCATCGAAAGCCTTCAAGCCGTCAACGATAAGCCCCGAAGCAAATAAAGCCCCCTCGCCATAAGTTTTCATAATCTCAGCAGGGTCAAGTACACTACAGAAAGGTGCCTGCGGGTAATCCAAGTCGCCCGACATAGGCAGCAAGGAGATTCCCGCGAACCACTTGCGGTTGTTGTAAATGAACTTGGTTACATCGTCCCATTCATCATCACGAACGGTGATGGTGTTGGAAACATTGTGACGGAGCCATGACGCGACTACCGCATCATCACGGGTGCCATACTCAACCCAATTCTGCTGAGTAAGACGCACATGCTCAAGAAGCTCGACAGCGTTCATCTGATTCTTGAGCTTGGCTCCTTCGGGAACTTCACACAGGAATACGATTGACATGTCAGTTCCAGTTGCACTCCACACCGACTTCTCAACTGCTCTTGGATTGTGAGCCTGGAAATACTTGAGTGGAGTTTCATTGACATTAGCCTGAACACGGCGGAAGTAGCGACGAGCGTGGTGTGGGTGAATTCCACTTGCCGAGCCGAGCAAGCAGCTTGTGCTTCCAGCAGGCTTGACACAGGTAGCTCTTGCACACTTATTGATACCGAGCTTGGCGGCTATCTCTTCGTTCACCTTGAGAATAAGCTTTGCGCCCTTCTTCTGAATGGCTGGATCGAAAGCTATTTCTGGCGAATCCATCATGCCTGTCATGGAGCAGCCGAGAAGGGCTTCACGACGAACAATAGCTTCGGTAACTGGACCGAGATAATCAAACTTATCGTAACCAGCTTGCATTGTTCCGAGAATAGCGGCTGCGCGGCAGACATTGAGGAATTCCTCTTCCGTCTTGCACTTCTTCATGTTGATTTCACAGAGGTTGCAGAACTGCCAGCCAGAGTTGCCCTTCTCGTCATAAGCACGCATGCCGATTTCTACGCAGGGGTTATACAGAGCTTCTTCGTTGTCACTCCAAATGAATCCAGGCTCACCGAATTCGCGCACCGACTTCATCAGCTTCTCGAAGTCTTCCTTGCTTGTCTTCTCACGAATGAGCAGAGCCGAGTTGTTGGAGCGTCCACGCTGCGGGTTCTTGATGAACCAGTCGCCAGTCTTAGCATTTACCATTTCAGTGTCATTAGCTGAGAATATGCAAATGGTTGCGCTACGGCGAATGCCCCCACTAAGCACCGCATCGGATGCGTGCATGATAAGATCGTATGCGTCGATGGAGCGAAGACGCTTCGATCCGGTTGCAAGCGTTACATCAAAAACACTTTCCATCTTCTCAATGGATTGTGTCAAGCCCTTAGCGCCTGGAGCCTTACCGCCCCATGAGAGGGGAGCGCCTGCTGGGCGAATCTTGCTGAAATCAAACTTTACCTTATGCCCTTGATATTCGGGGAAAGGAACTTCGCCTGTGAAGTATGAAGAGACGAGAACTCCGATAGCGTCAGCCCAGCCCTCAATGGAGTCGGGAACAACGAATGTCTTCTCAGCCTTGTTTCTGGTTGTAATGTCGCTCAACTTGGCTACATGGTGTGTCTGGACGGAAAAGCCCGTTCCACAACCACAAAGAAGTAAATACATACACTCTTGGAAGAAACGAGGACGATCAACATAACTTACGGTGCAGTTATATAACTTAGCGTTCTTATCAAGAATTGGCTTACCACCAAACTGCAAGGCTCTCTGTGAACCGAGGACACGCTTACGCTTCACCATCTGCTTTGCAAACTCAAAATCTTCTCGTATGGATTCAATCTTATCCGCATACTTCTGCTCATGCATCTTGAATACTCTGTCAACTTGCTCGTCCCATGTTTCTCTTCTTCCAAGATCCGGTACGAAACGGCTGTATTTTGAAAAACGAGTATATTCTTGAAGTGCTTTTATCGACATCTTTATTCTCCTGTATTCTGTTTCTTATTTTAGTCGGTGATGGTATTTATCAATGGGTGAAAGTGTCACCAACACTATTTGTAGCGTATAAATACCACCGCTATAACTATAGGTTGTATAAATACGATTTTATTTCTTTTGGAACACTAAGAAGTATGAATGGTATTTTCTTGCGTGTTTCTGCGTAGTTGTATTATGAGTCTTCATGCGGTGTTTAGCTGTCAATATGAATAAATCCACATTCTCAAATCCATATTCTTCCGCCTTGTTGCAAATAAAAACATGCGACAGATGATTGCGCCCACCTGAAACAATATCTTGACACTTGACGATAAGATAACCTTTCTTCTTGATGACTCTACCAAACTCCTTGAGCGAGTCATCATAAAACTGCCAAAGCTCCTTCATACTTTTATATGACGAGAAGCGATTTCCTATAACAGAATCTTTTCCATGAGCAACGATGAAAGGCGGATCATACATCATCGACTCAAGTGTATTATCTCCCATAGGAAGATGCCTACAATCAGCTTCTATGACATCGGGGCGCTTTGGGTGGGGGCAGACATCAAACTTGATTGTAGGCTCTTCTAAGCCCTTCCAGAAGGCTCCTTTTGAGAAGGTGACATCACATTGGATGTTGCGCGTGTAGAGACTCTGAATGTCTTTTATTATTTCAAGCTGAGAGTCAGAGATGGATTTTATCATACTGCTTTCCTAAACACATTGATGTATTCTACACCAGTTCTTATTTTCCCATTAGCCCCAAATCCATTTCCCTTGAGAGGGACTTCTACAGTATTGATGTAATCAAAGCCAAGTTTGACAAGGCATTCGATATGCCACTTATTGACATTAACTTCCAAACCATTACGAATATGATTCTTCATGTTGATGAGCAT
>JACCDP010380984.1_pt1 | contig 17083 bp, 21 predicted proteins | sample 7445841 | NCBI WGS metagenome assembly JACCDP01 (sample SAMN15323441, study PRJNA562643) | freshwater metagenome | isolation source: river surface water | place: USA:Blue River Watershed | collected 2017-08-17 | reverse complement strand
GCTCCATTGACTGCATCGTGGCAAACCAATCAGAATACTCAAGCTCCTGCTGCTCACGAAGCTCTTGCATATTCAACTGATTGAACTCCTCTACCGTGTACTCATAAGTGCTTTGGTATGGGTACACAGGGTCTTCTACAGACCAGTTCAAGAAAACTTTGTTAGTTATATTCATGTTCTCTTCACCTTCAGAGATAAAGTAGCGCGAGTAATCAACGACACAGAATCAACATTGAAACGCAAGATATCGCCAGCGGCAATCGTTGTAGTCCACCCAGTAAGAGTTGAGCTTTGACCTTTGACCGCCGAAGAAATGGTTGGTTTAGCAGAGCCTGTAATTGTGTCCGCAACTGTCGGTGGGTAATTGGCGTATGTGTCCTTCCAAATATCGACCACAATCGACCCAGTCTGGTCTGCAAGTAAAGTCCACTCAGTTATTTCACAATTGAAAGGAATCGTCAGGTCGCCAGCAATACCAGTCGCAATCGTTACGCCGCCAGCAGAAAATATGAAGGTAATTGACAGGAACTGATCAGACCACGTTGGCGCTGTGTTGCCAGCAGAAGTGAGTAGCTGACCTTGTGTGCCGTAGTTTGATGCGCCACCAACAGCAAAAGCGCCAGTGTTTGAGAATCTAAATCTTTCTGTACCAGAGTTTGTGGTCACAATAAGAGGTAGCGCACCAACCGACCCAATAAACGGATTTCCACCATCCTCACCAGACTCGCCTACTTGATTGGCACCAAAAGAAATGTCGCCACGAACGTCTAGCTTGTAAGTTGGTGCGCTTGTGCCAATACCAACATCACCAGTTGCCGTGATCACATATGGGGTGCTATCTGGGTTTGTGCTGTCCTCAACTAACAGTGCATTGCCAGCGCCTCTTTGCGTTATTCGCAAGGCAGCAGACGCACTACTCACATCAATCGTGACTGGGTCATCGTAGTCCGTACCCGATGAGAGCAGCACGACGTTGCCACCATTGTCTAGCGTGTACAGCTTCCTGTCGGTCGTATTGACCGCCAACTCTCCCTCAACTAAGTTGCCGGGAGATGGAACAACGCCCGCAGCGTCGTTGTTCTTGGTAATAATTGTGACTACTGCCATTTAAGCCTCCAAAGGCGCATCTGGGCGCGTGAACGGGAGCGTGATGTTCTCCGTCTGTCTGGCAGGGAGTCGATACGGGTCGAGGTTATCGAGGTCGTACCTGCATACCCGCAGCCCCGGACTGTTCGGGTCTGAGTACAGTTCATCAAGCGACATCTTGATGCGGCAGCGGTCACAGACGCCGATGCCGTAAGTCGATCTTCCCGTAGGATCAAGCCAGATGCTCATCGTGTGTAAATAGAAATATTTGGGGTGAAATAAATCGGAGAGTTGTCCCGCTCCTCCATCTCCGCTTCGCTCAATGCGCGGAGCGCCTTCTGATCAAGCACCTGAACGTATGCTGGGTCAACCTGCGGAAGCTCTTCAGCCAGCCGCGCAGCCAGCAGGTAGACAATTGACTCGTACCACCGCTGCGGCACCTCGATCTCCTGCGTCAGAGATCCGACATCCATGATGTACCGCTTCACATAAGTCACCACCTGCCCAAGCGACTGGGCGGCGTTAGGAACAGGCCAGATGTACATCACAGGCTCGTTCAGGGTTCGATCCAGCCAAAATTGGAGCGGCTTGCCAGCAAATGTCTTGTCTGGCAGGTTCGAGTAGCTGTCGCGATTCAGACGCGCCATAACGATCTCGTTCGGGGTGTTGCCGACCAGAACCGTGTCCTGATCCAGCAATCCACCCGGAGCCACCACCCGGAAATACTGCGTGGCAAGGCTTCCATCAATATCCACCCAAGTCCACTCGCCAGCCGTCTGACCCGGATCTGAAACGCTTTTGACCGTTGTCCAGACCACATTGTCCGGGCTGATTTGCAGGTTGAATGCCACCGACGCGCCCAGCCAGTTGATCCCGACCGTAGTAACGATTTCGGAGGTGCCAAGGTTGAAGGTGACGCGATCTACCGCCACTGTCTCTGTGACGGGCGTCAAGTACTGGATGGTGCGGTAGTTGGTGTTCAGCAGGTCAACGATGCCGTTGCCCACGGGGACAGCCGCCTGATTCTCGTACAGAGGCAGGATCAGCTTCTCGATACACCAGAGTTGGATACCGCGATTAGCAAGGCTTGACAGGATCAGGTACAGCGACTCTTGCGCGACCGTCATCTGCTCACCACCCACCCCCTCGGGGGGTAGGCGGCACTTGCGGAACGCATGGTCAATGACCTTGCGCGTATTGAAAATAGTCTGCGAGACCGTTCCAGAAACTGCCACTTTTTTCTCCTATAAGCCGCAGTTCGCCGGAAGTTGGCGATCTCGATGGACTACATTTTATTGCCGAATCAGCACTTAGGGGTGCGGTTATGTACTGGTACGCCCTTCTTAGCGGCACCGCCGCGCTTCATCGCTGGCGCAGCAGATTGGGTGGCGTAGGCAGGAACCTTTCCAGCCGCCGCCGCCGCTGCCCCAGCCTGATTCGCTGGCGGCGCTGGGAACCTACCGCCGGGAGCAGGGTTTCGACTCATGCCCCTAGCCACGCCACTCAGACCAGAAGGCCGAGCCGATTGGCTTGCATAAGCTGGAACATTGCCCGCAGCGCGAGCAGCAGCACCGGCCTGATTCATTGGTGGCGCAGAGCCACTTGGTCGAGCCGCAGCCGCTTGAGCAGCGTACTTCTGAGCCAAGCTTGCCATTTGAGAAGGCGCATTTGCTGCTGACCCAGTAGGCGAGGCTGGTGCGTCAGCCGACATCAGATAGCCACCAACCTCAAGCTTCTTGGGCTGACCGCCCTTCTTCAGCTTGGTCATTGGCTTGCCGGGGTGCATTGCAGCCTCATGCTTATGGACAGCCTTGGCAACAACCTTCTTGTCCATAGCAACGTCAGAATGCACCGAACCGCCCTTTTTCTTGCCCATGACAGCGTCATAAGCAGAGCGAGCGCCCTCACCGATCTTGCGGGGGATGTACATCAGGGCATCACCTACGGCACGACGGTCGGCCTCGTTCTCCATGCGCTCACGCTCATAATGCTGGCGCTCGGCGTCACGCATCTGGCGATCCATCTTCTCGCCGCGAGCCTGTTCCATCATCATGCGCTCACGCTCAGTCATCTGACCAGCGCCACGCTTTGCAGGAGCCACATTCTTTGCCTTGGCATTTTCCTTGACCATCTGACGGACTTCTCCGCCATCAGCGTAGCAAGCCTTGCCGCCCTTCTTATACGGACGCTGCTCACGCTTTTGAATTATCTCGAAGGAATCCTTGGTCTCGGAGTCCAAGTCGCCCATAGCGGCTTTTGCGCGGTCGCGGAAGGACATTCCACGGCGGTCGGGGCCACGCATCTGGCGCATACGGTCATCAACCGCCTGACGGCGCTTTGCAAACTCATCACGGCTAACTTCTTCGTTGTTGTGGAAATACTTGCCGTCTCTTTCGCGGAAAACATTGTCCGAAGGCGGGTTGTAACCACCCTCTTGGTATTTTGGCTTGCCGCCCTTCTTCAAACCCTCGGGCAAGGTCATCTCACGCTCTTCATGCTTGATGATTTTGGCGGGAGCGCCCGCTTTTTTGAGCAAAGCAACCTCTTTTTTGACGATTGCATCTGGCTCGCGCTTCATCCCGACCAATTTGGGGGATTTTTCTCCCTTTTTGGCGTTTCCACCGTCTTTATAGCCCGCAGCCTTCTTTTCAGACAGGGCAATAGCCATTGCTTGCTTGGGATTTTTGACGATTGGCCCCTTTGCCGAGCCAGAATGCAGGTCGCCGCGCTTAAATTCGCCCATAACCTTGGCAACTTTAGCCTGACCCTTGGTCGGAGCCTTACCACCGCGAGCGTAGCCGCTGACTGATGGGCGAGCAGTCGGTGTTGGGAAGGAAAACTCACCATATTTGAGTTTGCTCATGATTTCTTACCCTTCTGCGCCATGCGCATATTGTCTATAAGGTTTGGGTATGGCCTCCCAGCGGCTTTTGCAGCCTTCTTTGCAGCCGATTTCTGTCCCGACGAGAGCTTTTTAGGCTTCGGCAGGTCGTCAGGACGGGGCTTATCCCAAGGTGCCTTGACCTTGCCGCCCCTTTTAAACGCCATTTTTTGTCCGATCATGTCAGCAGTCCCATTTCCGCAGTGCTTTGTTAATACGGGAATCTGGATCACGCGCTGTTTTGGAGGATGTCAGCTTCGATTTCATACCCTCCATGCGTGAGCAGAACGAGCTACGACGCGCAGCCTTGGCAGGACTCTTTGCCGCAGCCTCTTTGGACACCGGAGGCTTTAAATTACTGCCAGTCGCACGATTGTAAGCGTCCCGACCGGCCTGACTCAAGCCGCCCTCGGGATTCTTATGTTTGGCAGTAAGCTTTACCTCGCCGCCCTTTGCAAAATGCCAGCCTTTAATGATCGCCATAATTAAGATGACCTAAAGTTGCCAACCACCGTGTTCAGGGCATTGATTGGCATTGACCACATTTTCCAATACGCACCCTGAATTACAGTTGAGGCAGTTGGTGCAGCGGTAAACCCATACCCAAAAGCAAAGTAATCAATGTTTGACTGAACATCAAGAAATCCAGTAACGCGCTGCCAGTTAGTCGCGTTCGCAGCCGCTGCGGTTGCGGCAGTAACCGTAACTTGCGTTGGGAAGCCAGTCGTAAGGAAGTTGGTAATTGTTGATTGCGTTCCAGCCACGCCAGTCAAGTTACCAACAATTGCGGCAGTCGATGCACTACTTTCTACCGTATAACTTAGTTGGTTAATCTGACCGCCAACATTCAAGGCTGACAGACCAACCGCAGTCGCGGTTGCGCCAGTGTGCGATACAGTCCAAGCCAAGTCAAACCAGTAACGATTGCCAGCAAGCAGTGGCAAATACAGCGTATCAACGCCAGTTCCAAACGGCGAAAAGTGGAAAACCACGACAACCGTTGTCCCTGTGGTAGTTGCTTGAATAGGAGGCCCATCTGGTGTTGCTGAAATTGTGATTGTTGTTGCGTTGACGTAATTTACAAAATAAACCTGATTGGCAACGATATTCGCTGGCATTGTTGCCGCAGTAAATGTCGCCCTTACGCCAGTCTTCCCGACAACAGAACCGGGGGCGGAGCCAACAGTAATATTGGGGGTAACGGTGCTAAAAGTAACGGCGGAGGCGGTATTAACTTGATTTGGGCCAACCTTTGTATTTTGACTCTGAACGTAAGTCATCTCACTAGGTATCAAGCCTCGACCGCTCTGCACACCCGGAATTGCAGCAGCAGATACCGGAGTAAAGTAAAGCGACTCCTGATCGTATTCAAACGCGCCAGTTTGTGCCGTTGTTAAAAGCTGCGCCCCAGTGTGGCTAAACGTCAGGGGAGAAACAGTCAGGCTGTCTGCTGGCACAACTATTCTTGTTGCAGCAGATGGCGCTACACCCACGCCAATGTTTGCAAAGGGAATGGTTGGCGTAATAACAGAACCCATGCGCAAAGCTTCGCTCACAGGAGCGCCGTTCTGCATGGTCTTGAACACAAGGTCAAAGTTCTCTGCGCCCAGCGTCACATTGGTTGCAACAGCCTCGACGCTTGCGCCAACTTCTGTATTAATTGATGGGCTGGACGATGTCTGAACCTCAAACTCAAGCCCAGCGCCAATATTTACCTGCGGGGTGTTGCTGGTTGTGTGGGTCAGTCGAGCAACAGAGGTTACAGCGTTGTTGATAGCATCTCTCGCAACGCCCTGAATAACTCGCACTGGCGAGTCAGTGTTGACACCAAGTCGTGCGCCATCTTGCAGTGTGCCGTTTGTGGTGTCGTCACCAGACAACCGCATCACATTAATATTTGCTACGCCGCCCTTCATTATGGCAAACGCCATATCGAAGTTTTCTACGCCAGCAGCAACGCTATTTGATTGAGTGTATATCGAGCCGCCAAGCTTATAGGTGTTTGCGGAAGTCTCTGTAGAAAATTCGATACCAGTTCCAATACCGTCTGTCGGCGTCCCAGAGGTTGAATGAGTAAACCTTGCGACTGCAACTGGATCATCGTCGTTGATGTCTTCTAAAAACACCTCAAGCCGAGATTGAGGAGACGGAGTTCCGATACCTACGTTCCCGGTGTAACTTGCTCTCATCACTTCAGCAATAGGAGCGCCAGAGTTCATGAGGTTGAACACCAAGTCAAAGTTTTCAGCGCCAGAGGATACGTCTACAGCGACCGCATCAATTGACGCACCAACCTTAATCACACCAGCATTGTTCTCAGCGCCAAACTCAATCGCAGAACCAATACCGTTGCCAGCAACGCCAGAGATCGTGGCATGATCAGCCCGGATTACCGGGGTTACGCCATTTATGTTTAGGTCTTGAGTTACGCCGTGGAAGGTCGTTGCAGGGGCTTGGGTGCCGACGCCAAGCGCAACATCAGAGGTAAACCTTGCCACCTCAAGCTGAAGCCCACCAACTACGGAACGAATCGCAAAGTCGAATGATTCGGATGTCGATGTGGGGTCTGTGACAATGGATTGAAGTACGTTGCCATCCACAACCGCGCCACCACCAGTCTCAGACGCAAATGTCAGCGCAGTACCGAATCCTGCAAGCACTGTGCCTGTTGTAACGTGTTCTAAGGTCGCAGCATTTGATACCGTGTTCGTTGCATTATCAGCGACAATGAACGTCGGGTTGGCAGACGTAAATGTTTTAAGTTGGTTAGCGGTTAGTTTGACCGATGTAGACGACTGGACAGATTCAAACACCTCTAAGCCAGTTAGAGCGCCACCTGCTGGTAACTGCGGTATGGTTACATAAGCCATTACGCCACCTGCTGAATGGTAATAATTGCAGACGGTGTTGCTGGTCGAGTTGGGTTAATTTGTGGCGCACTATGAGAAAGCTCGACGCCAGAGTTGTTTGCAGACCACATGATTTGCACAAAATCATTTGGATTTACTGCAATCCCCATAATGTTCCAAGCGGCAACGATCTTGCCTGAGTTACCACCATGACTGGATGGAACATCGATCTCAGTGTTTGAGTCAGGGTAATCAACCCCGTTAAGACGAACCCAAAAACTTGCAGTATGAATTTGGCTGTCCGAGTTTGTCAGTTGAAATGAAAATTGCAGGTTGTAAGTACCCGGATTTGCAATTGTGATGTCCGTGTTGCCCACAACAGAAATGCCTTGCGAAAAAGCAGTATTCTCAACAATTACGGCATTTGCAGTGTTTGCTACATAGTTCTGGTCGAGAACGCTATAAAAAGATCCGTGGTTTGTAATCACGGCATTGATGTCCTCGACAGTAGCTTTGACGTTTGCGCCACTTTGAACAAGTGGCACCAACTCCGTACCGTCAAGCGTACTGGCATTCGGCATTGCGGAAATTTTTGTATCAGCCATTTAGCCGACCTCCAATTGAATTTTTCCGCTGGTTTCCATCTCTAGTACGCCCGATGTCTCCATTGCGATGTACGAGAAAATTACCGGGGCTGCGCCTCCGTAGAGATCCACAACCCCGCCAGCGCCAACATACTCACCAAAAGTTGCCGACGTAGTGACGTTCTTGGCGACAACGCCTTCAGCGAACCCATCAGTGGTGTTCGCCTGATTCGCTACGCCAGAGTAGCCAACGTAAGGCATTACTGGATACCAGCTTGAATAACTGTCATCTGCACGACGCCAGTGCCTGTTACAACGACCTTGATCGCGGTCACAGGGAATGCGTAGTTGCCATCAGCATCGGCAGCAGCGCCATTCAGCGTCGGGTGGTCGTACCAAGTCGCGGTCGCCGGGTTGAAGTTGGGCGCAAAGACATCATCGAAGGTGTGCTGGACAGTGTATGTCGGCGAGCCACTGGTGATGTTGCAGCCAATCCCGACGTTGAACGGACTGGTATTCAAATTCATTACGCACAGGTCGCTAGAGCCTGTGTTTGTACGAGTCACAACCATGCGTCTCATAATTGACTCCTGAAAAGAAGGGGAGCGAACTCCCCTCCTGTTACTTCATCGCATAAACGACTGTGCATTGGTAAATACCCTGCGTGGTCGAGATTGTTCCATCTGGATCAATCGTAAACACGACATTGGTATTTGTGCCGACGTTTGCCATTGCATTCAACTGAGCCGCAGTGAACGTCAAAGCAGCACGACCACCACCAATCACATCAGTCGCCGAAACGTACTGAGTGCCAGCAGCAGCAGTGCCAACAGTTGCGTTGATTGCGGTTGCAGTACCACCACCAACAACCTCATTCTGAGTCTGATCAATAAAAATTTGCAGAATCTGGGAGTTTGCGGGGATGGTAATCGTCGAACTGACAGCAGTACCAGCAGCAACAGTCGTAATTGATGTGGTTTGCATCAATACGGCATAGCCGCCATTGGTAGCCTCGGTCAGCGCGTCGCCAGCAACAAGCGTCGAACCAAAGTAGGTATGCGATAGGCTTGGCGTAGACATATCCTTCTCCTTAAAAGACGCCGAGGGCGATTAAGCCCCCGGCAGGTTGATTAGATGCCCGCAGTACCGTAAACGGTACGAGGATCAGTCCAACCCGGAATGTAACGCTCAGTTGCCTTGTAACGCATCGAATCGGTCTCGAAATCACCTTCCATCGATTTCTCAAGCGCACGACGCATCATCAGTTGCAGACCGACCTTAGCGTCAGTCTTGATCCACCAAGCGGTAGTCGAAGTCAGACGGGACAGGTTAGCTTGACCGCCACCGAGCATACCCATCGACTTGACTGGGTTGATGTCGTTGTTGGCGTTACCAGTACGCAGAACCGACTTCAGCAGAACCTCTGCTTGGAAGACGTTCGACGGGCTGACAACCAGCTTCTCAGGAGTCAGACGAATACGCTTGCCGTTGTTGTCAACAGCGTTGCGGATCTGAATCAGGATCTGCTCAAGCGAGGTCTGCGACAGAGCCGCAGGAGTGGTCAACTGGTTCGAGAACGAGCCAGAAGCGATTGGGTGAGCCGTGTTAACCAGCGACACGCCATCACCACCAGCGTAAGCACCACCAGTGAACGAACGGTTCAGGATGTTCGCGCACAGGGTCTCTTTGGTCTCGATCAGCGACTGAGCGAGGTGCTTGGCGTAAGTTTGACCAATTGCAATGTGGTCACCGTCTTCCACCAGAACCTTGGTCAGAGCAAACGCCAGACCATAGACCTTATAGACGTAACGTGCGTTGAACAGCACACCGCCCGACTGGTAGGTCACAGGCATACCGTCCGGCAGTTCCGGCGCAGCACCAAAGCCGTACAGCACTGGCTCTTCATGGTAGTTGCGAGGAATACCGTTACGCTGCGTGAAGACCTGCTTCCACTCGTCTGCGCGTTGATCGTAGATACCGTCGAACTCTTCGTTCAGGATCGGCTCAACAATCGAGCGGAAGTCGGTGGAACGCATCGGAACTGCACATACGATCAAGCCTTGCTTGACCATCAGGCCAAACAGAGCATCGTGCAGCTTGTGTGCTACGCCTTTGAAAAAGCCGCTGATCTTCGAGATTGCGGTAGAGAAAAGTTTATTCATGTCCGCTCTCCTTAGTATGCAGCGATAGTTGCGACGTTCTGATGCTCAGAAATCTCAACTTGGCACACAACGTAGGTGTCACCGAACGCATTGTCCGGGCCGGGGGTGATACCAATCAGACGCATCTGGGCATTAGCAGCAGACGACGAGACATCCAGCACTGCGGTACTCAGACCAGTAGTCAGCGAACCAGAAGTGATGTTGCCGAAGTTGAACTGCTCACCAATGTCGTCCACGTTGACCGCAGCGTTCGACTGGATCTGGTAGACGATGTATGGGTCAAGGGTGATATAGGCAGTGATGTCAGTGCCAATATTGCCGCCAACCCACTTGTTGGAGACGCGACGACGACCGTCAGAATCGGTGAACTCTACGCCCATGAAGGTGCCGACGAAAGCGTCGCCAGCACCAGCAGGAACAACCACGCCAGCCGAAATCTTCACAGGTTGATACTGGAGGATATTGCTGGCGTAGTTGTCGGTCATCGTCATCGCTTGTGGGCGAACGAAGCCACTAGAGTGATACACCGGCTGAAAGCCAAAAGGTGCATTAATAGTGTTCGACATAATATTTCCTTAAAAATATGTCATATCAAACCCTTGCACCCATGCTGCACATCAAGTGAAGACAGGGCGCTCGGGAACTCTGCGCAAGTCCGACATACCGTCACCTTCGATCAACCTGCCACCCGCTCGTTCAGCTTGCTCCTGCATAGCCTCGGTCATGGCTACCAGCTTCTCATCTTCACGCAATGGTGCATTGAAGTGAGCTTCCTCCATAAACGCATGATACAAACGCAATGGAAGCTTGAACGCCAGCATTTCGTTGACCCCGATAAGCCCTGCGTATTCGCCCGTTTTGAGTGTGATGTACTCGTAGCCGGGAGCGTCTTCCGGCTTAATGGGCTCATATCCAAGTCTCATGCGAGCTTGAACAGAGTCGCGAGGGTTTGTGGTGGTCAACCAACAAGTGTGATACCCCGGTATTTCCGGTAAATCAGGTAGTGCGCTTTGGTAAAACTGTTGCCTAAACATCTCGACTCGATCATCGTCCGACAACTCCCGGTTCTCAGTAACCTCGCGATTCTGCGAGGCTCGCGATTGGCGGGCAGGGTCTGCGATTTTCTTTAGTCTCTCGTCACTCATTTCTCACTCCTTATCAGCGAGTTGCATTATTTCGATCCCACTCGGAATACGCCTTCAAATAGCGTTGCCGAGCATTCTTGTCATCCCACACACCAGCGTCAATCATTGCCTGTTTGCGCTCTGGTGAGATGTAAACCTCATTCTTGCTAGTGCTTGCCGATCTCTCTCGACCCGATCCCATAGGAGGCCCGCCTTTGGCTCGGCGGTGCGGATCTACTCGTCGGTCAAGCTCATGCCAATATTCTAAGCTGAGAGGATTATAGCCCTCCTTTACCAGACTTTGATCTATTTCTAACACTTTTCTGGATCTCTCGTCACGACCTTGTGGGTCGAACCAAGAATTCATCTTTACCCAGTCTTGAGCCAACTGCTGGTGAGCAGGTGTCTCCGGCTCTGGACGCTGCTGCGGCGCTTGCTTCGGCTGCGCACGACCACGCAACGACGAAAGGTGGTTCAGCTTGGCAATCGCCTCGTCACGCACCCGCATCGCTGAGACAACGTCGTCACCGTTACCGGCCTCAGTCGCCTTGGCAATCACATACTCGGCAGCGCGAACCTCCTCCTGCGTATCCTTCAGGCGCTGGTTAAGCGCAGCGAAGTCATGCGTGGCGCTCCGGTGTTCCATTGCAGCCAGACGGCGCTCCTGCTCTTCCGTCTTCTGGCGCAAGAAAGCCAGTTCAGCCTTGTCACGCTCAATCGCAGCCTTGCGACGCTGGGATCGCTCAACCTTCTCTTCACGGCGGCGGCGACGCAGTTCCTCGCGATCTTCGTTATCCGAATCAAGGCGCTCGTCCTCGCCGTCGTCATCATCTGCATGAGCCTCGGCTCGCGCATCTTCTTGCTCTACGGCAACGTATTCATTGCCATTGTCTTTCTCGTCGGCATCATCTTCCGACAAAACGTCATCTGTATTCGTGTTCACTATCGACTCCTTTCAGCCGTTTAGATAAAAGCCCTGATCTTGGTAGGATCACCAGTCACCTTGCCGAGAATGTCCAAGTCGTTGAACATGACAAACTCGATCTCATCCTCATCATGCGTCACCGTCCAGCGGTCGCCGCCATACTTCGGACTACGAACAAAGTCACCAATCGCGCACCAAGCGCCTTCAGGCCACTGCTCCATCGTGTTTCTGTTGCGATATGCTAGCGCCCCGATAGCAATTACCTTCGAGACCTGCGTGTTACTTGCTTCTGTCTTGCGAGCCTCCTCGGGAATGTACAGCCCCGACTTGGTCTGCTGCTTTGCCCTGCGGATCTGGACAATCACCCGTGAACCTAGGGGATCAATACCGCAATCCACCTGCGGGAAAGCGTCATCCAGTGAGTCGTACTGCATTTCGATAGGGTTTTCCAGTAGCATTTACTCTCTCCAATGCTGAGTTTTACAACCGATCATCGTGCTTGTCCTGATCGCTCAGGGTCTGCTCGATAAGCCTTAGTGCATAGTCCAAGCCAGCGTAGTAACCGACTCTTTGCCCATACATATATGCAACATCCTTCCCGTCTGAGGGAGGGCGCGACACCGCTTCCAGTGCCGCCTGTTGTTGCGCATTCTTTATCTTGCCAATAATCTTGTCAATCACATACCGCCCTTTGGGGTCTTGGCCTCGAACGACTTCATGCGGGTCAGGTTCTTGGCGTTGCCACTAGGAATCGGTGCTTTGGGTGCGGGATCTTTACCGCTGCCCTGCACATCCTTGGGGTAGCCCTTGCCCATCGCCATCGCTTTGTGCAAATTCAGTGCTTCCATGCTGCTCTCCTTACGGGTTGGGGTTTATGCCAGTGCCAGTTGACACAGCAATTCTTTCGCCAGCGGCAACCTCCAGCGCGGCAAGCTGCTTGGCGGTGGTGTTGTCGTCGGCGTTCATCTTCATGCGGGCGGCAAGCTCTGCTTGCTTGCGAGCATCTTCTCCCTGCTCGCGCATCTGAGCCTCTTGGATGCGGAGCTTCAACTCCTCCATCTTCTGCTGCAAGGATGCGGCGCTTTCCTGCTGGCGCTGCTGAAGCTTTGCTTGTTCGGTCTGGAGCTTGGCAGTCTCGTACTGCACCTTGGCAGCGTCCGCTTGCGTCTTGCGCTGCGTCTCGGCTGTTGCAGCCACAGAAGCAGGGTCTTCCGGCGGAGGCGGCTGTATCGATTGCAGGTACTGGATCGTCTCCTCGATGATCTGCGGGATCTGCTCCATCGTCGAATTGGCCTCGTTGACCACCGACTGGCTTGCAGCCGCCAGCATCCGGTCGAACTCGGCTCGCTCGGCCTTGGTCGCATCCTTCAGCAACAGGCTCACATCGACGCCAGCGGCCTCGGAGGTGACATTCAGCATATGCGTCACATACCAAAGCACCATATGCTCCTTGCAGTGATCTAGCAGCATAGGGGTCGCAGTAGGCGCAGTTATCCGGTTTGCGCCAAGCACAGGTGAGCGCAGGAAGTCGAGGTGGACTTGCAGGTGAGCAAGGTGATCCTGCTCCGGGAACGCAGCCAGCGGGCGGGACATGGTTGCGGCGAGGTTCTCGTTGACCGCATTCATCTCCTTGACCTCGGGCTTCGGCACCAGCAGGGACTCGCCCTCGGGGATCTTCAATTGATCCAGAAGCAGCTTCTCGACAGCGCGAACGTCGTACAACTGCGGCATGGCTTGCGCTCTGGACACGACAGCCTGTACCTGCGCGAACCGCTGCATCTCGGAGTAGATGTTCGGGTCGGACACCGGCATGACGTTGACGGGGCCATCGAAGTCCTCGCGGAAGGCCAGCAACTCACCTGTCTCGTCGTAGATCTCCCGCTCATCCATGTACATCTTGTTGATGCGGTACAGGGTCTCCAGCAGACGCCCCATCGCGTCATGCACCCGAGCGTGGATCGAGCTAAACACCACCATGCCCTGCTCCATGCGGGCAAGCGTCGTGCCGACTGGGGTGTTGGCGTTGCTGTCAGCTAGATCCTCGAACGTCGTGCGCACCACGCCTTTGGCGGAATCCACAAGGAAGCCCAGCAGGGTGAACAGCACTTGGCTCGGTGGGTTGAACGGCAGCGGCATCATGACCTTACGGATGTCATCCTGCGCGAAGCTGCCCTCGATCTCATGCACCTCGGTCGGGTCAACACGGGTTGATTCGCCACCAGCGCCGCCGCCCTTGAGCTTCAGCAAGCCGGGGAAGTTGTTGATGTGGCCTGAGTCAAGCAATGCCCGCAGTGCGCCTGTGGCAGCGGCAGACAGCCCGCCAATCATGTGCGTCAGGCCAATCGGGTAAGCACCACGCCACGGCAGGAACGGGAACTCAATCATCCAGACCAGTTCCTCGCGAAGCTGATCTTCCTCATCCCAGTTGCGGTAGATCGACAGCACCTGCTGGGTCGCCTTGTCTATCGTGATGATGTACGGGGATGGCTCGTCGTCAAGCTCGTACTGAACGTAGATCTCGAAGATCGTGCGCAGCCCGTCGGGGTTGTAGGCACCGCCATCACGCCCCTCGATCTTGTTGTTCGCGGTCTCGGACTTGCTTATGTCCGGCGTAACTGGGGCGGGCGACAGGTCAACGTCTCGGTACATCCCGGAACGGACACGGCGCTCGTATTCCAGCTTGGTGATGTACTGAACGTGCGTCTTACGCTCGGCGGTATAGAAGTTGGTTGACGCATAAGGCAAGTAGACATCATCGACAGACACAAAGGTTGGGACAGGGCGCTTGCGTCGCGCATCCCATGTCAGCTTGATGTACTGGACGCCACCGAGCGGCATCTGGGTTGACATCTGCTCAAGCTCGGCTCGGAACTCAGGCATCTGGCGGGTCATCTGCCAGTTCATGAACTTGGCAATACGCTCGGCCTTCTCGAACTTGTCCTTCGACATCGTGCCAATCGTCTTCTCTTTGGCGGGGCCACCGGGAGGGAATACCTCCTTCATCATGCGGCTTGAGAAGTCCACACAGGCTTCGGTCAGCATCGGATGCACCACGCGACTGGCACCAACGAAAGATGCGCCACCGGGGGCGTCGTCGCCCAGACCAGTGCGGCGCAAGCCCTCTTCATACTGCTCGTCACGGCGCTTGCGGGCTTCTTTGTCCTTCTCGACTAGCTCGGACAGTTGGGTGCCAATCGTTGCCAACTCATAGATCGGCATCTTCTCAGCAAGGTTCTCGTAGAACGGCGAGTCTCCGGGCAGCGGCTCGTCGCTGATCTTGACTATCGCGCCACCGTCCTCGGTGTCAACGACATCCGACTCCTCTTGGCCTAGGTCAAATATCTCGCCCGCTGGATCTTTGGGATCGGGGCGCTTCTCATTCATTTCATCCATGTCACTCTCTTAGATTGCATACGGATTGACGTATTCTTTCGGCGGAGCAATCCTGCGCTCAGGTTGCTTCACGGTAACCGATAGCATATTGCGGTCGCTTAGGAAGCGGACTGCTTGCGTTGTCGAGTCCATCAGGTCGTCGTGCTTGATCGACTTCTCGCCAGTAAAGCTGCAAAGCTGCGCCACAAGCGGCTCTGCCCAAGTCTTGATCTGACCCGGACGCTTCTCGGACTCTACCACCCAAACATAACCATGCGCAAATATGTGCGACACCATGTGCAGTCGAGCAAGCTTGTCTGCCTTGCCGGGGTTGTACGGGTAAGCGAGGATCTCTTCTCTCGCCAGCATCTGGCGCAGACTGATGCCCGATCCCTTGTCCTCGATCAGCAGCAGGTCAGGCTTGCGGCCTACAAGGTAGGATGACTTCGGGCCAATCATGGGCTTGATCACCGGCTTCATGTCGCCTTGACCGTACTGGACGTTCATCTCCTGCTTCACGCGAGCGATCAGGTCGGGCAAGCCTAGATGCTCCTCCCAGCAATCGAGCAACAGGATCGCTGGCTTCTTCTCATGCTTGAAGTAGCCCCAGACCGAACAGGCACTCGGGTCTGCGTCGCCCTTCTTGTCGGTGGTCTTCTCGGTGAATGCGGTGTCGAGCGACATAATGATGTACTCGAACTCGGGCAGCGGCTTGTTGGAAGGCCAGACCTTCAGCCACTGGCGCTTGATGATGCCGTCCTCTTCCGGGTTCAGAAGCTCGGCATAGATCTCCTGCCGCCCGATCTTGCTGCCCTCGTATTGCAGGATCTGCTGCTGGAACTGGGGCGCGAGGTTGTCGATGTTGTCGTAGGTCGAGGCGGTCGTGACGGCTACGTCCTTGCCGTTGCGGGCGATCAGGCTCCTGATCAGCGCCTTCGGCCTTGGGGTCGTGGTGGCGATCTGGCGGACTCGGTCGCCCAGACGCTGACCGAACTGGATCATGTCCCATGCGTCGTCGATGTAGTCCCACGCAGCCAACTCGTCGAACCAGCCACCGTGAAACTGCGGGCCTCGGAACCGCTCAGGCTCGGACGCCGGGATGCCCTTGATGATGGACTTGTTGATCAGGTGGATCTCACACTTCTGCACCTTGTAGTCCTTGACCAACTCCGGCGGGATGACGGACAGCAGCCCTGACTCGCCCTCGAAGCAGACGCCCTGTACGTCGGAACTGGTCGGAGCCGCCACCAGCCAGCGGGTATTCGGCTCGCTCCATGCCCACCAGCCTAGCTGCTCGGCTGCGGTGCGGGTCTTCCCGGCACCACGCCCAGCCAGCATCAGCCAGATCGTCCAAGCGTCGCCAGCGGGTAGGATCTGGTGCTTGTGAGCCGATACCAGCCAGCGCAAGCGCCACTCGTAAGCGATCCGCTGTATCCGGGGGAGCTTGGCAAGCTTCTCCTCAAGCGAGCAGTCCAGCAGGGTCTTGATGTCCTCCCCGCTCATGCGTTGCCCTTGACGTTGTAGCAGAGCATGATCTTCTCGGCGATGATCTCGGCTTGCTCATCAGTGATGTCGTCAAGGTCGATCATGCCTTCCGGGGTCAGGATGCCAGCGACGCGCATCCCGTCGATCTTCTGATCGTCCCGGAACCACTCAATGAACTCTCTTGGGGTCACCGCTTTGCCGCCTCGATCTTAGCGATCAGGTCAGCCACAAATGCAGCGTCAGGGCTAGTCGTCAGCGGGTTCTCAGCATCACCAGCTAAGATCTGGCGGTCGCCGTACTTCTTGGGGTGCCACTTCGCCAGCAGCTTTAAGCGCAGGTCGGCGCGGTTGCGCTGCCATGTCACATAGCCTGAATCAACGGACTCGCCCGTCTTGGTCAGGACGTACTCGGGCGGCGTGTCGATGATCTCTAGCGCCTCCTCAGCGATTGCGTCAGCGCCCTGCTCACGCGCCTGTGCGATGCGTTCAGAAAGTTCTTTGTCGGCAGCAGCCCAAGCGTAAATACTGACCCACGACGGCATATGATCGTCTCTGCATATACGACGTAATGGCTCTCCGTTAGATAGTCTCTCGCATATCTCTGCGGCTAGTTCTG
>JACCDP011105799.1_pt1 | contig 17084 bp, 24 predicted proteins | sample 7445841 | NCBI WGS metagenome assembly JACCDP01 (sample SAMN15323441, study PRJNA562643) | freshwater metagenome | isolation source: river surface water | place: USA:Blue River Watershed | collected 2017-08-17 | reverse complement strand
CTTTATATTTTAGCATTTTTTTATTTTTTTTTAACACCTACACATAACAAGGTGTATATGTAAGTTTTTAGTATATATTAATTTTAGACTTTAAAAACCTACCTATACACCCAACCGTTTTCAAGACAGTCTCATTCGACCGCTCTGACACTCCTCTGTTTTTCAAAGAACTAAATGTTCTTAATAAATATATTAATTGTTGTATAACATGTCAATTAATTCACGATCAATTGGTGCATATTCTGTAGTTGTTGTCCAACCTTGATAGAAAATACTCTCAGGGTATTTGTATGAATCGTTTATCAAACCTAAAGATTGTGTTAATTCTTCACGTAATAAATGTTTTTGAGCATCAACATCTGTGACTCGATAAATATCAACATACATGATACCGTAGTTATTCGGGTATAATTCAAAATAACCCCAATTAGTATTCAAACGTGATGGATATGTTACTTCATAAGTTTCTTTAAAGTCTTTATACCCACCTAAAAAGATGAAGAAATTAGCATCACTTTTACTAGTTACAATTTCAATATCGATTGGGTCGATTATGTCATTTAATTCAGAAATGATTCTTTTTAATTCAGAAGTTAAATTAGACACTTTAGATCCATCGACATAAATTTTCATATCTTCAGTCCATTTAAGTGGTGTTGATCTTTTACCTGTAAACTCGGTATTTAATACTATGATGTCAAAGTATTCTATTGCTTCTTGAGAATGACTTACTTTATTTGGTTTTGATTTTTTTTCTGAAGTTTCAGATGACGTATTAGTTTCACCATTCTTATTTGTTTTTTCTGAGGTTTCGTCATTCTTATTAACTAATAAGTGAGATAATTCTTTTTCTGGATCATAATCAGGTAAATTATCATTTTTCATTGAGAATATCAATATGAAAAATAATGTGATTGATATCAAAATAACTATAATTTTAAAGAGTGGTGTTTTCATAGATGTTTTATTTATAAAAATATAGAAGTTTTATCTCAGCAACTATCATTAATAAAAATCTATCAGATATCTTACTATCAATTACTCTTCGAGTTATAGAACCCAATCTAAGTATTTCAACCGACCAATCACCACTTACCTTCTTTTAGTAATTGTTCTCTTGTTTCTAACTCTTCACCAGTATTAACCCAGTGATTCCAATTCTTTCTTAACTTATAAGAATCATAGTTTAAGGCAGAACCACCGAACCTCGTTACCCAAGACATAATAGATTCTGACCAAATAGAAAAGTGATTATACTCATTCTCACCACAACCACAAGCAGTAGAACGACCATTATTAAATTCCCATACAAGAGGCTTTAGATTACAATTAGGACACACTAACCACATATCAACATCTTTAGGAATCTTATAAGCAGATATAGCCTTATACTTTCCTGCTATGATATCTAATTTAATATCTCTTTGTAACTCTAACACTTTATTTTAATTTAGATATGATAAAAGGAATTGCAAAAGCTAATAAGGTAATTAATGAGAATACTAAATCAACCCACTCATTAGCTAAAACGGGAATAAAAACTGATAAACATAATTTAATACCTAATAAACCAATTACACCAAAAGCCACTTTTTCTAAGTGTGGTATCTTATTAAGTAAATCGATTAATTTAGTAGTAGCAAATCTAATGGCAAGAATGCCAATAAATACCCCAAAACAAATCGTTAAAAAATCATCAGTAAAAGCAACAGCAGAAAAGATATTATCAATACTAAATACAATATCCATTAATTCAATCATAACTACCATCGACCAGAAAGGTGTCAAAAATGGTATCTTAAATGTGGAATGAGATTTTTCACCTCCAGTATTCAATAACGATTTCACTGCTATATAAATTAAGTAAAACCCACCAACGAATTTTAACCACGTTAAGTTAATTAAAAAACTAGCAAACAATAAGGCTAAACCTCTAAATAGATAAGCTCCGAAGATACCATATGTTAGGGCCTTTTTTTGTTGTGGTTTAGGTAGTTCATTTACCATAGTAGATAACACAGCTGCGTTGTCAATACTTAAAACTACTTCAAGTAAGATTAAGTTTAATATTATTAATAAGGAAGATATCATATCTTTATTCTAGTCAGATTTAACCATTTGTTTTTATAATAAAAATTAATAATATATTCACCTTCTATTAAATTATGTAGGTGTAATTCTTTTACTTCTAAACATTCAAACGTTGGAAAGAACTGGTCACTGGGTCCAATAATCCTTATCTCATCACACTGACTTTGCCATAATACAGAAACGATGTCATTTTCTTTAACAACACGCACGGCAAACGGGTCTGTTTGACGGGTATTTGGTTTTGATTGACTAAACCCTATTATTGATAGAGTTAATGTTAATAGTAAAAAGAGATATTTCATATTACAAAGATAAGGATATTAATGCTAATTATTATAGTATGTTTGATCATAAAAGGTTAAAATTTTAATTTATTTACTATTTAATATTATATATATTGCATGAAAGTGAAAGAAGATTGGATGCCAATTTTAGTAGTATTAGGTTGGATAGTTTTAGTTACAACTATTGCAATTCTACTTACTTAATAATATTTTGATTTATTATTTTAATATATAATGATATTAGAAAAAAATTCAAAATATATGAAACATATTAAACAATTTAAAAACTGGGAAAAAACCAATGAAGAGTTTGTTACAGGTTTGGCCCTTATCGCTGGAGTTTTCGGAGCTATTTTTGCTCCAGGTATTTACAGAGAAGCAAAGAACTTCTGGTCTAAAAATGTTGTTGGTTCAAGATATAAAGAAACAGGAAATGTCGAAAAAGTCATGTGTAAATTTGACAAAGAAAACATTTCACCAGCAGTCAGTTCTTTAACACAGATGGAAAGAGAAACTGGTAATGTAGAAATTCACTTAAAAGAATACAAAGATAGTTTTGGAAATCTTTACTACGGATATGACCACGCAGTAGGTAGTGAATCAAGAGGAGAAAAAGAAGAGTATTACACTGCTATGTATAGAAGAGAGGATTTACCTCAACTTAAAGAATGGTTAGCTGATGGTAAAAGATACGAAGGTAAGGGTAGAACTCTCGATATTAAACCAGTGGATTTAATCTATATCGGTGATGTAAGACACATCAGTGCAAGTGGTAGTCCAATTGGTCTTTAATAATAAAGAAATATAAAGTAAGACCACTACTTAAAAAAGACCCAATGTTTAACAGATTGGGTCTTTTTTATTTTTTAGTAAATTCTAATATCCCATATACCAGCAGTTATTTTAGGATCTGTTTTTGAGATAAGGGGATTATCCACTATTGAACTTAAGATAACGGGATTATCAATAACATAACTTTTACGACCCATTTTATTGGCAATCAGCTCTACTTTCTCCCTAATAACTTCTTTTTCACTAAGTGGTATATCTTCTAAGGCAATCAGTTGAAAAGTGCGTTTTGTTTTTAATCTTACCTTTATATCATATTTCTGACAAATATCAGAAAACGTCTCTAAAATAAACTCATTCATAAATTAAAGTTAAGGATTATTATTTTAATCTAAAAATAAATTAAAAAATTTTATCCCCAATAAAATACTTTTTACCTGACTTTATTTTTGGCATGTCAAATTTATCACGATTGTAAAGAATAATAACTTGTGATGCCCAATTGAAATTTCCTATCTCACTAAATTGTTCAATCCTATCTCCTTTCTTAACTTTAAATGTAAAATCTTGTATAGATAACTCACCAACTAATAAAAGATAAACTCTACCAAAATCCTTAGTTTCGATATCTACTATCCAAAGATTATTATCACCAAAGAAATTACTATCTGGTTCTACTTCGATGATACTGGAAATTTTACCAGATATAGGACTATGAACTCTATGATAATATACTTTAAGAAGTTTCATATTAATAAAATTAAGTTTATTGATATCTTTAACTCCTAAATCCCTTAAATCACTTATAGTAGATTCTGAACTTTTCTTTAATCTTAAAATATTATCGACATCATCTAATACACCCATAGATTCAATATTACATTCACAAGGTAGTGACATTAAATTGTCTTGTGACTTTATTTCAGAGAACTTTTGATTAGATAACTTTCTCTTAAAATACTGCATAAATGTTTTATACTCTTTATCTGCAAACCATTCATCAGGAGTATCATAGTCACCCCACGTTTTATTTTGTTTGAATCTATCAATTATCTTTTTAAGTTTATCTCCAATATCTTTATTTCTATATTTAAATAATAAAGACATAATTAATTCTTTATCTAAATTTTGTATAGATTTATCAGTCAATAGGTCAATCTCGTTAAAAGTATTAAACTCTTTAATAAATTTCATCAATTTATATATTAAAATTAATATATAACTATATGATTAGTAAAATCAAAAAGATTGGTGAATCATTATCTAAGAGCGATAATCCGGACTTCCCTAAAGAGATTAGTCTTTATACTTCTAATGGTAACTTCAATTATAAATTATTAAAAGTTTATAGTGATGGTCTTTTAATTAAAGCTACTTATTTTGTTAATTCTAATATCACTCATAAAACTCTGCCAATAGACGAGCCTGAGAATCTTTATATTGAGATTCATTCACATTCAGATGAGATGGGTGATAAAAAAACAATTATTAATATTGTGTATGGTAGGGCTAATAAATTCGAATTTACTATACAAAGTCCTGATATATTAAAGGTAATTAATTATAATGGATTTGGTTCTAAGTTTGATTCAGAATCTAAATTTGCTTTTAGTGATAAGAGTATTTTAGACTTTGTTAAATGTTTGAATAGTTTAGGATTTAAGTTTAATAAGAATCACTTTCAATTTATGGATAAATATCCTTATTCATATCAGTATTATGAGAGTATTAGTTTATCACCAATCTTTGGTGGAAAGATTCTAGTCCTAAATAACGGAGAACCAAACAGGAGAAGTTATTTACCTAATGTATTAACTTACTTAGTTACAAGGGGATTAAATTATGTTGTTACGTCATCAGTGTCAGAAATAGATAGTATTATAAGGACTGAGAATATAGTTGGTGTTATTTCAACTGGTTCTGATTATAGAATATCTCAACCAAGAAGTGAAACAGAACAAGCCTTAAGTCATAAGGCACTAAAAGAAATCAATAAACCACTAATTGGTATGTGTTACGGGTTTCAATCTATGGCTGATTTCTATGGTAGTAAAGTTGTAGATTCTGGTAAATTCTTTAATGATAATATCAAACTTAGCAATTGGTCTAAGAAATGTGATATATTCAAAAAGATAAATGTAGGTGACTTTCAACTAAGTGTTAGTTTTCATGATGTAATTAAAAAGTGTCCAAAGGGATTTCAGGTGATAGCTGAATATGATGGTCATATTTTAGGCATTGAAAATAAAGAATTAATGAGATGGGGTTTAGCCTTTCATCCAGAAGACATCGAATCAACTTATCCTATATTAGATAACTTTATAGATATATGCAGACAATCTAATGAAGTTAAAGAATCAACCGTAATAAAGTTTAGTAATTACTTAAATAAAGACTTAAAGTAAGTAATCACTTTTGTAACCCAATTAGGATCTGGATTATATTGTCTTTTCCAAATACACCCAGAAGCATCTAATCCCCAATTGTAATAAAAATCAGTTCTATCAACAAACCCACCAAAATCAGAGAACATCCACTTAGCTACATCATTATCAAATTCAGTCCATGTATTTAAGAAGTTATCTCTACCTTCTAATATTAAATACTCATTTATATAAGCACCATTTGGATATTTATTTCTAATATCATCTGGATTAGTGTATTGTGAGAATCTACAATTTATAGCTGATACTGATTCTAACACATAGAAATAAGATGGTTTATTTTCTAGTAATTTCTGAATATACTCATAACCATCTTTAGCCACTAAATGTCCTTCTAAGTCATAAATAGGAGCGTTAATATCTTCTAGGAATCCTCTTGAATCTTCATACCCATCACATCCCCAACTGCATCTTTTACAAGGATTAGATTGTGGTGATTCACCAAACCAAAAAGATACTTTCCATCTATCATAAGGAAAACAATTTTTAACACATAACATCTTACATTGGTCTTGAACCACATCTTCAGCCTTTTGATAATCAACACCACCATATACAAAATCAAAACCATCAAAGTCAGATACCTTTACTGAATGATTACCATAAGTAAATACTTTATCCCAATTCTGTTCTGGGTATGATATAATTGGAGCTATTTGGTCTTCAATACATCTAAGTGTTTCACTAAATCTTTCTGTGAATTTATCCATTTGTTTATCTAAAGAAGGATAGTTTCCAATGTTATCATGTATATCTTGTACAAAGGCTCCTAATATCCAAGCAATTACTTCTTTGCCTTGTAAAGTTTCAATAGTAGTTATTAAGTTAAATGCTGACCAGAAAAGGTCAGAAACAAAACCCTGTCCACTATCTTTATCTGCTTCATTTAATTTAAGATAAACATCAGGTAAGTCTAAAGCCATTTGAGTCTTTAGGTCTTCTATGAATTGACGTAAAGTTTGAAAATTAGTGGTAACTCTTTGGTAATCAGATTTTGTTTTCTTAGTCATTATGATATGATATTTTTCTTATATTATTGTCTATTGTTTAAACGTCTCTTCCAAAAATTTTCTTTTCGATGTAGTCATCGATTTCACCTTTAGTTCCCCTTTTAAGTTCAGAGTGTATTTTCTTAGTCAATTTTTTTAATTCAGAGATAGCTTTATTAAATTCACTAAAAGAAGGACAATCTTCGATAGATTCAGCCTTTTCTACTTTAGCTTCAAAATGTTTAATATATTTCATACTACATTATTTTTTTATCTAATGTATATATTAATTTAGATTAGTGTTTTAGATGCCTAAATCGTCTAGCTTATTTCCTCTATCAAACTCCTTTATTAATTGTGTTAAGTTATAATTGTTGTCGGTGTCTCTTTGTAGAGTTTTAATTGGTCTAACAATTAAATTATCTATCTTTTCTAGCTTAGATAGTTCTCCTACTTTGAACCAATCATTATTAGAATAGATATCGACTATATCAAAGGTCATAAGTCTTATTCCAGTAACTTCTTTTGCATTAACATACAAATACTTGTATGATTTATAATCTGGTTTTTGATAAGATAGTTCGATAAGAAGATTTAATTTATCCAATTCCTTTAGAGTCTTAAGTTTATCAGTTTGCCACATATCAGTTGCTGATACACTCATCATTGTCTTTGCTTGATAATGTATTTGGTCACCATCAGATATAATGATGAAATCTTCTAACACAATAAAATCTTCATCAGTTCTTAAGGATAAAAACTCTACACTTTGATCGATAAAGACTAATGTTTTTTTATCTGCAAAAATATCAATCATTTTGGAGGACTTTGTTTAATTTGACTTCTCTTAAAAAAGGTGATAAGATTTTAGTAACTATTGATATCTTTTTTTCAGCATCTAATTCTTCTATACCATCACAATCAACTTTGATATGGTAACTACAACTTTCTTCATCATCTAAAGACCACATACCAACTAAGTTGTAATTCTTTTCTATTTTAATAGAAATCTGTTGATAACCAACTGGACTCCAATATAAAAGATAGAAGTTATCACTAGAAATAATAAACAAATCACTAATTACGCCTCTTCTAAAAGGAAAGTGGTCATAAATAAGTTGTATATCGTTCCAGATTTTATTCATAGAGTTATATATTAGTTATCAAAAAAGAAGCAAACTCTTATATTCTCGGGCTCTTTATCTAAAGATTTGAGTTCATTTAAGACACTTAAAAATTCAGAAAGACTATCTTTTTCATATTTATCCCAATCAACTTCTAATAACTCTTTTAAGGTAAAATACGAATGTGAATGCGAATCTCCTTCCCAGACATCACACATATATTTATATCCATACGATGCGTCATCCGGAATACCCTTTGGATAAGAGATAGGATCAACATAACTATTTCTAACATCAGCTAAAACAGAAAAAAGATAGTAATTTCTGCCATCATATTTTTCAACTGGATGCCAATCACCATCGTGCAGTTCCCAATCATCAGAAGAGACCCATCTTTTAATATGAGATGGTTGTCCGATGATTTCATCGATTTTAGTATTTCTTTGTTCAGAAATATCTCTTGGTCCAAAGTAGTTGTTTAGACTTGTAAATTTTTCTGTAAAAAAGTGTATATCACATCCCATATTACAATAATTCTAATAATTTAAATTCTCTAATTTCTTCAATAGTCATTTCTTCTTGTTCGAAATAGTGTTCGATAAAGTTACTGGCCTTTACCTGATTGTTTGACATGAAGTCAACCGAATATCCATCGATATTTTTATAACTACATCTGTATCTAAACTCTTCAGGTGTTTGATAAGTTGCTAATTTTAAATTACCTGGCCTGCCTTCAAGTGTTTTAATCACACCATCTTTATTTGAAATAACAACAATCCAAAATGACAACATCTCAGAGAAGGCATCTCCTGGTACAAAAGACAGGGATTGAAATTTTTCTTTTGTTCCATTTACAATTTCTTTATAATTCATCTAATATACTATTTAGTTTAACATTTCTTAAAAAGACTTTTATCTTATCTCCATCTACTCTTAGTGAGTCACCAGGAACAACTTCGTGATGTGGTAGTGAATAAGATAATTCACCATAGTGTTCTGGATACCCATACCAAAAGTAATCAGCTAAAGGTTCCCTTAAAAGAATATTTAATATCTCTTTTAGAGACTCACCTTCAACATAAAGTCTCATATTGGTGTGTAATTCATTAGATAAATGAGGACCTACTTTAGGATTATTACTCTTTAATAACCATTCGGTAAAGTCTTCTCGAAAACACCCCTTTAGTTCATTTAATACTTCTCTACTCATTTTAATCTAATAAAGTATCTATCTTATTATCTCTTATGTCAGAAGTCGTTAAATATGGACTAAATATTTTATTAAAATCTAGTCTATCAAATACTTCATAATCCAATCTCCATTCTTGATATTCTTGTTTAGGTTCATTGACGTGATATGAATACATATTAAAGTTTGTTGACGCAATTCCAGAATCAGACCAAAAACAATTAGACTCATAAAGTTGATATGATGAATTTGATATATCTATAACATTGACAGAATAACAATAAGCTAATTTATTTACTTGCCCAAATCCACCTGACATATAATAAGCATTTAAGCATTCATCTTTTTTATCATTTCTGATAAACTTGGCATTTGTGATAACTAAGAATGTTTTTTTTATCGTCACCGGATGACTCTCAATATAATAATCATCCCATTCATCATAGTGTCGAATGTTTATCTTTCCATCCTTTATTTCTTTATCATCTACAATACGACTTAGACCATCACAATCTACAATATGAATCTTAGTTACCATCTATTCCTAATTTTTCTAATTTATCTCTTCTAATATCTGAAATTTTATCTACTTCACTTTCAGAAACCCAAGTCATTTTCAACTCACCTGTCATAGTCTTTATACGATATCTTATTTCGTTTTTAGTAAAAGGAAACTTACGAACTTCATCTATTTGACAATTCACACTAAATATCTGACTAAGATGGTGTTCTTTTTTTAACCTTACAATATCTCCAACTTGCATAACAGATTTATTATTATACAAATATAATAATAATTATTTAAAATAAAAAAGGAATTTGTTATTTAACGATTAAACTTACAGATTCGAATCCTGGTGTTTTGGTATAGATTACATCTATATAATCTCTACCTCTTTCTATTAGACCAACACAAAACTTAAAAAATTGGGGATCTGTTTCAGTCTTTGATGATTGTGTTATTTCATCAGCAACCTTTAATGCCGCATTTGCCATATTTATAGAACCTTCGCCTAATCCTTGAATATCTACTTGACCATCTCTTAAATCCATTAGGTGTGTAATGGCTTTATTAATTAAGAAAGTATCTTCACTTCCAGATTTTAAGGTATCTAGCCAACCAATAGCCATATCAATTTTAGCAGCTGGAACTGGAGCTCCGTTTTGAGCAGCGTGTGCTGAAGAAGCAGTAACTATAAGTATAATAATAACTATTAGTGTGATTACAATAAATCTAAAAAGTTTTGGGTGTTTTTTTCTAAACTGGTTGATTTTACCAATTATGAAAGTAAAGAACTTACCTACTTTTTCCCATATCGAAAATCCTATTTGATAAGCTTTAACTACGAAAGTCCAAAACATATCTACTATCTTTTCTTTTAAACCACTGATTACATCTGATATACCCTCTGATATTAACATATCATCAACGGCATTAAAAAATTGTGACTCTGTAATTACCTCATCACACCAATCACTGACAAGACTATCAATCTTTCTGTTTTTAGAAATTTGTTCCCACGTTTTAAGATATCTCATTATGATATATATTAAATATTTTCGTCCAAAAATTATTTTTCTAATTTCATATATATTCTTATGAGACTGATTATATCTATAATGTTTCTTTTTATCTCACATAATAACTTTTATGAGTCACAAGTTAAATCTTATCGTAATATTGTAGAAGAACCAGTCAATAATCAAGTAAAATCTATATTAGTGATAGGTGATTCACAAAGTACTATAACCACCAGTCAAGGTAAGCCAATTAATTGGACTTGGCCTAAAGTTTTAGAAAGGTTATTAAAACCCTGTGGTGTTAAAATTGATGTAGTGGCAAAAGGTGGTAAAACATCTAAATGGATGTTAGAAGAAGGTAAAAAGAAATTATTAACAGGTCATTGGGATAGAGTGATTATCTATGGTGGTGGAAATGATGCTTCAAATATGTCGATACCTTTAGAAACCACTATAACTAATTTTCAGAAATTAATTGATTTAGCTGTAGCTGACTCATCTGAAGTTTGGGTTAATTTAGGTTGGAAAATTGAAGGTAAGTTTATGGATATAAACATCTTACCAGTTGGAAGACCTGCTAATCTCTTATCAAAACGTACAGATTGGTTACCTTATATTGAGAAAAGAAAGCAATTACAAATTCTATTAAAAGAAAGATTAATCAATTGTCAATTTATCGAACCATATGATTTACAAAGTAAGACTAGTGATGGGATACACCCAACAGCTGAAGGTCACAAATTAGTAGCTAACTTTATTTTACAAACTATTGACACAACTGGTTGTAATTAACCAACTTTCCACTATTTTATACCAATATCACAAAGTGACTTATCTCTTTTCCAAATCTTTATCTTATCCTGAAGTTGTCCATCTTCAATAGATATTCTACTTAATAAGTCTTGTTGTTTAACTTTGCCCCAGAAATTACAACATATATAATCATTAGTCCAGGTTCCAGGAAACCTTGTACAAACTCTAACATAGCATCGCCAATAGTTTTTACCTGAGTCTGATTTACTTTTACTTATTGTGATTAGTGAAATCTTACAAACCTTCCACCACTCAGGAATTATTCTTTTTATAGTGAAATAAACTCTTAGATTAATTAATAGTTTGTGTATCAATAACGTTCTTGTGGTGACTAAAAAAGTAAATTCAAGAGTAAGATAAAGTAATAGAATAACACCGGAGATGCCAGATATAGTGATTCCTAATTGACTTCCATTATGAAAAAAATCTATCATACAAAAATATCAATATTTTTTTGTAAAAATATTCCACAATCTGGTACAGAATCTGTTTCTTAGAACACTATTAATTTTGTGATTTCTAATATCATTCTTAGTAAGATAGTGACATTTATTACATATTGGATTAAGACCAGTTTGGTAATGTGCCAGTTTTTTAGTTAGGTCGATATAGATATCTTTATGACACTTATGACAGGAGGTGATAATCATTTTGTAGTCCCACGGGGAATCGAACCCCGCTTTCCAGTATGAAAACCTGGCGTCCTGACCGATAGACGATGGGACCATCTAACTGATTATTGTTATTCAAAGATAGTAAAGAAGTTTAAACTCACAAAATTTTTTTAAAGAAATTATCTGACAATATGTAAAAATCCAGATTTCTCACCTTTTTCAAATATCAACTTAAAAAAGTAAATACCATCTACTAAATCTTTTCCAGAAGAGTCTTTACCGTTAAACAGATTTGTCTGTTGTGATTGCGTCCATACTAAATTACCCCATCGATTAAATATTTGTAACGTAAATTCATCACACGTCATAAAATACTTTTTGATATCTAACTCATCGTTTTTACCATCTAAGTTAGCAGTTATCACATTAGGAAAATCAAAATCATCAAAAGACATTATATAAGTGATAGATGCCCATAAATCAGAAACTTCACTTTGACAACCCCATTCAGAAACTATGTAAGCCGAATATAATCCCATACCTTCTACACCAATTGGAAAAGTAATATCAAATTGATTTGATTGAAAATTATTTGGACCTTGCCAAAATATCTGTGAATTTTCTACCTCAACAGCAGATAAGTAAAAATCATCACCAGGACATTCAGGTGTTGTGAAGCTAAGAACCGGAGATTCCGGTGTTGACATAACCTGAATATTTATTATAGTATCTGTTTGACAACCAAATTCAGACTCTGTAATAAATTGCCATTGATAACTACCAGGACTAGAATGCTGATAAGTAACCCAATTAGTATCAGAGTAATTTACTGAAGATAACAACCACGACACACTATAAGGTTCTCCACCAAATAAATTTGTTTCTGATTCTAAGGTATAACTAACATCTTCACATTGAATCGTATCTGCTACAATAGTTATTTGTGGATAATCATGTACAAAAAATTGTAGAGTTATAGAGTCTAAACATTGTACCTGATTATTGAAAGAATCACGGACAATTAAGGTAATTTGATTAACACCTGGTGTAGAAAAGATTGAATTCCAATTTTCAGTAGTTGATACTAAATTCTGAAGATACCACCATTGATAAGTTGGAGTTGATTGCCAAATAGTATCTAATTGAGACTGATTAATAAAATTAACCGGGTCATCAATACAAGCTTCTTCTATTGTAAAATTGGCAACTGGGTTGTTATAAATAATAACCTCATCTGTTGTAGTATCACTACAAGAGTTTTCTGAAATAGTGATTAAATCGATAGAATACTGACCAGGTTGTAAAAAGTTATAGGTAATGGTATCTCCTGTTAGTGTATTTCCAGATATCTGCCAGAAGTTTGTAATTGAGTCTTGACTATTAATATAACTATTAGATATTAAGGTTACTAAATCACCTAAACAAGTATTTGTATTATTGAAAACGGCAACTGGTATTTCAAAAACATCTACAACCGTTTGAATAGTATCACTACAACCTTCTGAGTTAAAAGCAATCATTTCGATTTGCCACTGACCCGGTTGCGGGAAAACATGTTCAAAATTTATATCATTTGTAGAATAACCATCACTAGATTGCCAAAAGATACTATCTATTGTAGAGTTTATAGTAGTAGTAAGATTAGTTATTATAGTCCAGTTACCAAAACAAACATTAGTATCTATGATTTGCGTAATTACTTCTGCTGGTAACACTTCTGTTGTTAGGTTAGCAACACATCCATTAGCTGACGTTATTGTACAAGTAACTGAGTCTTGTGTAATATTTTGTAAAGTAATAACTTGACCATTACCTAATTGTTGTCCTGTTACGGGATCTGACCAAACATAATTTGAAAATCCATCAGGTGCTGTTAAAGTAGCTGAGTTATTATTTCCATTCTGACAATAAACTGCTGATAGATTTAACGTAGTACATTCTGCTGAAACATAAGCATATCCAAAGTGACCTCCTAATGAGCAGTCACCAGTAGCAACATCTAAAGTAATAGATTGACCCATATATCCAGAAACATCAACTCCAAAAGTAGTCCAGTCTTTATATCTAATACTTCCGCAACTTTGAAACCCTGGAACACCTGAAGAAGCTGCAACTTGATAAAAAGTACATGGTATTGGATTTCCTCCATTATCATACAATTGGGCTTCAAATCTTGGTTGTTGTGATACAGAGTGAAGTGGGTCTTCTAAGACAACAGCATATTTAACAATAATCATATTACTTTGAGGCGTAATATTAAAATTGTATTGTAATCTTGCTGCTTGTGCTCCTGTGCCGGTTCCGTCACCTACTCTTGCTGAAAAATTAGCACCTGGTGGAACTACACTTAAGTTGAAACAGGGTTGAACAACAGGGTCGATACCAGGAGTCATTATGGCGTGTTGTCCAGTAAAACCTATATTTGGTGTATTAATCCCACAACAACTACCATAGTAACCGGTCCAGTTTTGAAATGAATTATCTTCGAAGTCTGCATTAAAACAAGCTGATTGACCTAGATTATGAAAGAAAAAAAATACTAAAAATATCAGTGTTAATTTAGAACCGAAAAGACTACTCATACAGATAAATTAATTTTATAATGTATATAATAAATTTTTTACGTGTTATTTATTATATCAAAATGAATATCAATAACATACATACTTAAAAACTTTTCGAAAGTTTCTCAAACAATTTATTTAAGAACTGTTACGTGACCCGTTACAATTTCTCTTCCACCATTATCTAAGAAGTCAATCGACATAGTCCAAACATAAGTTCCTGATTGGACTAATTCTCCGCCATAAGTACCATCCCATTTTGCCGAAGCATCAAACGTTTCCCAAATGATTTGACCCCATCGATTATAAACTACTAATCTAAAGTTTTCGACAGAAACACCACTTGTCAAAATTGGTCCCCAAATCTGATTATGTTCATTACCATCAGGTGTGAATGAATTAGGTATCCAATAAATAAGTGGATCACATTGAGTTACAGAAACATTAAAAACAACTGGGTTTCCTGGGCAATCCAGTTGGTTATAACCAATCGCAACAATCTGATAATCACCTGGTTTTGTATAATTTATATTAATATTATCACCCTCTCCAATTGGCTCCCCATTTAAGAACCACTCAACGTACCCATCAATATCTAATTGAGTAGAATAAGTAAATGTTTGACCAGTTTCACATATTTCGAATTCTTGTTGTGAATATACTAAATGACTTATCAACAATAATAATATAGGTAATAATAGTTTCATATTAATTGTGTTGTATTGGAGTTAGTGTAGGTTGTGGTGAAACACCTGTATTTGTAGTTGCTGTAAATGTACAACCACCCTGTGAATAAGTATAGGTAATCGTAGAAGCTCCCGGTCCTGCTGTTTGAGGACAAAACTGATTTCCTACAACACCATTACCTGACCAAACTCCACCAACAGGAGTACCAACAAGTGCAATACAAGGGTCTGTTACACAGAAAGGACCAATTGGTGTGATGGTTGGTACAACTTGAAATATTAGGACATTTAGATTGACTGGTGGTGATGGACATCCTGCTTGTGATGTATAAACTACTGAAACACCATTTGTAATTAAACCTGGAGGACAATTGGACCAATTGACAAAGATAGTGTTAGTTCCTTGTCCAGAAGTTATTGTAGCACAAGCTGGTACGGTCCAGTTATAGTTTCCTGCTCCAATAGAAGTGACCGTATATTGTGACAAGTTTTGTGTTTGGTAACAAACGGTGTCTGGGTTTGTTGTTGTTAATTGTGAGAATACTTCTCCTGACAACAAAAAAATGAATAATAATAGTAATAAATTCTTCATAGTGTTTTCTTTTTTTAATTATGACTTATTGGCCCCAGAATAATTTGAGGTGGTTGAGTTATAGTGACTTGTCCATTCGATTGACATCCTGACTGAGTAACAGTCACGTTGTAAGTTCCAGGACAAAGACCAGTTATAGATTGAGTTGTTTGACCACCAGGTGACCAAAGATATGTTACACCAACACCCGAAACATTTGCATTAGCTGTACCATCACATTGACCAAAACAAGTTACATTGGTGAAAGTAGGATTGACAACTATTTGAGGTGGTTGAGTTATAGTGACTTGTGCAGTAGTTTGACATCCATTTTGACTTACTACTACTTGATAAGTTCCAGGACAAAGACCAGTTATAGATTGAGTTGTTTGACCACCAGGTGACCAAAGATAAGTGATGCCTGGTCCTGAAATATTAGCATTTGCTGTTCCATTACATTGATTAAAACAAGTTACGTTAGTAAAAGTTGGATTTACAACTAAATTCACAGCAGTCCAGGTAATTGTTAAGTATCCATGATTATTGTTATTTCCCGCTAAACAAGTTCCTCCAGCTGGTACTAAGGAAGAACCAGCACCACCACCCCCACCACCGTTAGCTCCAGTACAACAACCATCATTTCCACCACCGCCTCCACCGTAGTATCCACCACCTCCACCACCACCAGAAGCAGTTTGCCAGAATCCACCTTGACCCCCATTTCCTAAAGTACCGGGACTTCCACCAGGAGGAGTTCCAGCCCAGGGAGCACCACCGGCACCTCCACTAACTTGTGTTCCACCGGCACCTCCAGCACCATATGTATTCCCACCAGGACCTCCATTATTACAATTCGCGGTCCCACCAGGTGTGTTAGTATTCGAACCGCCACCTTTTCCACCGCCAGCACCAGCAACTATAACACGATTAGCTAAGGCAGTGCCTCCAATTCTGATATCAGTAGCACCACCCCCACCACAAGAGTTATAAGTAGCATTTGCCGTAGTTGATGTGTGTCCTGTCCCTCCGCCATTCCAACCTCCAGAATTACTACCACAAGTTCCCATTCCACCTACATAGATGTTTAGTGTTTGACCTGGAGTTACATTAATATTTGCGGTTATTCTAGCACCATTACCACCAACACTTCCACCACCTTTGGCTCCAGCAGCAACAACATTGATTTGAGTTACACAAGGTGGTACAACCCAAGTTTGCATTTGTCCAGTATAATTAAAAGTTTGAGATTGACTTTGAGAATAAGTCAGATTAAATAAAGATAATAAAAGTAGTAAAAAAATTATCCTCAAAGTTGATTTATTCTTTTTTTTATATATCAAAGATTGAATTTATAATTTTACTATTTTACTATAATTTTATTACAGATTAGCAAAATCATTATATG
>JACCDP010740555.1_pt1 | contig 17085 bp, 15 predicted proteins | sample 7445841 | NCBI WGS metagenome assembly JACCDP01 (sample SAMN15323441, study PRJNA562643) | freshwater metagenome | isolation source: river surface water | place: USA:Blue River Watershed | collected 2017-08-17 | reverse complement strand
TTTCGCCATTTTCATAACGTTCGAATTCACTGGCAATAACAGAAGACGCGGATCCAGCCGTGGTTTTAATATCACTAAAAATTTTCTTTGCTTTCGGTGCGCCTTCTAATGAGGTAAGTTGAGGATTATCCGTACAATCGAACTCTCCGCCAACTCTCTGCGGTGCACCTGCTAGCGTGGTAAGCTTATTGGAATCACAAGTGAAATACCCCTTAACACTCTGAGGTGCTCCCTTTAGTGAGGTAAGCTGATTGTGACTACAACTGAAATCCCCACCAACGGTCTGAGGTGCGCCTTCTAATGAGGTAAGCTTATTCACAGAACAAAAGAAATTCCCGCCAACGCTCTGCGGTGCTCCCATTAGTGAGGTAAGCTGATTATCGAAACAGTTGAAATCCCCACTAACATTTCCGAATCTGACGCCTTTAAAATCTCGTAGACCTATTTTATTGCAACTGAAATTACCATCCACATCAACAAGCCCAGTTTTAGGATTCAAAGTCCAAGTTGAAGGTGGGCGATATCGACTTTCATGCCTCGTACTGGTATTTAAGAACTCCTCTTGCTCTGGTGTTAGCTTGGTTAGGGCCTCGAATGTTGCTGAGAATTCTTCAAATAGTTTAATGTGCTTCATTTTACCGATTATAGATTATCAACGTCATCTAAATCTTCATCCTCTAATTCAGATTCTTCTCCTTTAGTAGTAGATTCATTCTTAGATGAAACAAATTCGTCAAAACTCATAACAACCTTTTTAGGTTTACCCATTTCAACCTTTGTGTCTTCAATTTCCTTTGAAGTATCTGTATCCTCTTCTTTATCTACTTCTGTTCCTGCGTCTGGATCTTCTTCTGCAGTAGTAACATCAACTTCAGTTTCTTCAGTGTCTGTTGGTACTTCTTCTTCTTTACCTTCTGAGTCTTTAGGCTCTCCTAGATCTTCGATTTCATCTTCAATTTCAGCTGAAGTTTCTTCATCTTCCTTCTTAGGAATTTTTACACCTTCTTCATCTTCCTCAGTTTCTTCTTCTTCTTCCTCTTCCTCTTCTTTATCTTCTTCTTTAACTGGCTCAGACTTTTCTTCCTCCTCTTCTTCCTCTTCTTTATCTTCTTCTTTAACTGGCTCAGGTTTTTCTGTATCTACAAGATCTTCGCCTTTTGCAGTTTGTCCTTCTCCTTTTTTGTAGAGCTCGCCTATTTCGTCAAAGAATTGTTTTTTCTTTTCTTCATCTAATTCTGCTGGGCTACTAACCCCATATTTCTTTAAAAGAGACATGAAAACTTCTCCATACTCTTTCTGAAGATCAGCTTCACGAATAGCTTCTTGTGTCGTCTGATATCCTTTGAAGTAATCAGAAAATTTTTGAATTGGTTGCATTTTTCTAAATGTTTTTTTTATATATCACTAGAATTTGAATTTTTTCACTTCATACGGGAATTTCTGGTCTTTGTAGATTTCAATTCTACTCTCAGAATGCTTATATAAATAATTGCTCCAATTGCTGAATCTAAAATCATCAACAAAATCTATGATATTTAACATGTCCTTTGAGCTGTGTTTTCTTAAACCTCTACCGATAGACTGTCTAATGATAACTTCAGATTTGAAAGATTCAGTAAGAAAGATGTTATGAATATTTTGAACTGATATACCCGTAGAGAAGGTACCGAAGGAAGCTACAAGAATAACATTATTTCCTGCTTCCATTTTCTTCTTGTAAATTTCTCTAATATCTTTATCGGTTCCACCGTCTACATAATAAACTTCTTTATCTGGTAATTGTCTAAGATCATTATACAGAGCTTCTCCCTGTTCTATTCGATAAAATAGCACCAGACTATTATTGCTCGTAGAAGAAATTACCTTTGTAATAAATTCTCTTCTTTTTAGAGATCCTACAATGAAATTTTGTTCTAAACTAAAAAGAGTCTTTCTATCTTCTGGGGTTTTTGAAAGAAAATAAAATGCCTCCTTTTGTTCATTAGTTGCATAGTCCATTTCAAATATGTGAACTTTACATTTAGTAACGTGACCTTCTTGTTGCAGGTAATTAGCACTAATATTAGTTATCAAAGGTCCTGTGCATGCCATCAATGTTAATCTATCCACAGTTCCTTTCTTTGGAATAGTTCCTGATAATCCAAAGCGATAATCACAGTGCCAACAGTTATCAAGAATTGATCTAATAGAATTTGATTTTGCTTTATGAGTTTCATCGACCATTACAACATCAAAACTTTCATAATAGTCTGCTGGCTTTTTAACTAGAGACTGATATGTCCCTACTACAATATTTGAGCTCAGTTTGATTTTGGCGCCTGAATAAATCTGTTGAATCTTTAAGGGTATTCTTTCCTTTAGATTATACTCATCAAAATCTTCAGTTGCCTGCAAAACAAGAGATACGTTAGGAACAATGAAAAGAATTCTCTTCATCTTCATAACTTCTATCAAGTATGCAATAACCATAAAAGAAATTAGAGTCTTGCCCGCAGATGTAGCCAATTCTGCTAGACATCTTCGGTATCTTAAAATTCTGTAAGCAGCCTGTATTTGATAATCCCTCGGCTTATATTTAGGGTGCTTTTCGAAAAATTCTTTGGCCCATGTCGTGAATTCTTCTTCTTTAATTTCTGAATCAAATAAAGATGTTGTACCTTTCATATTGACCACAAAGCTATACTCCTGGCCAATATCAATTACTTCTTTCCAAAGACCTGATGGTATTTTGTTTCCTTTAATAAAACTGATATTTCCATCCCACAGTTTCTTTTTAACCAGGGGGTGGAATCTCCATCCATCAATCTTTTTTGTCAGAGACAGCTTTAGCTGCTCGTACTCCATTTCAGTACAACTTTCAATGATTAAAAATCTCTTGTCATTGGAAAGTCTTAAGTCCATTCAATTTTTTCTCTTTTTTAAAATTCTTCTGCAACACGGATTCTATTCCTAATAGCAAATCCCATATTGTCAAGAGTTCTGATACACTCTTTATAATAGTCGATATGCGATTCCAGAAGATTTATTTGTCTTTGGATGATAGAAAGATCTGACCTAATCAATTTTTCTTTCTCTCCTCCATTAAGTTTGATATCATAGTCTAGAGTATATTCTCTAAACTTACTTTTGTAATAAGTATCAAAACTTACATTTTTCTTGTATAAGCTTGACTGAAAAGAAGAAGTTGCGTCAAGAAGCATTTGTCGATAAGACAACATAAATACCTGTGCTTCTGGAATGTCATTTACATTCTTCATCATAGCAATTAATTCTCTGATCTTATTGCTCCATTTGTCACGATCTCTAAATAGAGTTTCTTCTAATTCCAGAGTTTTTTCTTCTAGTTCTTGCCTATTCATTAGAATAAATTATCAGTATCACCCTTATTCTTTCTTTTAGTAGTAACCTTAACAATAGTTTTTTTCTTTTGCACAGGTTCCGGAAACATAAAGGGATGTTCTTTTATATCAATATCAGAAGTCTCGATTTCAACGAAGAGCTTTAGCTTTTTGTCTCTATTATTTTTTTCTTCAAAAAAATTATCAAGATCTTCCATTACTTTATCAAACATATATGAGATCTTTAGAGTTATCGGTAAAATAAAGATTGATTTCCCTTAATACATCTCTTTTTTCTTTGTATGCAACTTTAACAAGATCATTTAGATCTTTGATCTTATGTCTTGAAAGTCTATTGTCTTCAATAAATTTTCTCCACATAAAAACTTTCTTACCAAGTTTGAGTTTTTCAGTCATTTTTCTCTTCCCTTCGTAATCGTTATCGAGCATATATCTTACTGAATCAAGTTCATCGAAATTAAAAGTTGTCTTACTAACTCCTGTAAGAGCTAGTGAATTTTTCATGAACATTGAATCAATAGGACCTTCAAAGATTGTAAAAATTCTAGAAAGATCTAGTTGCATTATTCCAAACAACATAGATATTCTATTTATTGAATCTTTTTCATTCTCATTTATTTCAACTTCTGGCAGATTTAATTTTTCCCTCATTCTAAATAGATTGTAACTTAGATATTTAGCTGAAGATTCTCCTAGATATCTCGTTTGATATCCTATGACTTTTGTCTTATCAGAGTTATAATTAAAAATGTATAAAGTTTGTTTCTTTGGATGATATCCAAAATTCTCAAGACGATGAGTTAGTAATCTACTCTGTAGATATGGATATGCTCGTCTTGTATTTTCATTGATTGGATAAACACCTAAAGCAGAAAATAAATCTGCTTTACTGATTGCTATCTCTTCTATTTTTTGAAAGAGATAAAAGTCTAGAGTTTTAGGAACATTATATGTCGCTCTTTCTCTTAAGAAATTTACAAGGCTAAGTCTTTTTTCACCTTCAAACCCATTGTCAAAATCACGTAAGAATGCATCCAAGTCACGATGCTTTGCGCAATTGAAACAATGAAAAGAGAGGGACTCCCAATAAAGGTTGCCCCTCTTTTTTCTAATGTCTGAAGTAGAGTCTCCACAATAAGGACATGCAAAATTGAGCCTACTGTGTGATTCTCTTAGTCTTCTTTTTTCTAAATTGCCATGGCATCTGTCTAAGACCTGCTGAACTTTTAGAGTAATTTCCTCTCGACTTATTCTGTCTGTAGACAATTCCGTTTGCATTTATTAGATGTCAAGACCTTTTAGAAACTCATCTAAATCATCACTGTCTTCAGATGCAGCTGGAGCCGATGCCGGCGCCGAAGGTTTTGATTTTGGTTCATCAAATCCAAAACTCTCAAAAGATGATTCCGAAGATTCATTCTTCTTAGAAGATACAGTAGAGATTGCAGAACCTGGAGATCTATATTGATTCAAAATGTCTTCAATTTTAGATCTCGTAGCATCATCCCAAGGTTTGTAATCGAAAGAATCCAATGAAGGTGCTGCATTTAGATATTCAAGAATTTTCTTTCTACCTTCTGCATCCTTTTCTACTGGACTTCCATTTACCATGATTGGGGTTCTCTTACCTTGGAATTTTGAAGAGTCATAGTTATTATAACCAGCCTGTTTTGTAATGATCATTTCAAAGTTTTTACCTTCGAATAAATCAAATACTTGAGTTGGTTCATCAAACTCTGGATTCAATTCGGCATCGATCTTTTCTTTGATCTTGTAACCGTACTTGAAAATTTTAGTAGATCCTTCCAAATCAGGATTATTAGAATCTTTAATGATCTGAACTAAAGAATAGAAAATTTCTCTTCTCTTCAATTTTTCAGCCATTTTTTTGTCTACTGCTGATTCGCTGTTTCTAAGCTTAAAGAAAAGGTCTTGTACCGGACATTTTTCTCCAACAGTTGATGGAGAGTCGTAGTAAGCACCATTTCCTGAGCTGTCTTCCAGCCAGTAAACAAACTTTCTAATAATTGATTTTTGTGGATTTTTTGGATTAGGTACGAATCTAACTAATGCTTTGTAGACTCCGTCTTTACCTTGATCCGCTGTGGGTTTGAAGAGATCACTTCCACCAGAAGCTTCTCTTGTGTAGGTGTTAATGTCATTAACGCCTAGATTGAAAATGTCGAATTCATTTGCCATTTTAATTGCCTTTTATTTGTTTAAGTTATAAAGATTTGCCGTAAGAAGTTTAAAAAAGCCCTTTAAAAAAGATTAGACTGCCGCGAATTGCCAATAAATTAAAAAATGCCCTTAAAAAAACCTTACATAATATATATCCCAAATAGTTGAAAAGTTTTATTTTCCTGAAATAAAAGTTTTTTCTAGAAACAGTAAACTTTTCTAGATCGCATACTATAAAATTTATCTGGGAGTTTAAGAATAAAAGACTCTAAGAGCTCTAAGAGCTCAGCTGAACAGATCTAGATATAAAGTAAGCGTCTACTAGATCATCAACAGGTTTCGGAATCTCTCCGACGAACTTCTGTTCAACACACCATTGCCAAAAAGCAGACTTTTCTAAATTAAGATCTTTCGTAGTGTTTTGAAGAAAATACTCGAACATCATTCCTTTATTAGCATTTCCCTTTCCAGCTAAAGTCTTGATCTGACTTGGTGTCTTTACTATAATTTCTGAATTGTTCTCTGTGTATACAATATGTCTCATCACAGAATTGAAAGAAATAAGATCGATGAAACTATTTCCCTTTGATCCATAGCTATACCCTTCGATCCCAACAGTTGAATTGTCTAATCCAATGACTTCAGAGATAAGCATCCCTAGAGAGTGACTATCTTCGATTTTTTGTCTTTGATCGATTGAATAGTTTTCATGCTTTTTTCTACGGTTGAAATGAATAATATCAACATCAGTTAAAGACATAATCTTTCTGTGTTGAGCATAATCCGAAGGATCTTTCTTTTCGAATTTTTTTCCTTCCTCATTATAAAATCCAAAGAAGTGATAAGCATCATTCTCTAAAATACAAAGAGCTGGACTGTTGATTGAAAAATCTATACCGATATATCTCATAAAACTCTCTTGCCTAAAGATGCACCAAGCGCAGCTCCTACAAGTCTACTGGTTAACATATCGTAGAAAATTCCCTTTTCCACGCCTAGAACTTTTGCAATTAGTTTTCCAACACTGCTACCAAGAGCAAATCCTGTTAAACCGCCAAGAATCGAACCAATGATTCCTTCGTTCGCCATTTCTTCTGAGAGTTGATCTAAAGTATAACCTTCTTGATATTTCTCCAAGAATTTTTCAATAGCTTCATTGATCTTTGATTCTTGCTCAGGAGTAAGTTCTTCATTTAAAGAAGATTCAAAAATGCTGAATTCTTTGTCTTCTGATTCTTTAATGTATTCACTGAAAGTTCTCATTAACTTTTCTATTTGTTTTATATATCACTGGATTTCAAGCTTAGTCGCAAGTTTGTTGTAAATGAATGTACAATCAAAGGTTACAAACTCTGCTGTGTTTGAAGAATAATTCAATTCAAGATCTGCGATGCTTGAAAAGAGAACTCTTTGCATTTCTGAACTAACTACAATTGTTCCTTCCGAGTCTAAAAATTCGATTCGAGTTCCTTCTGGTATATAGGGTACGTTTCCACCCTGATTGTAATAATGAGTGAAAATATCTGTCATCATCCAATAATTGAAGAAACCGTCAAAAAGCTGGAATGTAACTGTAATTTCTTTGCCGTACAGTTCTTGAGTTGGTAAACTTCCTCTATATTGTCTTTTGATTCCCGGATTATCTACTTGTTCAACTGGATCGTAAGATGAACCTACGAAGCTTAAGCTCTGAATCGAATAATTTACAAAATCAATAGGTTCAGTTATGATATTTCCAGGAATTCTATTCAAATATGGTTTGTACTTGTCAATTACCGGTTGAGGAACAAAAGTTCTTGGAAAATTAAAACGAAACTGATTACTTCTAGCCGATTGTATCATCTTAAGCTTGTATTTTGTGAAACATTACTTGTATTTTGTACAGGAGAAGCAAGCAATTTTGCTAGTTCTGCTTCTTTTTGATTCAGAGTAGCTTGTAGTTGAGAATTTGTTTCTCTTACTCCTATAAGTTGAGTCTGAGCAGAAGAATTTTGATCCTTTATTTGTTGTAAGTCAGCTTTTAGTGTATTGATTTTTACTGTTAGATCTTGATTCTTTGTAGTTAGACTTGATAGACTTGAATTATACGCGGTCTCTGCTTTCTTCTCGTATAAAATCCAAGAGTCTTCGTATACTGGAGATTCATCTATTACACCGTCTAATCTCTGTTCTAGAATGGTCAGAGTATATTTAGTGTTTGTAAAGCTTCTAATTCTTCTAGCGTCATTTTGAGATATTAAAAAACTAACAATTCCCTCATTGAGACCTTCTCTACCTTTTGATATTAAAGATGAAACTCTCACCGGATTTCCTGTAGCGTCCTCGAATACAAGATATGCTTCTTTAATATTTTCTAAATTCACAGTACTTAGAATACCTCCGTCATTTTTTTGCAGAGTGAAAGTAAAGAAATTTGAAAATGGAGATATTGCTAGAATCATTTTATGATATTTATTGCCTTTTGATTAGATTCAAATAAGATTTCATCTACAGTATCAATACCTTCCTTTAAGAAACAACGTATGCTCTGAACTGAAACATATCCATCAACTGATGCATTTAGAGTATCTATTCCCAAGATATTCAAAAAGTCTGTTTTATATTTTTTGTTAATCTTAAGTTTCAGAGTGTTTGCAGTAAATTCAATAGAATAATACTTCTTCAATTGAGTTGTTTGTTTACTAACTGCTGAGTATTTTTCAAACTGTTCGCTTGTCATTTTAATATCTGCACTAAGATCTGCTTTTGGTATTTTTACTCCAGCGTCAATTAAAGAAAAGAGAGTAGATAGTCCTGATTCTATTTTTACCTTACCCACTTTAGATGCACTGTTTCCATCATCACCAAAAAATTTGTGATTGATTACTGTAACCATGTCTTGAACAGAAACTACATTTTCAACTACCGCTGCAATTAAATTTGAATCTGGAGTTCCTGCAGCAGTCGCTGAAACTGGTGCTGAAGTTGTAGTCGCAGGTGTGATAAACTTAGAAAGTTTTCTTGTTTCTTCTATCTTAGCTTGAGTTTTAGATATTGAATCTTTTAACAGAACTGTTTTGTTCTTTTCTTGTTCTAGTACCGAAGATGAATTTGATAAAATAGTCTTTTGCTGTTCAAATGAAAGATAAGTTGTGTCATATAAGTCTTTCAGGGCTGCATTTTCTCTCTCCTTTTGTGCAATTAATTCGGCGTATGTCGTTCTATTTACATCGCCAGATTTTTGCCAAAATCCAGAGTACACTACAGTTTCTTCAGTAGAAGAATTCAGCTGTGTTATTTTCGTAGTGATGAAAAAATAGCTAGATTGAATGCCATAAATTTTTCGAGCTTCATCGCTTGTGATTTTAAATACAACTTGACCGAGACCTTTATTGATATTCTCAATATTGTTCAGATTCTTAATCTTTACTTCAATATTATTTCCTACAAAGCAAAGATATGCATCACCCATTCCAGAAAAATCAACTTCAGCTTTCTGACCGTTTAAATCAATCTGATCAAAGTCAAACATTACATAACTATCAAACTTAGGAACTGTTAAAGTTCCGTCACCATCCGAGTAAGAAATATCATTAATTGCAAGATTCTTTGCAGTGTAGATATAATTTACCGGAGTTTTAAGTTGAGCTATATTTGTATCAATTGCCATCTCTAACTTCTACCTTAACTGGTGATATTTTAGCAGTAACTGTTCCTTTATCCCTAAATACAGTAACTGGAACTATTTGTGTCTGTACTGGAGTATTTGCAACCGGGCTCGTTCCTTGTGTAATACTTTTTTGCACGTTGATAACATCATTAATGACTATATTTTCTCCGTTATCTCTAGGCAACTCATTGTAGACTTTAACAACAGTAGGGACTGTACCTAGATTAATTCTTCTTAATCTTCTTCCATAAGTTCCTACATCGCTTGAAATAAGTCTAGATTTTCTGATTATCTGAGTCCCATTTGCTCTGTTATAAATTCTCATCGTATAATCAAGAGCAAAAGAAACTGCAACTGCAGAGTTTAAAATAATAGGTCTAAATCGAATAGGTACATCAAAACCGTCCATTTGAGTAAATGTCTGTTCAGCTGTTTCTACAAAACTTGTACCTATTTGTTCTTGAGTCACTATACTATGAAATACAATCCAACTTGAATTAGGCTGAGAATTTAAACTTGTCATAAAGTCTTCATAAATTACTCCGTTGTATTCTCCATACAATTCAAAATAATCACCTAGAGATGATTCCACAATTGTGGCACTTAATAGATCAAACTCATCCGTTGTAGATATTGTGCTTCTACTAAGTACTCTTGTTTCATATGCTGGGAATCCGTCTTTGGTGTAAATAGTATAAATCCCATTGATGGTTGCATCAATAGTAGTAGTCTTGATAAAACCTTTTCCGTTACTGAATTTATATCCTAGAGTATTTGTGCTCAGCGGATCGGAATAAAACTTCTGCAACATGTAATAAGCTGCAGGTATTTTTACTTCAATATAAGAAGCATACACCCTTTCACCTAGTAAAAATGGATTAGGATTGAATGTAGCAGTATCAGTTTTTAAGAAATTGATATTTCCTAAATTTAGATCTAATCCATCTCTTCTTTGAACTGTCAATGCAATAATAAATCCATCAAACCCTTTAAAGTCGAGCCCAGATGCCAAGTGTATTCTTACAGTATCATATTCAATATCAACATTAGGAGAAAATGTTTGTAATAAGTCAATGCTCGGTGTTAGTTTTGGATCTACATCATTATATGAAATGCTTCTCTTTGTTGTAAGTGAAGCAAATTTTGTTTTTGTAGAATCAATAGCTGCAGCACTTCTACCTCTTACATTACCAGTTGTATCTTCATATGCAGGCGGATTAAAAAGATATGTTCCATCTGTATATGCATCTCTCATCAACTCAATAGGAAGATCGAGAGTACTGAATGTTTCAGGCGACGAGTGATTTGTATAGATGTACTCTAAAAGTACTCCATCATATAGTTGAACATATTTTGATAAATCGAAAGCCATCTGCTTTTATTTTTTTAGCTCATTAAAGAGATAATCTGCAGTGATTACATCTTCTCCGTATTTTTCTCTGAGACCTGATATAAGCGTGGTCTCTCTTTCACGAATTTTATGCAATTCCTTTTCAGTTTTTGTTACATTTTCCATCAGCGCATCCATTTGTTTTTGCGCTGATTCTAATTTGTTAAAAGTTACTGTGTAGTCATAAACTACTGCCATTACTTTTTCTTTTTCTTCTTGTGTTATCATGCTTTATTCCAGATTGAAATGATTTCATAAAATATAGTTGTTCCTACTTGCGTCTTAATGTCTTTTAGTTTTTCCTGATCTTCTGTATATTCTACATAGAATCTTTCAATACTAATCACATTATCATTTTCAATAACCGATTTTTTACAGGCTATTGTTTTTCCTTCTAATTCGTTTACTATTTCAATTGTCGTCATTGTTAAACTATATATGTTACTGTAACTTTAATAATTGAACCTGCAGCTAATACACCTGCTGCATCAATACCAGAACCTGAACTGTCAGATTCTATTAAAACATAAGTTGTATTTTTAACTACGTACCCCATTAAAGGCTGTCCTGCAGAAGCATTAAGAACATCGTAATAAAGCGACGCCGGACCAGCAGCAGCATCAGAATTAGAACATGTAAATGGGAGATTTGTTATTCTTAAAAAGCCGGAACCTGTAGTAGATGAAACATTCAGATAGCCGGTAGCTGTAACCATTCTTCCTATTTTTGTATACACTCCGCTAGATGTGTTCAATGATACCGAACCTGAACCTACGGTAACACCAGGAACCCAAGAACCTTCTTCATAGTCATCAAGAGTATTTGCATCCGATGAAGTAACCTGAGTTCCTGGAAATTTCAAACCCACTGAAAGAGATCCATCATTTTTTAATCCGAATCTCTCTACACCTGCTGTATCATAAACTTGTAAAGAATGTGAATTTAATGCATATGTAGTGCTTCCACTAACCATTGGGTACAATGCAAGAGAAGCTGTTATTTGGCTTGTAGTATTTCCACCGATTTTAACACCGTACGCATTTTGAACATAAGCCAAAGAATGCCATGGGTTTAAGTGAATATTTCCTTTATATCCAAAGCTTCCTCCGCCGCTATATCCATCACCTCCTTCAATTACGATTTTTCCACCGTTGTACCCGCTAAGCCCTGATGCGTATGAATCAGAACCTTTAAGATAGAATGCAGCTCCAGCTGTTTCTGAAGAGTCTGCACTCTGCATAATAATTTTCGCATCTCTGTTAGTGCTTGTGGACTTATTAGGATCCCAAAGAAACTTCAAATAACCATTCTTGGTTAGTTCCATTCTCTGCTCGAAAGATGCAGTAGTATCTCTAGATACCAAGAATCTAATTCTTGAGTTTATATTACCAGAGAATGAGGCTCCAGAATCTGTTTCAAACGAAATACCAGCCAGATTATCAAGAGCTCCGCCGGTAGTTGTATTAATTTGACCTACTATTCTACCGTATCTAGATCCTTCTGGTATTGCGGTATTTCCAGTGTAATTTATAGATCTTAATACGAAATCATAACCGCTTTGCGCTACTGCAGTATTTACGGAATTACTTGTTTCTCTTACTAAAAAGATTTGTCCTGTATTGTAATTTCCAGTTAGCGAAGCTGCACCAAATATAACCTTGCCTGATGCGCTTTCAAAATAATCGTCTCCGATTACAATAGTGGGTGCATTTATTTTACCAAGAACCGTAGCATCGAGATATATTGCATCTGATGCAACATTAATATCTTCATTAGCTATTAGATTCAAACTTCCACTCGAATCTATATCAATGTTGTCACCTGTAGTGTTTTTAATTAAAATAGAACCGTCACCTGCACTAGGTTGAAGAGTAGGGTTACCAGTTCCTAATCCAATATAGGCATGACCATAAGTAGAACCTGAGCCTTTCTGTAATCTTACCGCAGATCCTGCATAACCAGAAGCAGTAGACTCTAGAGCTGTAATTGAAATTATTCCATTTCCGATATCTGCACCAAATATCGAACTGTTGTACGCAGTAACTGGTGATTGTGTAGTAATATTGATATTTCTACCAGATATTAAACTTAAATCACTATCATAAGAAGCAACTTTTAATCCAATATTTTGAGCATATAAATCAGAACTATTTATAATTCTGTTCGATTCGATAAATACTGAATCATAATCATCTACACTAATGCTACCCATTTCGGTAACAATATCAGTGTTAAATGTGCTTATACCGTCTCCTATTACCCTCGAAAGAATGATATTTTTTCCGGAAGTTGCAATAGGCACGTGTACAAATATAGAACCTACTGAAGGGTTTATCTGGTTAGAATAAACATCTGTTATTTCTCCCCATGCACTTGAAATTCCATCATTTGAATTTGTACCTTCTGGGAATGCACCAACAAGTAAACTCTGAGAAGACCAAACACCACTTGTTGTATAGAGATCAGAATTTGCATTTACAAATCGATATCTATAATAATAGTTAGCTGGGTTTACATCCGGATTTGATCCGTCTATTTGAAACAAAATATTTCCTGGACCTTGAGGACCTACTGGACCTTGAGGGCCCATAATATTTCCTTCTAAAGTCCAAGAAGAACCATCGTAAAGATAAACATCACCAGTCGTAGTGTCTAGATAATAGTCACCTTCTTCTGCTCCAATTATAGTTGTAGGTGCACCTGCACCATCAAACCATACACTACCTCTAGGACCTACTGGACCTATCGGACCTATGGGACCTATGGGACCGGCAGGGCCACCGCCATTTATCATTAGCTGATCAAAATTAAAATTTATTTTATCAGATAACTGTGAAACGGTATCGGAAGCAAGTATTTCTTTAATTACTATAGCCATCTATTATTTTTTTGTTATGATCAAACTCGAACCTAAAGAGATAGAGAAGCCTGATTTTTTAATATATATCAAATCCAGATTAAACTGACTTGGATCTTTAAAGTTTACGGTAAAGTTTTTAACAGGTCTAAGACCTTGAGATATTTTATCTACATTTGGTATTTCAAGTGGAGTAAAATCGTCAGGTTGAACAAGTCTAGACTCTTTGATATAAAGTTCAATATCCCCTACATTATAAAGAGGTATGATGTTCTTTTTAATGTATGATTCAGTATACTCCTTAACACTATTATGTGAAAAAAGAGTAAAATTAGGATTAACGTACTTTTCAAAGAGACTAGATATCTTTTGGTAAAAATATCTAACCATTGCAGCTTGTACATTCAAGTATACAGAAACTCTGTTAGCTTCTTCTTTGATAGTATATTCTGAAGATAAAAATTCTTCAATGATAAAGCTTTGTGGTACTTTTATGTATTTAGATCCTGCGAATGATTTCTTCTCCAATGAAGAATATGTCCCGGGAGCTAATTCAGTTTTTGATTTTGTCAGATTAGTAACAAAATATCCAGGATCCCATGATGATGAGAAAATATAAAATTCTCTTTTACTGATAGCGATTTCATCTATCAAAGGATAGAGACTCTGGAAAGAACTTGTACCAGAAAGCTCTAAGATTCCACCCGAATTCACGGAATTAACTTTATGATAAAAGTAATTTCTCATTTTACCGAAATAGACGAAAGAAGGGTCTAATTGGGTATTTTTATACCTCATTAAATTAAACACTTTTTCTTTATAGATAAGATCAGAACCACCCTGCGTAGCAGTGTTATCTGTTTCTTCTGCAAGATACGGATCTAAAAATTTAAAAACATCTACAAATTTAGGATTGAATCTTCCCCCATGTCTAAAGAAAGGGATAACTCTAGAATTATCAGATACGCTTAATTCATATCCAATTATGTTTTGCAAGTTAAAACTTGTAGGTTTGTTTGGATCTTTTATAGGATTAAGATACACTGATTTCATAAAGAAATCTTGAGAACGAAGTTCAAGTACAAACTGATCATAGTTCAAAGTTCCATCAGTTTCTACACTCTCATAAATTACTTTAGGATCTCCGTTATTAATTGCAGCAGAAATAGAAGCAAATGAAACAGAGTCCATTATCGGTGTAAATGTATTAAAGCCACCGTACACTACATAGTAAGTTGCACTAGTGAAACCTAAGATATCAAAAGGAACATACGGAAGATTGAAAGGTGATCCATTTTTTGTCACCGAAGTTGCATATAGAGTAGAGCTATTTACTACATCAGTTATACCAGAAATTTGATAAAAACCCGCATCAGGACCAGACTCTATCGTAAATTCTATGTCATTGTATTTTCCATCAGGACCTAATTTAATGTCTTGAGTAAAATTAGGACTAACTCCTCCAGAACTAAAAGTACCTTTGATGATGTAGTACTGACCTGCTGTATTAAACTTAGAAGATGCAAAACTGATTGCCCCGTTCATAATAGAGTCTTCATATAGATAATCTCCACCTGAAGTCTGAGGAACAAAATCACCTGCACCGTCTGGAGATATTTTATCCTTAAGACAGTACAAAAGAGTTCTATCTATAACATCCAAATCTCTACCTGGTAAAATTTCTTGATAATCAACAGTCAAGAAAATTGCAAGAGTGATTGTTTTCCATTTTTTATTCTCTATGACTTTAATCTGTGTATCAGGTTTATCAGGTCTGTTAGGTATTAAAATTGCTGCAAACTTATAGTCATTGAAATAAGCAGGATCAGTAAACTTAATATCATTAAGATTATAATCTACATCAACAATACTTTCAGCTCTCTTCTTACCAATAACTTTAACTCCTCTAAAGAATGCTTCTGCAAAATTAGCAGAATTCCCCTCTCTAAATCTAGAATATCTAATCTGTTTATCAAAGTATGCATCATAAAGATCATTGTGCAGATTGTCAACAACAAAATAGTTAGTGAAATTATCTGTTTCCACATTTTGAAAGAAGCCTGGTATCAATCCTTGATTGTCATTAACAGTTTCGTTAAAATAACTCCAAGACTCTAACAAACTCAATTGATCAAAGTATGATGGAACTTTTGAAAGATAGTACCATTCATGAGTAAAAGCCTGTGCATTTTGAGTAAAATCTTTATCGGAAGGCGAAAAGTTATAAATTCCAAACGCAGGAGAATAATTTAACCTGTATGCTTTTTGCCTTACATCTTTTCCATATTCATCATAAACCCACTTACAAACATAAGGTACAGTTCTTGATGGCAAAGCCAAGTTCTTGTTATAATTTTCAAATAGTCTATCATATTCGGAAAGTATTTCCTGACTCTGTTGAATATCTAGTTCACCTTCATTCTTTAAAATAGGTTGAAGCTCCGAGAAGCCACCATTTTCATAAAAATTCACAATTTGTGGATATGATGATTCTTCTACCGGTACAAGCACACCATTTTCTAGAACATATTCATTATAAAAATCGTGCTCTTCTGCAAGTTCACCCATTTGGCTATATTGCTCACTATAAAAATCAAAATCAAAATCACGAACTGGGAATATACAAAGCCTACCAAACTCTGGTTTAAAGTTTGTATAACTAGAAACCGTTCCTGTAGTTGATATTTCAACACCCGGTTTGTCAAAGATTACAGTTGAATAAACATCTATATTAGAAAAACTTACAATGTTTCCGTTTGAATTAAGCACAGGTTCTTCTAGATATAATCCATCAGACACATAGCTTGCAATATTTTCTCCAGATTTGTAGAGATTTCCAATAAATCTATCCTTCGAAGATCTTATGACTTTGATTCTAGAATCAGATTCATTGGAACCTCCGATGAAAGTCGTAAGTTGATCGGTTATATTAGAAGGATATGTTGTAATTGTAGAATCTACTTCTGTAACTTTAAATCCTAGTCTATTAAATCTAGATCCTGTAAAACGAGAATAAACTACTACTTTATTTTCAACAATACAAGCTGAAAAGAAGCGAGTATCAATCGAGTAAAAATTTATAGCTCCTAATATAGAATTTGCAATATCAACACTGGATCCGTTTCCGTTGAAATAATATTGATTTGATTTTCCAGGAGTTGTCGCAACAGTAGAATTACATGAAATTGTATGGGTCTTTGTGCTACCATCGTAAAATTCTATACTCAATCCATTTCGTACAGTACCTGAATTAATCTGAATATAGAAAGCAGCAGCACCCTTTGAAGAAAGTCTTTCTGTTTCTATTGAAGATGCAGGAAGAATGTCAAGGCCCGTAAAAGCTCCAAGATCTGCTTTTAAATCCGATAATCTAAGAGCATTCTGTGGAAAGGTTGAACCTTTTTTCAGAGTATGAAAAGAATCATATTTATCTTTTACATATAAGAATGAATCTACTTCAGATGTTCTTTGGGGATTTGGGAATCCAGTATCTGTTTCGATAGAGTTTGGATCGGCATATAGTACAACTCCATTTGTATTTGAAACTACAAATTTTTCATCTGTTAAGTTTGAAATTTGGTCAGAAGAAGTAATTCTTGGATATTGTTTTTCAGCAAGCCTATTTAGATAGAATGCATTTGAATCTAAA
>JACCDP010860648.1_pt1 | contig 17101 bp, 15 predicted proteins | sample 7445841 | NCBI WGS metagenome assembly JACCDP01 (sample SAMN15323441, study PRJNA562643) | freshwater metagenome | isolation source: river surface water | place: USA:Blue River Watershed | collected 2017-08-17 | reverse complement strand
AGCTCACCGCCCGCGGCGAGCCGCGGGAATGCACCCTGCTCGGCGTGCTGGCCCACGAGTTGAAGGTGTTGCGCGAGGCGGACGTCCTGCGTCGCTCGGTTGAGGCCGACGGCATAGGCCTGGTCGACCTCCGGGCCATCGATGTGCCCGAGGACCTTCGCAAGGAGTTCGACGTGGACGAATGCTGGGCCACTTGGTCGATACCCTTCGACCGCGAGGCCGGCATCACCTGCCTCGCCTCCGCATATCACCTCAGCCCCGCGGTGCGGGCGCACTGGGAAAAGCGAGCCGGTGGCGCCATCCTGTGGTACGGGACCACGCTCGGAGACATCGCCGAACACCTTGGCAAGTTGCCCCAGGCGGGCGCTGCCTGAAACACCCCGATGGCCCTAGGTAAGATCCAGCTCCAGATCATCACCCAGCTCGGCGCCATGGGCCGGCTGGATGAATCACAGCGGGCCGCGCTCGCGGCCCGGCCGGACGACCTCACGGGGGAGGCGTTGGACAAACTGCTGCAGGACGAGTTCAAGGTCCCGCCCTTCCCGCTGCTGGTGGCCAAGGCCCGCGCGGTCGGGCTGGCTCCGTTCAACGTCGCGCGGCTGCGCGTCACGCCGCAGACCTTTGAACGGCTGCCGCAGGATTTCTGCCGACAGCACCTCGTGCTGCCCGTCGGCGAGGTGGCGGGTTCCCTCGTGGTCGTCTGCGCCAATCCCTTCGACATCGCCCTCGCCGGCCGGATCGAGGAGCTGACCGGTCGCCCCGTCGTGCGGATGGTCGGCCGGGAGAAGGAGATCCGGGAACGTTGCGCGACGCAGTCGGCCGCCCCGGCCGGACTCGAGGACGTGGTCACGCGGATTGGCGCCGAGTACGGCGGGGGCGAGTCGGAGGTCGAGGGGCTCAATCCTGGCGGCGAGGTGAAGGAGGATTCCGCTCCGATCATCCAACTGGCGACCCGGATCATCGAGGACGCCTACCTCTCGGGCACGAGTGACATTCACATCGAGCCGCAGGAGAAGGAGGTGATCGTCCGCAACCGAATCGACGGCGTATGCGTGGAAAAGCTGCGGCTGCCGAAGCGCGTCGGGCCCGCTCTCGTCGCTCGCCTCAAGATCATGTGCAATCTGGACATCTCGGAGCGGCGCCTTCCGCAGGATGGCCGGATTGTCTTCAAGCAGTACTCGAAGCGCGGGCTGGACCTCGACCTGCGCGTCTCGACCGCGCCGCTCAACCACGGCGAGGGCGTGGTGATGCGCATCCTCGACAAACAGAAGACGACGCTGCCGCTGCCGGCGCTGGGCTTCTCGGAGGAGAATCTCGCCAAGTACCGCGAGTGCATCCGCCAGCCGTACGGCATGATCCTCCACTGCGGGCCCACGGGTTCGGGCAAGTCGATGACCCTCTATTCGGCGCTGAACGAGATCAACACGCCCGACATCGTCATCCGCACCGCCGAGGATCCGATCGAGTACACGCTGCCCGGCCTCAACCAGATGCAGATGCACCGGCAGATCGGGCTCACGTTCGCGACCGCGCTGCGCGCGTTCCTGCGGCAGGACCCCGACATCATCCTGGTCGGCGAGATCCGCGACAAGGAGACGGCCGGGATCGCCGTGGAGGCCGCGCTCACGGGGCACCTGCTCATCTCGACGCTGCATACCAACGACGCGCCGACCACGGTATCGCGCCTCACCGAGATGGGGATCGAGCCGTTCATGATCTCCTCGTCCCTGCTCTGCGTCTGCGCGCAGCGCCTGATGCGTCGGGTGTGCAAGTCCTGCCGCGTTCCCCACCAGCCTGAGGGGCGCGAGAAGGCCATCCTGGAGAAGGCGCTGGGCTGGAGCGGCCCGGTCTTCCGGGCCAGTTCCAAGGGCTGCCCGAAATGCGGCGGCAGCGGCTACAAGGGCCGCGTCGGCATCCACGAGCTGATGGTGACCAACGAGGAACTCGTCGCGGCGATCAACGCCGAGGCCGAGGCCGCGGAGCTCAAGCGTATCGCGATGCGCGGGGGCATGAAGACCCTGCACCAGGACAGCCTGCTCAAGGTGAGGGACGGGTTGACCACGCTTGAGGAGGCCCTCGCCAACGTGCCGCCCGACATGTGACCCCGCCGGCCGGAAAAAACCGCTTTCACGGGTTGCGCCGCGCTGATTCTTGCCCCGTCCTTGCGGCCCCCGGGGCTCGCCCGTCCCGCCTTTAACTTACCGTCCCGCATGAACACCCCCCAACCTGATCAGACTACCGGCCGCTGGTGGCACGGCCTCAGCCGCTACCATTGGTTCGTCTTCGTCGTGGCCGCGCTCGGCTGGCTCTTCGACTGCCTCGACCAGCAGCTCTTCACCCTCTCGCGGATGCCCGCGATGAAGGCGCTCCTCCCGCCGGGCAGCGACCCGGTGCTCTGGGGCGGTTACGCGACCTCCGTCTTCCTGGCCGGCTGGGCGACCGGCGGACTCATCTTCGGAGTCCTTGGCGATCGCATCGGCCGGGCGAAGACGATGATGATCACCATCCTCATCTACTCGCTCTGCACCGGCCTGAGCGCGCTCTCGACCTCGTTCTGGGACTTCGCGTTCTACCGCTTCATCACCGGTCTCGGCGTGGGCGGCGAATTCGCCGTGGGCGTCGCGCTGCTGGCCGAGGTGATGCCCGCCCGGTCCCGGGCCGGCGCCCTCGGCGCCCTCCAGGCCCTCTCCGCCATCGGCAACATCTCGGCGGCGCTGATCGGGATGGGAATGGCTGGCCTCGAGAAGTCGGGCGCCATCTCCCTCGGCAATTCGTGGCGCTGGATGTTCGTGATCGGCGCGATCCCCGCGTTCCTCGCCCTGATCATCCGGGCCCGCATGAAGGAGCCGGAGCGCTGGCAGCGGATGAAGGATTCGGGCGAGCTCGACCGTCACGGAGCGTTCACCTACGGGGAGCTGTTCCGCGACCCGCGCTGGCGGCGCAATGCGATCGTCGGCATGCTCCTCGTGTGCTCCGGCGTCATCGGCCTGTGGGGCATCGGTTTCTTCACCCCGGAGCTGATCCGAACCGTGCTCAGCAAGACCTACGCGGCGCAGGGCATGGCGAAGGAGCAGATCGGGCCGCTGGTCGACAAGTGGGCGAGCTACGGCCTGCTCACGCTGCAGATCGGTGCCTTCTTCGGCATGCTGTGCGCGAGTTGGATCGCCGCGCGCCTCGGCCGGCGGCGGGCCTTCGCGCTGGCTTTCTCCACCTCGATGATCGCCACCGCCTGCGCGTTCCAGTTCTACCGGGACGCTAGCCAGACGTTCTGGCTGATCCCGATCATGGGCTTCTTCCAGCTGTCGGTCTTCGCGGTCTACGCGATCTACCTGCCGGAGCTTTTCCCGACGCACCTGCGCAGCACGGGCACCTCGTTCTGCTATAACGTGGGCCGGTTCGTCGCCGCCGCCGGAGTGCCGCTCATCGGTCTCCTCAAGACCGAGGTCTTCGCCCACTATCCCGAGCCCATGCGCCCGGCCGCCCTCACCATGTGCGCCGTCTTCCTGCTGGGGCTGATCGTGCTGCCGTTCGCCCCGGAGACCAAGGACAAGCCCCTGCCGGAGGAGGAGCGCCTCGGCGCCCACTGAGGATCGGCGGAAGGTGCGTTTCGCCATCTGCAACGAGATCTTCCAGGGCTGGAAGATCGACGACGTCTTCGCCCATTGCGCGCGCCTCGGCTACGGGGCGGTCGAGGTGGCCCCGTTCACCTTGGCGCCGCACGTCACCGACGTGCCGGCGTCGGAACGGGCGCGCATCCGGGCCGCCGCGGCGCGCGCCGGGATCGCCATCTCGGGCATCCATTGGGTCCTCGTGCAGACCGAGGGCATGCACCTCACCGCGCGCGATGCCGCCGCCCGCGCCCGCACCGCGCGCTACTTTGTCGACCTCGTCGACTTCTGCGCCGACCTAGGGGGTGAGTCCATCATCGTGGGCTCGCCCAAGCAGCGCAGCCTCGCCGAAGGCGTAACCCACGATGAGGGCTGGTCATGGATGGCGGAGACCTTCCGGCCCTCGATCTCCCGCGCCGAGGAGCGTGGCGTGACGATCTGCCTCGAGCCGCTGCCGGCGGAAGACACCAACTTCATCAACACCGCCGAGGAGGCCGTGCGTTTCGCCCGAGAGCAGCGGTCGCCGCGTTTCCGCGTGATCCTCGACGTCCGCGCGATGAGCCACGAGGCGAGGCCGGTGCCCGACATCATCCGCGCGTGCCGTGGCGAGTTCGCCTACGTGCACGCCAATGACCGCAACCTCAAGGGGCCCGGCTTCGGCGAGGTTGATTTCCGCCCGATCGCCGCCGCGCTGCGCGAGACCGGCTACGACGGCACCGTGTCGGTGGAGGTCTTCAAGTTCGACGAGGGGCCGGAGGTGATCGCCTCCCGCAGCCTCGAGCACCTGCGGAAGACGTTCAGCTGACTTTCCCGCCTGCCGGGCCGCCGACGCCGTAGGCCCGCCGCAGCGCCTCCGCCACGTTGGGCGGGACGAAGCGGGCGACGTCGCCGCCGAATCGCGCCACCTGCTTCACCAGCGTGGAGCTGGTGTAGCTGAACTCCTCGTTGGGCATGACAAACAGCGTCTCCATCCGCGGCTCGAGGTGGCGGTTCATCAGCGCCATGTTGAACTCGAACTCGAAGTCGGAGAGCACGCGCAGCCCGCGGATGATCGCATCCGCCTTCTGCGCCATGCAGAATTCCACCAGCAGCCCGGTGAAGGTCGTCACCGTGACGTTGGGCAGGTCGGTCAGGTTGGGCGTGATCATCGCCACGCGTTCTTCGGCCGTGAACAGCGGGCTCTTGCCGCCGCCCGCGGTCACCGCCACCGCCACCGTCACCCGGTCGAACAGCCGCGCCGCGCGCGACAACACGTCGACGTGCCCGTAGGTGATCGGGTCGAAGGTTCCGGGGTAGATGCAGTGGCGGGTCGGCACGGCGTCAGAGAGAAGTGCGCCCGGCGCGGAGAGGCGATGGATTTTTTGGACCCGCCTCTCCCGGAGGTCGGCTTACCGGGCGGCGGAGTTCGGCTGCCAGGGCACGGCGCCGCCGCGCTGGATCTGGAGGGCGAGGCGGGCCTGCAATTCGCGGGCGAGTTTCTGGTTCGTCGCGAAGAGATTCGTGCGTTCCCCGGGATCGTCGCGCAGGTTGTAGAGCTCCAGCGGCGCGTAGGGTGAGTTCTGCAGGAGCTTCCAGTCCCCCCGGATCAGCGCGTGGTAGTCGCGGCCGCCGTAGGCCGGCCCGCCTTCGCGGCGGACGAAGTAGAGCTCGCGCTCGGCCGAAGGCGGCGGTTGGCCGCGCAGCATCGGAAGCAGGCTCACGGCGTCGATGGTCGCCGGTACGGGCCGCGCGGCCGCCTGGAGGCAGGTCGCGAAAAGGTCGAAAGTCTGGCCCGCGTAGGTGTTTTCGACGCCCGGCTTCACCGCGGCGGGCCAGCGCACGATGAGCGGCACGCGGAGCCCGCCGTCGTAGTGGCTCTGCTTTCCGTCGCGCCAAGGCTGGTTGTTGTTCGCGTGTTGCAGGGAGCCTCCGTTGTCGGAGCTGAACGCCACCAAGGTGTCCTTCTCCAGGCCGGTTTCGCGCAGCACCGAGAGCACGCGCCCGATGCCGTCATCCATGTGCTCGATCAGCGCGAGAGTGGCGGCGCGGGCGTCCGGGATTCCGGGATCGCGGGCCCTGACGCGCGCGACCCACTCGGCGGGAGGTTCTATGGGGGAGTGAGGGGCGTTGTAGGCGAGGTACAGGAAGAAGGGCTTTCCCGTCTTCGCGCGTCCACGCAGGTAGTCGCAGGCCCAGGTGGTGAAAAGGTCGGTGGCGTGCCCGGTGGCCTCGATCACCGTGCGGTCTCGGCGCAGGTAATTCTGCCCGTGCCGGAGGTGCGTAGTGTAGCTGTCCATCATGTCGCCGAGGAAGCCTTGGAAGAAGTCGAAGCCACGGTCGTTGGGGAGGTTCGGCGCCTCGAGCCCGAGGTGCCACTTGCCGACGATCGCGGTGTGGTAACCCGCCGGGCGCAGCAGGTCGGCGAGCGTGGGTATTCCGGGCGCGAGGTGGCCCCAAGAGTTCGCGGGCTGGGTGCGGATCACCCCCGGGACGCCGACGCGGTCGGGATGGCGGCCGGTGAGCAGCGCGGCCCGCGCAGGTGAACAGACTGTGCAGTTGGAACGCATCCCGGTGAAGCGCATGCCTTCCTTGGCGAGGCGGTCGAGGTGCGGCGTGCGGGCGTCGCCTCCCGGACGGTAGGAACCCAGGTCGCCGTAGCCGAGGTCGTCGGCAAGGATGATGAGGAAATTTGGCGCGGCGGCGGCGGGCAGGACCGCGGTGACGGCGAGCAGCAGGCAGGTTGCGAGGGAGCGCATGGGGTAGGAGGAAATCGGATTCGGAGGCGAGGATGACGCGTCAGGCAGGATCGGAAAACTCGGCGACGCCCGGATGAGCCGCGTTGGCCGCTGCATAAGGCAGCGCGAAGGCGACGGCTTCGTCGAGTCCCGCACCGCGCGCATGAAGCGCCGCGAGCACGCAGGCCAGCAGCACGTCGCCCGAGCCCGTGGGTGAAACTTCGGTCACCCGCGGTGGTTGGAACACGCGCTCGCCGCCGGCGTCGCGGACCCGGACCGCGCCGGGGCCGTCGGTCACGATCCAGCGGGTCGCCGCGGGCGCACGTCCGGGCCGGAGCGATTCCGGCAGGCCGGCGAGTTCCTGCGCGTTGATCTTCACGAGGTCCGGTCCGAGCGCGACGAGGTCGGCCAAGGCTGGGCCGTAGGTGTCGACGGCGAGGATGCCGCGCCGGGTCCAGGACGAAAGGGCGGCGCGGAGCGGCGAGAACGAGGCGTCGGCCCAGCCGGGCACGCTTCCGCACACCGCGAGCACGCCACCGGCGGGCTGGGCATCGAAGAAGTCGGCGCAGGCCTTCACGGCGGCGGCGTCGGGCGGAACATCGGGTCCGAGGAACGTGGTCTCGGGCCGCGGCTCGACTGAGCCGGCGGCGGTGCGCACGACGGTGCCGGAGCGGGTGGGCGCCGTGGTGCGGAAGACGTGGTGGCGGTGGCCGCGGGCGTTGAGCCAGGCCTCGCACTCGGCGCCGGTGCTGCCGCCGGCGAAACAAAGCGCGGTGTTGGGAACGCCGAGGCGGGTGAGCATCCGGGCGACGTTGATCCCCTTGCCGCCGACCTGGAAAGAGGCGGCGCGGGCGCGCTGCGTGCGGCCCGGCGACCATGCGTCGAACTCGAGCGTGCGCTCGGCGAGCAGGTTGCCGGTGAAGGTGAGGATGGGGCGGACGGGGGTGGTCATTTCGCCTCCCGCTGGGCGCGGTGGAACACGTGGTTGACGAGGAAGCCGAGCCCGAAGACGCCGCTGAGGGTACGGAAGTTGCGCATCGCGCCGAACACCATCGTGAGCGGGCTGGCCTGCGGCTCGCGCACGCGGAGCAGCAGCGCGCAGCCGAGGAGGGCGAGGACGGGCTGCACGAGGAAGCAGGCGTGGTGCACCGCGAACGGATCGGACCAGCGGGTGAGCGCCCAGGTGAGCACAATGCCTCCGGTGATGGGCGCGACCGCGGCGAAGAGCGAGGTGATCGCGAGGTTGAGGCCGATGGCGAGGTTGCGCGCCTCGGGCGGGAGCAGGCGCAGGAGCAGCGTGAACTGGCCCAGGATGAAGCCGGCGCCGGTCGCGCCGCCCCAGATCCACATCAGGTGGAGCATCCCGCGATTCTCGGGCGTGAGGAAACACCAGGCGAAGTTCTGCACCTGCCAGAGGATGAGCGAGGCGGCCATGACGGGCCGGTTCCCGAAGCGGTCGAGCAGCCGGCCCCAGGCGGGCAGCGAGAGCGCGCCGCTCAACTGGGCTAGGGTGGCCAGGAGGCCGACGTCGAAGGCCGAGAGGTCGAGCTGCTCGAACATGAACACGTGGTAGAACGGACCAAAGCAGTTCGCGGCGAACGACCACACCGCTCCGAAGGCGATGAAGACCAGCAACGACCTCGCCCCGAGCGCGACGCGCAGCTGCTCGCGGAGCGAATGGGGTTCCGCGGGTGGCGCCCGCCGAGCGCGCGTCGGGCTGATCCACTGCCAGCGCAGCGAGAACACCCGCATGACGCACGCCACCGCGATGAGCGCCTGGAAGGTGGGGATCGCGTAGTCCCAATGCGCCAGCGACCAGCCTGCCACCAGCATGAAGCCGAGGGTGGAGAACTGGAGGGTGCCGTTGCGCCGGCCGAAATACTTCCCGCGGATGCGGTACGGCACCCATTCCTGGATCCAGGCGTTCCACGACACGCCGGCCACCGCGCCGAAGCAGCTCGTGGCGAGGAACCAGGCCGAAAGCCAGAGCCCCGCCGCCGTCGCGTCCCCGCGCGGGATGAGCGGCAGCAGCGCTCCCAGGAGCGCCCAGCAGGCGAGGTGAAGCGCGGCCGCACCCACGCAGATCACCTTCGGCGGCCGCCACCGCGCGAGGAAGGCGGCGATGAAGATCTGCAGGAAATTGCCCACGAAGGGCAGCGCGCTGATGAGGCCGATCGTCGTTTTCGGCAGATCATAGGCCTTAGTCACGAGCGCCGTCATGAACACGTTCACCGGCAGCGACATCGTCACGATCGGCATCGCCATGACGCCCTCCGCCGTGCACAGCCGCAGCGACCGCAGGAGGTCGGCCTTGTGCTGCTGGGCGTTGGCACGCGTGAGGGAGGCGGTCACGCGGGGTTGGTGGGTCAAGCGCGCCGCACCGGCAAGGGCAATTGGCCCGTTCCGGTGGGCATTGCGCGCCCGCTGGTCAGGACCATCTTTGACCAGTCCCTTCCCCGCGTGCCATCGGCGCTCGTCTCCCCCGATTTCCTCCAGCGTCGCGCCACCGTCGCGCACGCGCGCTGGCTCTTGGGCAAGCACCTGGTGCGCCGCCATCCCGATGGCCGCGTGGAGGCGCGGATGATCACCGAGACGGAGGCCTACGACGGGGAACGCGACCTGGCCTGTCACGCCCGCGCCGGCCGCACCGCCCGCACGGAGGTGATGTATGCCCCGGGAGGGCGGTGGTACGTGTACCTCTGCTACGGCTGCCATGAGATGCTTAACGTCGTCGTCGGCCCGGCGGATTGGCCGGCGGCGGTTTTGATCCGCGGGGTGCAAGGCATTCCGGGGCCGGGCGGGCTCACGCGCGCGCTCGGCATCGGGCGCCTTCTCAACGGAGCGACTGCCTGCAGCGTGGAGTCGGGGCTTTGGCTCGAGGACCGCGGCGTGCGTTTTCCACGCGGCGCCGTCATGGCCGGACCGCGGGTGGGAGTCGATTTCGCCGGTGCGGTTTGGGCGGCGAAGCCCTGGCGGTTCAGGCTGGAGACCGACGCAGGCGTTCCTGCGCCGCCGCGATCACTCGCTCGACGCTGAGCGCCGTCAGGTCCGCTCCGGCCTGCAGCACCTTCACGCGGGGCGATGGCGGGGCCCACGTGGCGGCATCGGTGGGGCCGAAGAGGAGCACGCAATCCGCGCCGCACCCGGCGGCGAGGTGACTTACGCCCGAGTCGTGCCCGAGGAACAGGCGGCATGCGGCGAGCGCTGCCGCGATTTCCCGCAGCGGTTTCCCCCGCAGCGTGGCGAATCCTCGCGTTGCGGGGCCGGCGGCGTCCCAACGTTCCTCCTCGGCTTCGCCCACGACAAAGGTCGCGGTTCCGGGCAGGGCGGCCGCGACGCGGAGCCAGTTTGCCAGCGGCCAATTCTTTCGCGGCGAACCGCTGCCGGGATGGATCAGCACCGGGCCCGAGCCGGCAACTCGCGGGACCGGGGTGACGAGGGGTAAAAGGAGCTCGCCGGACCTGAGTCCGAGCGGGGCGAGCGCGGCGCAATAATGCGCCGCCGCCGGACCGGTGCCGGGGCGCGGCAGGGCTTCGGCGTGAAGGAACACCTGATCGGGGCGCACGGGGAAATGGCCGCGCAAGGCGCCGTCAGGGTCGGGCCAGCAATTGAACACGAGGTCGAAGTCACCGAGCCATGCACGCAGCTCCGCAGGCAACGGAGCCGGCTCGTGAAGCGCGGCCCAGCGCGCCTCGTGCTGCGAGAGGAGCGCTGACGCCAGTCCGCGGTCACGCGCAAGGGCGCCGGCCACGGCGTTGCCGACGAGGATTATCTCCGCCCCGGGCCAGCGGGCGCGGAGCAGCGCGAGCGCGGGCAGGGTGACGATGAGGTCGCCGAGGGCGCCTCCCCTAAGGACGAGAATGCGTCGCATCGCGGGCGGTTGCGGGCGGAACATGAAATTCGAGGATGGCGGTGCCCCGGCCGATGTTGAATTCCACCTCGAACTTCACCGGCAGCTGGCGCGGGTCCTCGGCGATCCACACCCGCACTGTACTCCCCCGCTTGAACATGCCCTTGGGCGGCGTGCGCTCCAGGCGTGGCTCCAGCACCGCGCTGCGGAAGGTGCCGAGCGGCGTGCGTACCTCCTCGGTGCCGATGTGGTGCAAGGTCAGCTCGTAGAAGTCATTCGCGAATATCACCAGGGTTTCCCTGCTGCCTCCGTGTGGCAGGTTCCATCCGCGCGTCTGGAGGAGCCCCATGATCAGGTCCGTGGGTTCCCTGTCCGGCATCCGCAGGACCTGCGGCTCCCCACCCGACTTGGGTCCCAGATAGGTCGCCTCGCGACGGCGGTGGTCGAACGTGACGGCGGTCTCGGAGCGTTTGTCCCGCTGCACGCTCGTCTCCCGCAGTGAGAGCAGGTGACCGGTCGCGAGGTCGAACACGCCGCGCTCCTCCGCGTCGAACGGCAGGAGCATCCGCGCGAGCCCGCGGGTGCGGGTCGTGGTTGTGACCAGCAGTCGTGGTGTCCCTCCCGGCTCGTCGGCACGACTCGCGTTCACGACGATCTCTCCGGCGCCGCGCACGATCGCCCAGGAGACGCGGTAGACAAGCCTCTCTCCATCGCGGAACGCGAGTTCCGCGGATGCCGCCGAGGTTGGTGCGAGCGCGCAGAGAAGGAAGGTGGCGCGGGTGAGCATGGTCGGTGGGGGAATTTTGCCGGGCCGAGCAGCGCTGACGAGCGCGCAGCGCCTTTGCCGCGGGAGGGACTCTGTTGCGCGGCGAACGCTTCGGAGGCGCGCCTGGAACGCTCGGGTAGCCCTGTGGAGCGCGATCCCACCCGCCGGCGAGTCAACCGTTGGTCCCAGGGGCCCCGAAGCTCGCCTCCGCGAGGCGGCGGCAGGTCGCGAGCGTGTCGATCTCCGCCGGCGTCTTGTCGGTGCGGATCCGTGCGATCCGCGGGAAGCGCAGGGCGAAACCGCTGTCGTGGCGCTCGCTCGGCTGGATGGCGTCGAAGGCGATCTCGAGCACGACGTCGGGGACCACGAGGCGGCGCCGGCCGCGCTCCTCGAGCGTGCGTTCGGAGAAGTGCGCGGTAAGGGCGGCGATCTCCGCGTCGGTGAGTCCGGAGTATGCCTTGCCCACGGTGAGGAGCCGGCCCGATTCCTCGTCGCGCACGGCGAAGGTGTAGTCGCTGAGCACGTCACGTCGGCGGCCGTGGCCTTGTTCGACCGCCACGACCACGACGTCGAGCGTGGCGGCGGCCTTCTTCAGCTTCAGCCACGCCAATCCCCGGCGCCCCGGGGTGTAAGGGCTGGCTGGATCCTTCGCCATGAGGCCCTCGTTGCCGCGGCGGCGGGCGGCGAGGAAGGCGGCCTCGATGGCGTCGGCGTCGGCCGCCTCCCGCAAAGGCGCAAGCGTGATTCCCGCCGGGGTGTTCCGGGCGAAAAGCGATTCCAGCGCGGCGCGGCGTTCGTGCAGCGGGGCGGTGAGGAGGGATTGGTCGTTCAGCCAGAGAAGATCGTAGGCGCACAGCGAGACGGGCACTTCCGCTCCGAGGAAGAAGTCGTCCCCTTTCCGCCCAAGGCGGCGTTGCAGCTCGGCGAAGGGCAGGGCGCGGCCGTCCCGCCAGGCGAGCAGCTCGCCGTCGAGGATGACGTCGCCGGGCAGGGATCCCAGGTCCCGGGCTAGGTCGGGGAATTGGCCGGTGATCCGCCTCAGGTCCCGGGAGAACAGTTCGACCCGGTCGCCGCGCTTGTGGGCCTGGCAGCGGATGCCGTCGTACTTCTCCTCGAGCCACACCGGTGCGGGCAGGCGCGCGAGGATGGCCTCGGCCGTGGGCTCGGGACTCGCGAGCATGAATTGCAGCGGGTGGAAGACCTTGATCCGGATCTCGCCCAGGCGGTCCTCGCGTGCGGCGCGCGTCACGGCGGAGAGGTCGCCGCAGAGCATGTTCGCCTCGCGCACGGCTTCCACGGGACTTCCGGCGGCGCGGGCGATCGCTTCCTCGATGAGGCCTTCCTTCAGGCCGATCCGCAGGTCGCCCGTGACGAGTTTCACGAGGTACTTCGCCTCCGCCGGTCCGAGCTTGGGCAGGAATGCGGCGACGCGCTCGAGCTTCGCGGCCGGTGCCGATTCCGCGGCCACGGCGCTGAGGAAGTCGGCCAGTTCCCGGAGATCTACCCGTCCCCCGCGCCGGCCGTTGCCCTCGAGCATCGCCGCGGTCGCGTCCCCCGCGTCCGGGAATCGCCGGAAGTGCGTTCGGTACACTGCCTCGCCGATTCCGGCCGCCTCGAGCACGGCGCGTTTCAGCAGGGCCCAGCCAAGCCCCAGCGTGCGGCCGTCGCTCTGCGGGAACGCCCGGGCGCTGAAGAAGATCGCGGCGTGGCCGGCCTTCTCGGCGGGTAGGGCGGCAAGGTAGTCCGCCAGGAGCTCGATCTTCCGGCCGCGCTGGGGCGTGGCGTGGATGGCATCGGCCGTGGCGGTGAGCCGGGAGAAGGAATCGGGTGCGGCTGGTTGCTCAGAACCGGGAGGCCCGGAGTTCAACTCCGCCTTGGAGGCGATGGCCGGCGCGCGCGCGAGGCCGAGCTCGAGCTGGTTGTTCTCGCCGACGGCCCAGGCTTCGATCCCGCGCTCGCGCAGGGTCGCCGCGAACTCGCGCGCGAAGCCGTGCAGGGTGAGGACGCGGCGCGGGTTGACCGCCTCGACGAAGCGCAGGAGGTCGGGGTAGTCGGCATGGTCGGAGAGCGGAAACGCGGCGTCACATTGGTAACGGAACGTGGCGTTGGGGTCCATCGCCCAGCCGGTGATGGCCGCCGTGCGGCGGCGGAGGATCTTCCGGAGAAACGCCGAGGCGCGTGATTGCGGGGGGCAGATCACGACGTGCCCCGCGACCTCGGCGGCGTCGAATTCCCGGTGCGGGGGAAAAGTGATGCCCAGTTCCTCGTAGATTCGGGTGAGTCGGAGCGTCTGCGGGTGCAGCATCACGGGAAGCCTGGCTTCGGTGAGGCCGCAGAGGAGTTCCTGGCTCTTGCCGAGGCTGTAGCCGAACAACACCGGCGTGTCGCCGTCGGCGAGGGCGGCGTGGCAAAAGGCGGCGATGTCGGCCAGCACGCGCTCCGTGGACGGAAAGACGTACTGCGGGCGACCGAAGGTCGTCTCCATGATGAGCGTGTCGGCGCGCGGGGTGGCGCAGGCCTCGGCGGAGCGACCGGGGCGGAGCTTGAAGTCGCCGGTGTAGAGCAGGGAGCCCAGGCGCGCATGCTCGAGCAGGCATTGGGCGGAGCCGTGGATGTGGCCGGCTGGGTGGAGCGTGACGGTCGTGGCGCCGTCGAGCTGCTCGGTGCGGCCGAATTCGAGCACGTGCTCGACGCGCTTGGCCGGAAGCCGCGCCCGCATCAGCCGGGCGGTGCCGGCGGAGAGCAGCACCTCGCCGTGGGCGGCGATATGGTCGGAGTGGGCGTGGGAGACGAACGACCGCGGCTGGGCGTGGTGGGCGTCGAGCCACCAGCCTATCTCGGGCAGCCAGACGCCCGCGTTGAAACGCACCTGCCACGACATGCGGGGAGTGTTGCGCGACCCGCCCGCGGCTCAAGCGGCCGCGCGGGAAAGTCCGCCGCAGCCGCCCGGACATTCATGGGCGGAACAGCGGCGCGGCGATGAGGAGGGCCAGCAGGGCGAGGCCGGTCAGCCACCAATACCAGGGTAGGCCGGCGATGGACGCCGGGCGGGGGGCGGGATCGGGCTCGTCCGCGAAGGCGGAGTCCGGCAGGTCGACCCCGTCGTAGGTTGAGGTTTCGCGCCAGCCGGTGCGTTCGTCGGCCCCGCAATCCGGACAGGCGCGGGCGCGGGGTGTGAGCGTCGCGCCGCAATTGGCGCACTCGGGCGGCGCGGTTCGTTCAGCCATGAGCGGCCGGCAGGTACTTGCGGCGGGCGAGGCGCCACGCGGTCACCACGAACGCGGTGAGCGGGATCGCGAGCAGCATGCCGAGCACGCCGCCGAGCGCGGTGCCCCAGAAGAAGATCGCGACCATGATCGTGACCGGGTGCAGCCCGGTCTGGCGGCCCATGATGCGGGGCGTGAGCACCCAGCCCTCAACGGCCTGGACGACGACCTTCACCCCGAGGACGAGTCCCACGAGCTGCCAACCGCCCTCGGGTTGGAAAAAGGCGAGCGGCAGGGCGAACGCGAGGCCCACGATGGTCCCGAGATAGGGGATGATGTTCAGGACGCCGAGGGCGAGGCCGACGAAGAGTCCGAACTTCAGGCCGATCGCGGAGAAGCCCGCCGCGAGCAACACGCCCATGCAGAGGCCGATCAGCAATTGTCCGCGGAAAAACGCCTCCACGATCCCGATGAATTCCTCGACGAGGAAGACGATGTCGTCGCGCACGGAGGGACGCAGGAAGGTGAGTTGTTCCGCGAGGCCGCGGGTCGGGTGGTCGCGGGCCAGCAGGAAGAAGAACAGGTAGACCGGCACGAGGGCGAGGTGGGTGACGAACGCCGCGGCGCTGGTGAGCACCTCGAGTGCGGCGCGGACGGAGGGCACGGCCTGCGCGACGATCGCCTTGGCCTCGGGGGCGGCGCTTTCCGCCAGCTGCCGCAGCTCGGGCCGCGCGAGGTTTTCGCGGATCACGGTCATCCACCCCGGGTAGCGTTCGCCGACGAACGCCGCAGTCTTCCGCCAGAGTTCGGGGAGATATGCCACGAGGTCGACCAACTGGGAGACGAGCGGCGGCGTGAGGACGAGGAACAGCGCCCCGGCCGCGAGCACGAATGCGCCGTAGAGCACGACGACCGCGGTCAGGCGCCGCCCCCGCAGGCGTGATTCCAGGGCGGTCACCACGGGCCGCAGGATCAGGGCGAGCACGCCGGCCGCCGCGAGCGGCCACAGCACATGGGAGAAGAACGCGAGCAGCCGACCAAGCACGAGGAACGCTGCGACGACGGCCGCGAGGCCGGTGAGCAGCGCGAGCAGCGTGAGCGCGCCGCCGATGATCCGGCGTTGGCTGGCGCTGAGGAGCGGGGGCGTGGGGTCGGCGGACAAGTTCGGAAGGGGGTTCGCGCGCTTCGGGCGGATTAACGCCGGGAAGGTTGGGGGAGGCGGGCCAAAAAGCGAACGCCCCGCGCGCCGAAGGCGGCGGGGCGTGAAAGCCGGCGCGGCCGGATCACTTGCCCGGCGCGGGGCGGGTGGGCGAGCTGAGAGGCGGCGCGGGCGGGGCCGGCGGTGCGGCGGGCGCGGCTGCCGGGGCCGAAGGGGCGGCTTGCGGATTGGCGGCTTGGATCTGGCTGAGACGCTTGTCGATCTCGGCCATGCGCGCGACGAGCTGCTCCTCGACCTTCTTGCGGTCGGAACTGTTGACGATGCTCAGGCTGGCGGCGTCCTTCACGACGTTGGCGGGGAGAGAGAGCAGGCGCGTGATGAGGCCCTGGTCCTTGAAGGAGCTCAGGTACAGCGCGGTGATCTCGTGCGACAGCTTGAGGGCGTCCTGCGCGACAGCCTGGGTCTGCTGAAGGTTGTTGTTCAGCTGCTGATTCTTCGCGAGCTCGGCGGTGAGGACGTTGCCGATCTGGTCGGAGATGCGCTGGCTGTACTGGGTGATCGACTCGCGGGTGAGGTTCTGGTCGCGCGCCATCTCGGCGAGGATGGGCTGGATGCGCTCGGCCATGCGGCCGGAAACCTTGTCAACCTGCTCGGTCTGCTGGCGCTCGGCCTCCTCGGCGGACTTCGGCAGCGGGTTGAACGGCATGACCTTCTTGGCGATGGCCTCGGCGAGGGCGTTCATGCGCTCGGTGTTGAGCTTCTGCATCTCCTCGTCGGTGCGGAACATGTCGGCCTCGCGCTTGGCGATGGCGTCGCGCAGGAGCTTGTTGGTGGACTCGATCTGCTTGCGGTTCTCCTCCGAGGCGGCCTTGAGCGCGTCGTTGGCCTCGCGCAGCGGAGCGAGCTCGGTCTGCTGTTTGGCGGCCATCTGGAGGACGGTCTGCTGGTGGAGCCAGAAGGCCCCGCCGATCACCAGGAGGGCGGTGAGGATGACAGCGGGAAGCTGTTCGGTGAATTTCTGCCACATGGTCGGAGGAGGTGTTGTTGGTTGGTGTGCTGTTCGAAGTTAGGTCGGACGCGGCCGGTAACGCAACGCCGGCTTGAACGGGATTGCGGTTGTTTTCGAAGACGCCGGCCGCACGGTGGCGGCGTGAGCCTCAACCGTTCGGAGCAGCGCCTGTTCGACTACCTTCAATCCCATCGGGAGGAACGACAGCATTGGCAGGAAAAAGTGCGGGCGGTCGCACGCGAATCCTCGGACGGGCATGCGGCATGCCTTCGGCTGGAGGCGGAGCTGTGGCGGTACTACTTGGAACGGAGCGCGGTGGCGGCGCCTTTCAAGGAGGCGGCCCGGCATGAAGGATTGGCCCGCACCAGCATGCGTAATCTGGCTGAACTGTTGGTTCGGCTCTGGACGGAGCCGAAGCCGAAGGCTAAGCCGGTGTCCTTAGGAGATTGATGCTCTAAATGCTAAAAGGCAGTGGTTAGCGTATTTTTTGGGCAAGGCTTCTCGGGGCTTTCTAATCCACCTGTCCCTTCCCTGGGAGTGGGTCGATCATCTGTCGGTGAGGGAGCAGCCTGTCCCCGGTTGGTTGGCCGGTTCAGGGTTCAAAGGCGGCGAAGGCTGCGTCGCGGCTTTTTGCCCTCTTACCCGGATCCTCTTTGCCTGCTTAAATGCTAAAAAAGTAAGCGGGTCGCTGGAACTTCCCGCGGTCTATGCTTTCTTACAGGGAGAGACTTTCTCCTCCGCTTAGCGGTGGAGAATTGGGGTAAGTAAGAAAGCAATGGGCGGACCGCT
>JACCDP010200565.1_pt1 | contig 17111 bp, 12 predicted proteins | sample 7445841 | NCBI WGS metagenome assembly JACCDP01 (sample SAMN15323441, study PRJNA562643) | freshwater metagenome | isolation source: river surface water | place: USA:Blue River Watershed | collected 2017-08-17 | reverse complement strand
CTCTGGTAGCAAAAAGACAGCAAAGAATGAAAGACTCGCTGGCAGCCAGCAACCCGGAAGCTTATGATAACGATTTATTAACTGAGCTGACCCAATTAAATAACACTGCTCAGCTGAATTTAACCGGGCAGGAGCTGGCCTTGTTTACTGCTACAAAGTACACACAAAATAAATCAAAGGAATTAAAGTCTAAGGCAGACCAGCAACAGCAACAATTAAGCACCATTCAGAAGAACATAGCAACAAAAGCGGAGGCACTTGGCCGGAGTGTACAAACTACGCCAACGGCAGCAATATCCGAAGAGGAAATTAAAAACAAAACGGCTTTAGCCGATCAGTTAAATGCAGAGGCTTTGGAAGTTAGGAAAAATGCGGTGAACCTGAGTCCGGAAGAAAAGGAAGCAGCAGTAGAAAAAATAGCCAGCCTTGAAAAGGAGGCGGATGAAATAAGGCTGGTAGCATTGAGGAAACAATGGGCACGCCTGCAGCAAGCCTATACAGATAATGATAGCCATATCAATGGAATTAACACAACCATTACCAAAACCAAGAACGATGAAATAATGCAGGCACGTATACTGGTAAAGGAAACAGCCAAATTGTATGAAGAAGCCTTAAAAATAAGGGCTGACGGAAAAAAAGAAAGCAGCCTTACTTCGCGTGTTGCGGTAACGAGCATGGCCAACGAGAAAATAGGAACGGCAATTGAAAAACAAAAGTTAATGCTGAGCCTGTTTAAAAAATACAATAAAGATTATGTTCATAAAGCCAGTAGTCCGGCAGATTTAGTGGCAGAAAACAAGAACAGGGCTGCGGAACTAAAAAAAGAGATAAAGGAGGCGGCCGCGAAACGTAACCAGGCTTTACAACTACTGGCCGAGGCTAACAAAGCGGAAATGCTGGCAATAAAAGAAAAGTTAATACAGCTGGAGCAGCAAAGGGCCGATAGCAGTGCAGATTATGCTGCCGTGAAAGAGAAAGCAATGAAGGCTGAAGTTAAGGGGAATGATCATTTGGCAACAGCCACTACAGCAGGCGTAGACAGCACGGCCAGGAATAATTTTGTGGCTGCCGCTGGTACATTTGCGGCCGGTATCACCAGCTTTAACGAAGCTATAACCATGCTGGAAGCAAAACCGGCACTTGCGGCTAATACTGCCAACAATAAGGATAATGCCGGAGCCGCCACGGTTTCAAAAGAGTTAAGCCAGGAGCAACTGGAAGTGTTAAAAACCAAGCCTGAATACCAGAACTACCTGAATTTAACCAATGAATCACAAAAACTTAACATCGAGGCAGAAGCGAACCAGAAACAGTCTCAGGAGTTTTACGATATAGCTACTAAAAACCTGAAAGAATCCAATGACTTGAAAATAATGGCCGATAGCCTGCCAGCCGGCACACAGAAGGACAGTATACAACAAAGAGTGGTTTTCTTAGAGCAACAATCGGCACAGTATAAACTAAGAGGAGATTCCGTACATGAATTAGCGCAGCAATCAAAAAAATCGGCCTTATTAAAACAAACGGAGGCTCTGGCTTTAGCTGAAAACACAATTAAGGGTGGTACAACGGTGGCCGTAAATACCACTACCGGTACCACTTCACAGGGTGGTAATGAAACTTCTAATGAAGCACCGGTAAACCATACAGAAGCCCTGGCTGGCAAAGGCTTCAATATTAGTAATAAAAGCCCTTACAGCTCCAAAAACCCTATCCCAATTGATGAGAAGCTGCCGGATGGACTTATTTTCAGGGTACAAATCGGGGCATTTAAAAAATTACTTCCTGATGATGCCTTTAACGGGCTGAGTCCGGTTGGAGGAGAGCGGGCACCTAATGGATTTATCCGTTACCAGATAGGATTGTTCAATCAGTTTGATAAAGCGAATGCCGTGAAAAACGACATGCGTAACCTTGGTTACCGCGATGCCTTTGTGGTAGCCTATTTAAACGGTAAACGCATTAACCTGAATGAGGCGCTGGATCAGCTAAAAGGGCAGGGTATTGCAACGCTTAACGACAACAACAGCACCGCCGGTATTTCTGCTGCTGCCAATATCCCCAAGCCCGCTACACTCAACCAGGCAGGTGGAATTGATCCGGCTCCTAAAATAATGTCGGAAATGAATGCCATACAAGGTATGTTTTTTACTGTGCAGATAGGGGTATATAACGGGCAGGTGCGTTCTTCTCAGGTAAGAAACCTGGAGCCCTTGTACCGCGAGAAATTACCGACGGGGCTTTACCGCTATACAGCAGGTATATACAGCAATATAGATAAGGTAAAAGCCGACAGGGCTAAAGTAAATGCTCTGGGGATGAATGACGCTTTTGTTTCAGCTTATTTAAATGGCCAAAAAATTAAGATCAGCGATGCCTTAGAGAAAATAAAAAGTGGCGAAAAAATAGAATTCCCCAAAGAACTTCCTATCAATTTTAATGGGGTAGGTAATGTGGGGCCGGTGACTACCCAGAACGTTCAAAATATTGGAAATAAAGAAGCGGTATTTAATAATGGAGTGGCTGCAGGGCCGGCACCTACAGCGGAAAATGGAGTGAAAAGTACAGAGGAAGGAATTAGTTACCGGGTTCAGGTAGGCGCATACAGAAATAAAATCCCGAACGAAGTGGCAAATAATTTCATGAAGGTGAAATCCTGGCCGGTAAAAACCATTCGTATAAATGAACTTTATGTCTACACAATTGGATCATTTATCGAAATGAAGTATGCAAAAAAACTTCAGCAAGAAGTGTTAAATTTAGGTTTAACCGATGCTTTTGTGGTTGTTTATAAAGATGGAAAAAAATTATTTGGAGCAGATGCACTGAAATATTTAAATCAATAATATTACATTTGTATCCAAATAAAATTTAAGCTAAATGGAGCAATTTGATTTCTCAACTCTTATTGAAACAGAAAAGTCCCTCTTTTCTGAAGTAAAAAAGGATAAAAAGAAAAATCTTGTCTTATATAATGATGATGTGAACACCTTTGATTTTGTTATTAAGACACTTGTTGATATTTGCGGGCATAACTTAGTGCAGGCCGAGCAGTGTACGATGCTGGTGCATTACAAAGGAAAGTGTGCGGTAAAATGTGATTCGCTTTCTAAATTGGCACCTATGTGTAAAGCTTTATTAAACCGTGGATTAAATGCCACCATTGAATAACCTTCCTCCTTTATTTTTTTGCTGAGATAACTATGAAAAAATTTTCCTTTATTGTTTTAACAAGCCTCTTTTTTGTTGCCTGCATTCAAACAGTGCCAATTACAGGCAGAAAACAAATCAGTTTAATTCCAGAGAGTGAAATGATTGGCATGAGCCTCACCAATTATTCCGATTTCCTGAAAGAACATACACCACTTCCGGCCAGCGATCAGCGCACCCAATTGGTAAAGAGTGTGGGAGCTAAAATACAACAGGCTGTAACCAAATTTATGGCAGAAAAACACCTGAGTTCCCGTTTAGCGGGTTATGCCTGGGAATTTAATGTAGTAGATGATAAAGCCGTAAATGCCTGGTGTATGCCTGGCGGTAAGGTGGTAGTGTATACCGGACTTTTACCGGTTACACAGGATGAACAGAGTTTAGCTATAGTGATGGGGCATGAAATAGCCCATGCGGTGGCCCGGCATGGAAATGAACGGATGACGGAAGGCCTGGTAGTGCAAACGGGTGGTGCTGTATTATCCGCCGCTGTGCAAAATAAACCCGCATTAACCAAAAACCTTTTCCTGCAATCGTATGGAATTGGCACCCAGTTAGGGATGTTGAAATATTCGCGTAACCAGGAAACGGAAGCCGATAAAATGGGATTAGTATTTGCGGCCATGGCCGGTTATGATCCCAATGCAGCAGTAGCGTTCTGGCAACGAATGTCGGCCAGTAATGGCGGACAACAACCACCGGAAATACTCAGCACCCATCCCAGCGATGAAACCCGCATCAGAGACCTGAAAGCATACATGCCCGAAGCCATGAAATATTACAGGCCATAGTTATACCGTAAGTTGCATCAGTAATTTTTTGCCAAAAATCTTTACCCTGAAAATGCCCCTTAAATTCAATTATACTTATGTCTTGATCTGCCGGTTAACCTGATTTTATGGAGTGAGTGTACTGTATAGCTTGTTTAATCTTAGCTGGTTATAAAGAATAAAACCAGTATTTTATGCATTTATTTGATTGAAACAATACCTGTAAAAACAGCTGTGCAAAACAAGAATATCCCCTAAATAAAATAACCACATAACTTATGGATCTACCAAGGAAAGACTCAATGCTTTTTGCAGTAATGCAAAAAACAGGAATAGAAATTACACCTGAAGAAGTAACAGGACTGATTTTTGAAAAAAGAACATATAACAAGGACGAATGCCTTACCCGAAAGGGTACTATAGAAAATTATTTTTATTACATAAAGAATGGAAGCGTAAAAGTAACTTACTTTAATGGGAATATGGAATATATACTTGACTTTTGGTTTGAGAATGAAATTATCTCTTCCTTTCCATCTTTAATTGAGCAAAGTCCCAGCGAATTAGAATTGAGAGCGATTACCACCACAGAGGTAGAAAGAATCAATTATCAACAACTTAAAGAGTATTACCAAAAATCTCATAAAGTAAGTGAGATAGGAAGAAAATTGACTGAACACATTTACTTGAATAAAGTAAAAAAACAAATGAATCTGCTGAGTTTAACCGCCGAAGAGCGCTATGAGTTATTGCTTCAAAAATCAAAGCGCCTGATACAGGAAATCCCGGTAAAAGACATAGCTTCATACCTTGGAATAAAATCGGAGAGCCTGAGTCGTATCCGAAGAAAAATTAAAAAACCGGCATAGGGTGTTTTATCTATGCCGGTCTGTATTTTTACTTAGGGGATAATTTGTATTTTTCTGAGAATAATTTCTTTTGATGTTGTAATTTTCAATAAGTAAAAACCAGGTTCAAAACGAGTAAAATCCATCTGCATTTCACTATCTCCGGTGCCAGTGCTGGTATATAGTTGAGCCCCGGAAAGGTTAAATACCTGAATAAGATTAATCCCATCCTCAACTCCGGTAATAGTTATGTTTCCGTATCCCGGATTAGGGTACACCTGTATCGGATCGAATATAGCAGTGGTTTCTGAATTGTGGCTGTTTTCTATATGTGTTTGAACAAAAATGCCTCCTTCCTCCGAATTACCAGCTACACGTGAAGCCACATTGCATCTGGGAATATTGGATCCGATATATGCCCTTGCGCCTATGGAACCACTGAGAATCGTACCAGGTAAAAGTCTGATTTCCATATAGCCCTCCAGGTCAACCGGTCCTTTTCCCGATAGAAATGACGAATAAATGTTAAGGCGCTGATAAGGCATAATTTCATTCAGCAACCAGTTTTTGTTTTCATGCGTAATAAGTACATGCTCCTGATTTTGTACAGGACTGTATATGGCATCGAACGGAGAAATTGCAAGAGCGGAAGTATTTTCTCTGCAGATATAATACAGATTACTGGTATTAATGCCTAATGCACTGATGGTAGGAATGAAACACTGATTGCTGGCAGTTGTGCTGGCATCTCCGTCACTGCCCGCTACAATTTCACCTGCTACATTCCGATACCCTCCTGGCGCATTGTCATACGGAGTTACGTTTTTTACCGAAAATGTCTCAGTTTCTGTTGCCGGACGAATATCTTTCCAGCATTTCGATAGTTGAAAAGAAGTGCCTGAAAAGGAGGGAAGGCTTTTTATTGTAGCTCCGTAGTTGACTAAAATAATGTCTTTGTGAAAACTTAATATATTCTCTCCTTCACCAAGGGGTGTAAACGAATCATTTTTGAACTGCTTTTTTCCAGTACCCGATCCGTTGGCAATGGCAATTTTACGTAGCGCCTTTGGGTAATTTCCTATTGCGTCCAGGTGATTGAGAAACTCCTGCCGAAGTGGATCTGCGGAGGGGTAAGGAGCACTGCTCTGTGAAGCATCAATATGATACATCAGCATTTGTCTGGCAGCTTTGCTGCGCAGATTATTGTAGAACTGTTTATCCAATTCCTCTTTCATAGTGTTTTGTGTAAAAAACTTCATGAAGTGTTGTATGCCCAAAGATATATTGGCTCCATTGTTTGGGGTATCGAAAGCAACAAACAACCTGGTATCGTGATTCATGTTATTGCTCTCCATATAACTTAAGGCATAGCGTGAAACCAGTCCACCCATACTAGGACCCACAACAATGTTTTTATTAGCTTGAGTTTTGTTCTGATTAACCAGTTCAATCAGGTGTTTCATCAGATAAGCATTGTGCTCAATATAAGTACCTCCTTCTTTATAATTCAGGATAATGAAATCATAACCCAGATTAGCCAGGCACTCCACCATATTTTCTTTGTTAAGATAATCATACAGGTCATTCCAATCACGTTTATTTAAAGCATCAAAACCTTCCGGAATAATGATAGGATCTGTTATTTTTCCACCCGGGTCGTGGGTATAGATATAGGCAGTACCTTCTACATTAGTATTACCGTTTGTATTGTAATGGTAACCTGCTGGCAGATTAACGTTTAGCGACCAGGTATAATTGTAGGCTGGTGCATAAGGTTCTGCAGCGGCAGCGGACGGCATAAACATCTCGCTATAACTTTTTAGTGTTTCTATGAATGGGGCACTTTCGGTACTTCGGGCATGTGTTGCTACCGAAATTACCAGTAAGCTTCCCCATAATATGAGTTTTGATTTCATGTGCGTTTTATTTATTGGTTAATATTCGGCGTCCTATTTTTGTAACTGTTGTTTAAGTTCTTCAATTTGCTTTTGCTGGGCAATAATGTAGAGAGTGAGTTCTTCAACTTTCTGAAGCAGGGTTTTGCTGAGTTCGGCTACTTGCATACCTTGTTCCGACATTTCAGAGGCTGAAGGAACTTCAGGTAGATGCTGATTGCTACGAATATATTCCTCTACCTCATCTAGCGGGCGTAATTTGTAATTTTTGTCAAATACAAAGTCAGCACCGGTGGTATTCACAACCACTTCATTTGCCCTTATTTTACCTGCTACATCTAATTTGTAAGTGGTGTTTGCCTGCGTAACTTTACCAATTAATACGTTTCCGAGGTTGCTGAAAAGCATAATGGCCCCAGTTCCTGTTTTTTCTATATAAAACTGATCTTTGGTAATTCCAATACCATTGTTATTGCCAGAGCATGCTAAACGCCAGGAGTTATTCAGGTTATTACTTAGGTCAATAACCACCGAACCATCTGCAGTTGCCGAAGCATTATTGTTTTTAAACCTTCCAGCCAGGTATGCAGTGGATGCTACATCAAATTTGGCAACCGGAATATTTACTCCAATTCCAACATTACCAGATTGGTCAATTAAGAATGTAGCACCTAAACCTGATCGTTCAATATAAAACTGGCCGTTGTTAATACCTAACCCGTTGTTTTTACCACCTACAGCCTGGCGCCACATAATATTAGAACTGTTTACCATATCAAATAAAATAGTTCCGTCAGCTGTAGTACTGACATTTCGGTTACGGAGTTTGGCCCCCAGAGTACTGGTTACAGCTACCTCAAGTGATGAGGTTGGGCTTGTAGTACCAATACCTGCATTTCCAGTTGATGGGAAGGTATTTTGTGCTTCGGTGTTGTAAAACAAAGAACTTAATCCTGCAATCAAAAGTGCTTTTACTGATTTTTTCATATTCATAAATTGTTAAGTTAATAATGAAGCAAAAGTATCTTCAAAGCCAGCTCTAAAAACTAACATAGGTTAGTAAATGGTTCTGTTAACCATTTACATTGCTTTGTAATAGAAGTTGTTGATGATGGTTGTTTTGAAAAGAATGTGTAAATCAGCTATACAGCAAACTTAAAAGTTCTGAAAATAACAACACTTAGATGAATCAGGCACCTTGAAATTGCTGATTAATCAGTGTTTTGTTAAATAGATTGAGTGCCAAATAAATTCAATGACTGAGGGATTATTTTTTTTGATTCTTAAAAATGACAGTATGAGTCGAATGCTATAAAAATGTGTAAATTTGTCTGCCTTAACCATGACTCTAACCGACAAAATTAAAGCAGTTATAAAGGATGTCCCAGACTTCCCGCATAAAGGCATACTCTTTAAAGACATCAGTCCGGTTTTTTTAAACCAGACTTTATGTAACGAAATAGTAGAAACTTTCGTACAAAGCTTAACAGTAAAACCAGATGCCATTGTAGGCATCGAAAGCAGGGGTTTTTTATTGGGAATACTGCTGGCGAATAAATTAAATGTGCCCTTTGTTTTAGTAAGAAAAGCTGGCAAGTTACCCGCCAAAACCATCAGTAAAGAATACGCATTAGAATATGGAACAGCAAAAATTGAAATTCATGAAGGAGTGTTACAGCCAGGCTGGAAAGTGCTGATACATGATGATATACTGGCAACAGGCGGCACAGCTGCAGCAGCGGCAGAACTCGTAAATGAAACCGGTGCTCAATTAATGGGCTTTACCTTTATGGCATCTATAGATGTGTTAAACGGAAGAAGTAAAATAGAAACCTATACAAAAAACATACAATGTCTGGTACACTACTAAATGAACAACATACCGGAACAGGGTTCCAGTATAACGAAAATCAGCTCATGATAGCTGACATGATTAAAAAATTTGGAAAAGACCATATACAGCCCCAATTAATGGAATGGGACGAGGCGCAGACATTTCCGGTAGAAGTATTTAAAAAACTGGGCGAGCTGGGATTAATGGGGGTGCTGGTGCCTACCGAATATGGCGGTTCTGGCTTTTCTTATACCGAATATGTAACCGTAATAAGTGAAATTGGCAGAATCTGCGGCTCCATAGGTTTATCGGTTGCGGCACACAACTCCCTTTGTACCGGACATATCTTGCATTTTGGCAACGAAGAACAAAAAAGAAAATACCTGCCTAAATTAGCTACGGCAGAGTGGATAGGAGCCTGGGGCCTCACCGAAACCGGTACCGGCTCAGATGCGGGCGGAATGGCTACTACAGCTGTAAAAGATGGAGACTATTGGGTAATTAACGGAAGCAAAAACTTTATCACCCATGCCATCAGCGGGTCGGTGGCGGTAGTAATCGTAAGAACCGGAGCTAAGGGCGATAGCCATGGTATGTCGGCCTTTGTGATAGAAAAAGGAACAGCGGGCTTTAAATCAGGCAAAAAGGAAAATAAATTAGGCATGCGTGCCAGCGAAACAGCAGAACTCATCTTCGATAATTGCAGGGTACATAAAAGCCAGCTGCTGGGCAACGAGGGCGAGGGCTTTATACAGGCCATGAAGGTGTTGGACGGGGGGCGTATCTCTATAGCCTCTTTATCTTTGGGAATAGCGAAAGGAGCCTTTGATGCGGCATTGAAATACAGCAAGGAGCGTACCCAGTTCGGGAAAAGCATCTCCCAGTTTCAGGGAATATCCTTTAAATTAGCCGACATGGCCACCGAAATTGAAGCGGCAGAACTGCTTACCTTAAAAGCGGCAGACCTAAAAAACAGGGGAGAAAAAGTAACCAAGGCGGGGGCATTTGCCAAGTATTTTGCTTCGGAGGTTTGTGTGAAAGTGAGCAATGAAGCGGTACAGATTTTTGGAGGCTATGGATACACCAAAGATTTCCCGGTAGAGAAATTTTACCGCGATTCCAAGTTATGTACCATAGGAGAAGGAACCAGTGAAATTCAGAAATTAGTGATATCAAGGGAATTGCTCAAGTAAGGGGAGGATTGTTGAGTAACCAATATAAAATACAAACAAGAGGGAAGTTAAACTAACTTCCCTCTTCTGCGTAATACAGGCTGATGGCTTCGGTGGGGGAGCCAACAAAAACAAGTTCACCTTTTTTCATATAGGCTACCCGCTGACAATATTTGCTGATCACATCCATGCTGTGACTGATAAGCACTACGGTTTTCCCTTCAATCCAGCTTTTTTCAAATACTTTAACTGCTTTTTCCTGAAACTTAGCATCACCAACTGCAAAAATTTCATCTAAAAACATCACATCTGCACCAGCGTTAACAGCAATGGAGAAAGCTAAGCGGGCCATCATGCCCGAAGAAAAGTACTTCACTTTAGTATCTACAAATTCTCTTAACTCTGCAAAATCAATGATCTGATCAAAAAGCTCGTCTACCTCTTTTATTTTAAGTCCAAGTACAGAGCCCGACACATAAATATTTTCGCGGGCGGTAAGTTCGTGACTCATGCCTACACCCAGGTTCATGAGCATAGATGATCCTTTTATGCGAACATAACCTGAGTCGGTGGGATATACGCCGGCCAGAATACGGGTTAGGGTAGACTTGCCGCTGCCGTTACGGCCAATAATACCAAAGCATTCCCCTTGTTTCACCTCCAGATCCATAAATTTTAGCGCAGGTACCTGCCTGGCTTTGGGCGGATTAAAAAGGTTGAATAAACGGTTTTTTACGGTATTATAATTATCTTCCGTAATGTGGAAGGTTTTACTAATATTTTTGGCCAAAATGGCCACATCCTCATTCGCTGCGTTCTCCATGTGTAATACTATAATTTTTCTGCGGCTTTAGAGCCAATTTTGTTTAATAAATAAAAACCTAAAAGTAAAAAGAAACCTGAATAGGCAAAACCCCAGAAAAATAAATCCCATTCAGGCATTTTGTTTTCCAGTATCGCTAAGCGGGCATTAATGATGATTGGGGAAATAGGGTTGAGGTAATCAACACCCGGTAAACTTGTTCTCACCTGTTCTAATTTAAACAATATAGGAGAAATCCAGAAACCTAAGCCAACCACTATAACCCATATTTGCTGAATGTCTTTGGCAATAACATACAAATTACTTAGAATCAGAGAAAATGCAAGGGAGAACAGAATGAGGTTGATAACAATGGGGATGATAAAAATAACATGCCAGGATAAAGTAGTTCCGGAATCTAAAAGGGTATAATACAACAAAAACATGACGAAATTAAAACCAAGGCCAATGAGGTTGCTCCCTATAACAGAGAGGTAAATTTCAATTTTATTCATGTTGGTGTACTCATACAGGTATTTTTTAGTGGCTAACAGCTGAATGGTACCTCCCGCACACTCGGTAAAGTAATTCCATAAAATAAGGCCTAAGAATAAAAAAGAAATAAAATGGGGTACGCCCTGTTTTAAAATTAACTCAAAGGCCACCCAATAAATAAAAATTTCCGAAATGGGTTTTACCAATGCCCATAAAAGCCCTAAGGTATTTTCGTAGTAACGGAGTTTATATTCAATTTTAGATAATAACCAGAATCTTTCCAGCTTATTTGTTCCCTTCGCCCAATCCTTAATTACGTTTGCTATCATACTGCTTTATAAATATTTTTTTAGTTTCAATGCTAATTTCCTGAGTGCTGGTTTTTGCTTGATATAATTTACCAGCTGTTGCCTGATTTTATTATTGATGAGGGATTTACCCGGCTGCTTGTAAAAAAGTGTCGGATTATCAAAATAAATTCCTGGTCCGTTGGCATTTAAAATATTAAAAATTTCGACCGCAAAGTTAGCATAAAAAGTGGAATGTTTTTCAGAAATTAGTCGGTACAAAAACAGCTGTTTATCAGGTGTAAAAGCCCTGGCCATCGAATTAGAGCGTATACGATAGTACCAAAGTGCTTCCGGTAGCACAGCTCCCGTACAGCCCTCTTTCACCAGCGCAATCACACTCTCGTAGTCTTCCATTCCATAAATCATTTTTTTATCATTTAAGCCATACTTCAAAAACGCACTTTTTTTGTACACCAGGGCACTGCTGTTAATGGGGTTGTGTACCAGTAAATAAGGGGCTTCCGGACTAAATGCCGGCCAAATTTTATCGCTTTGTTCAAAATAGTTTGCCCAACAACCAACAAAGCACAGGTTGGTGTATGCGTTTAACGCAAGAATTGCTTTGCGGTAGTAGGTAGCCTCCACTTTATCATCGGCATCCAGAAAGCTAAGAAATTCCCCCCTGGCTATCCTGGCCCCTGCATTCCGCGTTTCTGCCAGTCCTTTGTTTTGCTGGTGATGCACCTGCACGGGGTATTTTAGTGCTAAATTCTTTAACAGCTCTTCACTTCCCGGGGCATCACTACCATCATTTATAATAATGATTTCAAGCTGTGGATAATCACTTTTTACAAGGGACTTTAAACAGTCTTCCACATACGGATGCATGTTGTAATAAGGAATAACCACACTCAGCAATGATGTTACGGTACTTGTATTGGAAGGGAGGCTTAAATCAGGCTCAGCCGTTGGTTTTATCAGTGGGAAGCGGGTAGGGAGGGTAGAATGAAGTTTTGACTGATGAATAAGAGCACTTTTTTTCTGGAAAATAGTGCTATAATTGGTTTTTTGGTGAATTGTTTTAGCCCCTGCTTGTGCCACTTGTTCTAGTTCCTGAGCAGGAGTAGTTAGTATTTCTTGCAATACACGTTCAAAACTGCCTGCTTCTTCATGATCGAACAAATAACCGGTGCTTCTCTGTGTAATCAGTTCCGATTGCCCTCCCTGCACGGAAGCCATCACCACCTTAGCCTCACACATGGATTCCAGTACCGTATAGGGGAGATTATCCACTATGCTGGGAATAAATATTACTTTGGCATCGTTTAAAATACTTTGTAATTGCTGAGGTGGAATAGCGCCTAATAAGCGTAATTTACCCGAATGGATGTGCTGGTTATATTTTTTACGGATATATGCATTCATATCCATTTGCTCCGGATGATACAGATGATCACCACCTCCAATCAGGTACAATTCCTCCTTAAATCCTTTTTTCCAGAGATGGGAAAAATAATCTATTAGTTCCAGGCATCCTTTTTGGGGAATGAGCTTGCCAAAAAACACCAATTTATTTCCTGCCTTTGCTATGGCCTGCTGCTTGTTTTTATAAGGATTGGGTAGTACATGAATGGTTTCATCCTCCAGAAACATTCGTTGTTTCAACTCTTTTACGAGGTAAGCGCTGGGTGAAATTAAGAGGTCAGCAGCCCGGATGCAGAATTTTTCCATCTCACCCGTCCAGTAATAGGGGAATTGATACAGGGGCACCTTGTTGTATTCAAAATACAGAAAGCCGGGGGCATGCAGGGTGATGAGCACATACAAGTCCTTAAACAGGGGGTATTGAAGGTATTTAAACTGTAAAATATAATAGGCAATTCCGGCATATTCCTGCGACTCCAGGATATCGGGCAGCCCCTCTTTCTCTAAATAAATTTTTACAATATGTGCGTAGGCATAGCTCAGGGCGGCATCATAGCCTAAGTCGTACTGCTTAGTAGAAATATTCGGATTAAAACGAATGATTCTCAGTCTGCTGTTTTCCTGTTTTTCCTGAACCTCGTTTACAGTAAAATCGCGAACAAAAATACTTACCGAATAATTATTCTCCTGCAGCATGTTTGCTGTATGAAGGCAATAGGTACTGATGCCTCCTCCAAACTCAGGCGGGTATTCAGATGTAAGCAGCCAGTAGTTCAAGTTTTGTATTTTTTCACATTATTGTCAAAAAGCGACCTGAAACTTCTTTTACCCATAATTACTTTTAGTACATGTCCCAGGCGTTTATACCATAAAGGTAATATTTCGTATTCATTTTCGTAGAATTTGAGAATTTTCAGTGATTCGTCTTTAGACTTAATAATGCTGAGGTAAGTTTTTTGGTTGTTAAGATCTTCCTGAAGTAATTTATTCTCCCAGTTCAGTTGGTTTTTTTGCTTAGAAGCCTGCATGAATGAAAGAATAAGTTGAAAAATTGCGGGCGACTCGGTTTGGAATTCAGTTTCGATGTTGGATAAAGCGCTTAAGTATAGGGGCCAGTCTTGAACGGCGGTATTAATCAGGCATAAATAATTATTGTAATAGAGTTCCTGAATGTATTTTAAATAATACAAATGAAGTTCGGCAGGCTTGTTCAATTCTAATTTAAGGCAGGAGGTAGCTGTAAGTTGAGCTTTTTCAGAGCATACACTAAGGTTTATACACTCTTCAAATGCCTGGGCTTTGCAATAGGTATTGAGTTGATTAAAAAATACCTGGTTAGAAGCACTCATTTCAGCATCAGCAAAAATAACAGGAGTGTTTAAGTTTTTTTCAAAATTAGGATGAAAAAATAATTGAATGAGCTTATCTAACACTTGTTGCTGTTGGTTTTTATCGGAGGGCCAATCCTTAAAATTAGCATTAAAATAAAGGCTAAAGGAAATATTGGCTAAAGTATAAAATTCAATGTGATGCAGTTGGACTAAATCAATAGCCAGAATTTCTTCTGGCCGAGATATAGAAAGGGAAAACAGAAAATCTTCTCCCTTCGGTAATTGAGAGAAAGAAGGGAGCTCTGTACAAATAAAATTATACCTGTTTATGCTCATATACCTACAATTTCATAACCCTGATCAATGGCTATCCAGCTTAGCATGCGTTCCCAGGCATGGGTATGAGTGCCATTTTCATGATCCAGCACATTGCCAGGTTCTAAGGTGGCGCGGATAGCGAGGGGAGAATGTTTAGAAAAGAACTTATGAATAATTTCCGATCTTACCCAAAACATAGTGCCACCCACAAAATCATAATTGCTTAAATTCAGCTCATATTTTTTTATTAAATCTTTTGAAATCTGGTTACTGGTACAATCAAAATTACCGGTTTTACTATTGTATTCATTACTAATAAATTCTTTAGCACAGATAATACCAACTTTTGGCTTGGATTCAAAAATATGGAGAATTTGATCGGTATATGCAGGTTCAATAATTCTGAACAGTTTTTCTCTCCATGTATCGCCAATAATTGTGTGCGGGCTTTTTTTGTCATGAAGAAATATAAGATACTTTGACAATATTTTTTGTGTGTTATATAAATCTATCAGCGAAAGTTTTCCACCTACATCTTTGCCTCTATTTGAAATTGTTGTAATCTCATAGTTATTTTGGAAATCCTTATGAATTAATTCCATTAAATTTTGTTTTTTAACAAAGCTTTCTGCTATGCTAAAAACAAAAATAGATTTATGAGCTTTAAAATTCTCTAGTTGGAATCTCAAGCTTTCGTAAGAATGAGGATAATAAATATGAACCAATATAGTAATCTCGAAACTATAATCTATTTTTTTTTTTAATGCATCAACATTAACCATGAAAATTACTATAATATAAAGTAAAGGATACCTTGCAATTTATAAACTTATCATAAACGGATAGCAAAAGTAAATTAGTAGCATCACATTAAATAATTCTTAAATCGGCTCAAATGGGTAAATTAATTTAATACCTCAATGACTTGATTAATATCATTTACTGTCAATTTGTAATTAAACGTTTTTGTTAAATTAATAATTCCATCTTTTAGTTTAGAAAATTCATTTGGGTTATTATATAAATGAAGAATTTTTTCATAAGCGTCAACAACATCATTAACATATAAACAATTAATTTTATTTATAAAACCATATTCAAGTAGCCCAAAATCTGGTGCAGAAAGCAAGGGTACAACACCAAATCTAGATACTTCTAATGCCAAAGTTGCAATACCTCTATGTCGACTTAGATCAATATAAATATCAGTATTCTTGTATAGATTGATTAAGTCTTCTTTGTATAGTTCTGCATGATATTTTATACCATTTATTTTAGGATCTTCGTGCCCAATTACATTTATTTCAAATTCGTCTTTATGTTTAACTAATTTTTTTAATAAAAGTTCAATAAGGTCAGCCCCTCTACCTCTATGATTTTTTAATTTGAAATACAGTAATAATTTTTTTACTGATTTACTAGGCAATACATTGTCATTTTTAATACCATCAATAGCAGTTCCCAATTTTGTAAAAAAGGTTGACAATTTATGATCTTGATAAAGTTTTTCTTTTAACCATTTCGCAATAACTATGTTTCCATTAAAGTTGTTTTCGTATGTTTTTTCAGCACCTTCTGAATTTGAAAACCAAGGTTCGTAGTCTTGGATAAAATAGAATTTTTTTTGAACTATTTTTAAATTTTTTACAAAATCAACGGTTTGCCACCCAGTAGCAAAGACATAATCAATATTCATAGTTTGAATAAAATATACAGCCTCTTCTTTAGTTGAAAAGTTCATCAAATTGTGATTAATTTCCATCCAATTTGTAAAAGCACCTCCCATAAAACTTATTGAGTAAACATCGTAAAATTTAAGTTGCTCCTGACATATGTCAAATATTACTCTATTCCCACCCCCAATTCCAAAACCTGGATGTATCCAGCAAATTTTCTTTTTTGTATTTTTATAAAACATGTAATCGTTAACCTTAGTCAGTTCAAAAAGCTCATATCCTGCGTCTTTTACTATATTTGCAAGAAGTCGTTCCATGCCATGAGCTAACAAACCATCCTTTTTGTAACCTTTTTCAAAATCATGAATTGACAAATTCACATTTTTAAATTTGTTCATAATTAAAGGCCATTTTACCCAAAACATAGTTCCTCCAAAAAAATCTAATTCACTATTATTTATTTTTAATAATGAAGAAAGGTGTTTCATACTTTTTTCATTAGCATTTTTGCCAATTTCTTGATCCATAACAGATTCTGCCATCCTTGTTTCAAAAGGACCAATCATGCCAATTTTCGGGTTAGTCAGGAATAATCTAAAAATGTGAGAAACTATATTATATGAACCCATTAAAGACTCATAACATTTTTTTCTCCACATTTCACCTATGTTAGCGTCAACTCCGATAGACTTTTTTGTATGTATCTTCAGAATGTATTCATAATTTAAATCATTCTTAATAGCATATTTAACTAATTCAATAAATGGCCCAATGTCTAATCCTTGATTTGGGCATTTTAAAAGAATTGCATAAGGAAAATCAGCTTTAATCCTATTTATAGTTTCACTGTTATTCGGATCATTTTCATCAAGCGATATGAAAAGATCGAAATTAAACCCTATTTTTTGTAAATAACAATTAATTTCTTCCCAAATATCATGATAAAATAAATGAATGAAAATGCCAACACGAAGAATATTATTATCTGTTGTGTGATTGCCATAAAACGATAATTTATTAGCGGAATGAAATGTAGAGCTTT
>JACCDP011564591.1_pt1 | contig 17112 bp, 8 predicted proteins | sample 7445841 | NCBI WGS metagenome assembly JACCDP01 (sample SAMN15323441, study PRJNA562643) | freshwater metagenome | isolation source: river surface water | place: USA:Blue River Watershed | collected 2017-08-17 | reverse complement strand
CCGCTAGATCCGCTAGATCCACTGGTTCCGCTTATACCACTTGTTCCAGAAGTTCCACTTGTGCCACTCGTTCCACTTCCACCGCTAGAACCGCTTGTACCGCTAGATCCACTTGATCCGCTAGATCCACTAGTTCCACTTGTGCCACTTGTGCCACTTATACCGCTTGTACCACTAGTTCCACTTGTGCCACTCGTTCCACTTCCACCGCTAGAACCGCTTGTACCACTAGATCCGCTAGATCCGCTAGATCCACTGGTTCCGCTTATACCACTAGTTCCACTTGTACCACTGGTTCCGCTTCCACCACTAGAACCGCTTGTTCCACTTGTTCCGCTTGTTCCGCTAGATCCACTTGTTCCGCTTCCACCGCTAGAACCGCTTGTACCGCTAGATCCGCTAGATCCACTGGTTCCGCTTATACCACTTGTTCCAGAAGTTCCACTTGTGCCACTCGTTCCACTTCCACCGCTAGAACCGCTTGTACCGCTAGACCCACTTGATCCGCTAGATCCACTAGTTCCACTTGTGCCACTTGTGCCACTTATACCGCTTGTACCACTAGTTCCACTTGTGCCACTTGTTCCACTTCCACCGCTAGAACCGCTTGAACCACTTGAACCACTAGATCCACTTGAACCACTAGATCCGCTTGTGCCACTTGTACCACTAGTTCCACTTGTACCACTAGTTCCACTTGTGCCACTTGTACCACTAGATCCGCTTGTACCACTAGATCCGCTTGTACCGCTAGATCCACTTGAACCACTAGATCCACTTTTTCCACTAGAACCACTAGTTCCACTTTTTCCAGAAGATCCACTGGTTCCAGAAGAACCACTGCTCCCAGAAGAACCACTGCTTCCAGAAGAACCACTGCTTCCAGAAGAACCGCTGCTTCCAGAACTACCTGAGCTTCCAGAAGAAGCAAATGACCCCGTAAAATCAAATCTTATAGATTTTGGAATAGAATATGGATCAGTAGTAATTTGTATTCCTGTTCCAGCTATAAATTCAATAGTATCTAATCCTTGTGCAACTAGATCTTGTTGACCAGAAACTTCCCACGTTTTAAACGTGGAATTCATTGATATTTTAACTGCTCCAGAAGTTAAATCTGTAACTTCAAAACCAGCATCAGTATCAAATCTTAATTTATTTACTCCTGTTATTTCGTTTGAAATTGTAGATCCACTTATTTGACTAACTGTAATTACTAATTCGGCATCTGGCGCAGATGGAGAAATTACTGCGCCACGATAATTTAAATAATTTCCTTCAGTTGATGAAAGAGCTATTAAAACAGGTTTAGAAACTTCACCTACAATATCTGTTTCATTGGGTGTATATTCTCCTGATATGTAAGGAGATAAGAAATAAGTCACGCCAGCAGTTAAACCACTTAAATTATCTATTTTTCCATTATAAACTATACAAAATTCATCGCCATCAACTGTTTGCACCATTCCCATAACTTCTGCATTTTCAGCAGAGTCTGCTATAGCTTTATACCAAGTACTACCATCAAAACGAAGCAAATTTCCAGTTGTAAAACCATGAGAAGCTTGAGTAAAACATTCTATTAATGATGTTCCGTTTCCAATACCACTGCTTGGATCATGGACAATTAAAGTTTGCTCATCAATAGTATCTTTAGAAAATGATATTAGATTAGAAAAATCTGTATAATCATTATCAGATAATACTCCTCTTACTCTTACTTGATAATCTTCAGAAACGAAAAACGGAATATAAAAAGATGGCTCGTACGGAGAAACTACTATTGATCCGCTTGGATAATTTAAATCAACTCTTTCCGCAACCAATGCTCCTGTATAGTTATTAAGGTAATTTATTCCACTTGTAGATGTAATTAATTGACCACTATATAATCCAGAACTATAAGAACCTTCGCTAGGATAATAAACGAAAGAATTAGTATTTTCGTCGTAATAATAAACTAGATAAAGATCTTTAGAGTTTAAAGATCCAGAATCAAAAGATATACTATAAATATTATCTATAGTAGACGAAGCAAAAACTCCTCCAGGAAATGTTCCTCTTGAATCTAAAATTATTGTATGAGGTTTCCACTGAATACCGCTTACTCCTGACGGAGAAAATATAGACTCATAAGACGTTCCAGAATAAAAAGCATTTATTCCTTGCTGAGAAAAAGATAATTGATTTTCTCCAGTACCTTGAACTATAGCATCTATGCTATCTATCTTTGGAGAATTATAATAAAATACATCTGATGCACTTGAATCTCCACTCTTAAGCAATTGTATTTCATAATTCAGTGGCACATTAGATGAATTTCGCGCCCATTTAACAAACAATCTCCTATCAAAAGTATAAGAAATTGGATCGTAGTTTATCGATAAAGCGCCACTTATATTCTGAGGCTTTATATCAAAACTATTTTGATTTAATATATCTAATTTAATTAAACCAATATTATAAGCAGTACCAGTATTATAAAAATCTTGAGAAACTAAACGATAAAACTTCTTTTCAGAATAATCTGGCGAATAAGAAATTGAAGAAGCAGGGAATCCTGCGCTTTGATCTTCTATATGTTCAAAAGAATAAGAAGGACTTTTTTGTAAAAATACTTGTGTAGAATATTGTTTATTAGTTAATTCGTAATTAACAAAAATACTATCACTTGTAGAAGCTTCTACATTTTCAAAAGTTGAAAATTTGAAATTAAATGCAAAAACACCGCTAGAAGAAAGACCATCTACTGTAAAAGAAGTTATTTGTATTTTACAATCTCTTAGAAAATTAACGTCTTTATATATAGATTGAGAAAAAGAAGGCAAAATCCCTACATCAAAAGAATAAAACTTATCTTTAAGAGAAGAATTTAAAATAGAAACAATTTCATTATTCTTATCTAATATTGAAACTGTAAAATAATTAAAAATTCCATCATTAATATTGGCCGATTGATTCGTTACTGGATCAAGAACGTCCCATTGCAAATTTATTATTTGACTATCTACATATGCAAAAAGCATGTCAACATCAGTAGAAAAACCATAATCCTGTTGATTTGTTACTATTGATGAGTTCAAATTTGAACTCAAACTAGTAACTTTATATGGCCCACTGCTATAAACTGTAGATTCTTTAAACATCTTATACTAAGAAATTATCGTTCTTACCTATTATATACACTCTTAAAAACTCAAAAGATAAATCCATTTCTGTTTGTGGTAAAGCTATTGTTGTTGAACTGGCGTCTCCAAATCTCCACACATAAGCTATTTTTTTAGAATTTAATATATATTCAACAACTAAACCGTTAATTTGCGCTGTTATTGAAGCGTTTAAACCCGCTTTTGTTCTAGCATAATTATAAATTTGGTTATTAAATATTTCGACTACATTAGTTAAACTATTGTACGAACCATCTGAATAATCAAAAGAAGGTATTAAATAATCATATTTTTCATTTATATCAAAGTTTCTAGAAGTATCACTCACAAGACCTTCTGCAACAAGATCTACATCCGCTAAAATATTTCTAGGTATTATTTCTGTTGTATTTACCTGATCATTAGAAAATAGTATTGAAGGAGCCAAATTCTTATTGTTTTCAATGAAGTTAAATTTAGTAACTTCATATTCTGCTGCCCCAATTTCAAACTCTGTTTGTGTTTTCTCTTTTATAGAAACAATACGATAATTTTTTGAATACGCTAGTGAGCTACCTGATTTAGAATCATATATCCACAATGTAGAAGCGCCAATTGTTTGCATCAAAGATATCTCTTCTTCGGTTAATCCTGATGTATTCAATACAATTTTAGTTCTAAAGTTACCATCTAAACCTGTAGACGCTACAGTAAATTTATAAATATAAGTAGAAGATAACTCATCTATTCTAGCATCTGATATTCCAGAGTTGGATAATTCTGATTCTTTATTTAAAGTAGATGGAGATATTGATGAGTTAGGAATTATGAACGCTATTGTATCTCCAACTCCTATAAAATCATATTTATCATCTAACACAATATCTGATCCAGAAACAGAAACTACTCTTCCACCTCTTCTTCCGCTAACTTTCATTTCATCTGCTATAGATATCACATTTCCCGGTAATAGTAATAAAGCTTCTGGTCCAGCAGTAAAGCTTACCAATTCTTGCTCCACTTGATTTGTCACTAAAAACCATTGACCTATTCTTTTTGCTTGTGATTTAGAAGTGACTCCAAAACCAATAATTTCTTTTTCTATATAACCATATTTTCTTATATTTATTTGATCTTCAACATAAACAGTTTGATCTTTAAAATTATTCTTTTCGTCTGAATATGTTATTTTTGCAACTGTATATCTTGTATCTTTAGAAGAGCTAGAATACTGAAAAATACCATCTTTTACATTAGAATTATTAAAGAAATAGGCTGGAGATTTTGGTCTATCATTATCAAAATTAACAAAATTATTAGACCAATAAACAAGACCTTTAAACACCGAAGCTACGTTATTTAATAGATTAATAACATCTGTTTCACTATTTAATGAAATATTCGCTCTAAATCTTGGTTCTACGAGCGGTAAAAATCCTTGAAATTCAGCGGATGCTTTTCCTTTATTTTCTGAAACAGTTGTATAGTTAGCTAAATCTTCATCTGAAAAACAGACTTGAGATTTTATATAAGAAATAAAACCTGTTAATGCTGAATTATTTTGACTTCCAACTGTACTGCTAGAAGAAACGTTAGCTGGAGAAGAAACAGCAGTAATTAAAGCATTCAAAGATTTTGCATATCTATTTTCTAACTTTGTGTTAGTTTTTAAAAATTCTTTAACAGAAGGAAATAAACTACAAGCTCTATGAATTCCGAACTCATTTACTAATTGAATGGTGGCGCTTGTATTATTTATTTTCGTAACTGAAACAATTATCTTTTTAAAACTTTTAGAAACATTTTTTGTCAAACCGTCTTCATCTTTTTCTATAAAACCTAAATTAACTAAATCTATTTTAGATCCAACAGGAAAATATACTTTGAAGTCTATAGCTGAATCTGAACTTACGGTTATGCTGTTTTTACTTATAGAATCTATTTTTACTGGTTTATATCTAGATACGTTATCAGTTGGAACAAGTTCATCGCAATATTTTGCGATTTTGTACATGCTCCATTTATCAGCTAAACTTTCTTGGAATGAAAATTTTCCTAATCCATATCTATAATTTGTTATTAAATCATACAGTATCCAAGCTGGATTATCTGTCCATCTTAAAACAGAATCAAATTCGCCATTCCAAAATCCATCATAAGTCTTAGATTCGGCATCGTAATTCTCAGGAACCTTGATTTTTAATAACTTAAAATCGAATTGTCTATTTGGTGGCTGAGTAAAACCTCTTCCATCAAAAACGCTTAAAAAATAACAACTATTTGGATATCTAAATTTTAAAGATGTAATCTCAGTAACAGATGAAACCCCAATCATTCGGCCAACTTTATTTTCTGTAGGCCCGACTTTTTTATCCAAATTAAATACTTTTATATACGGTCCAAGAGTAAAATCAAAATCAGAAACATCAAAAAACAAATCAAATTGATAAGGCGAACTTGCTATTCCAGTTACTCTATGAACTATATAACAAGCATAATCATCTCGTAACTTGTATCCAATTTTAATTCCAAAGTTTGTTGTATTTGGCTGAGTATTGCCTTTTTTATCAAAATTATACAAAGCTTGAATTTTTAAACTAAGAATTAAAAAGTCAGTATTAACATCTTTTATTTCATGATAAGCTCCAAAACATGTTTGAAAATTATAATCGCTAAAAGCTGAAACATCAAATGTTTCACTAGGCTGCGATTGTGTTCTTTGTATACTTGTATTACTATAAAAATTTTGCTGATATCTTGCAACTCCAGCGTAAGGAGAATTTAAAAAATTTTGCTCTTCTTTACTTATTGTAGTTGATTGAGTCGTGTTTGAGACATTTGGAACATAACCCTTTACTACTCTTAATTTAGAAGTATGCGTTTGTGTCGATGTAAAAGTTATAGCGTTCGCGTTTTCATTGAGACCATATAGAGTTTTATCTATTGAATAAGAAACCCCAGGATTAGAAAACAAAAAACTATCTGCTATAGAACCACCTTCTGAAGAAAGATAAGACTGAAATTCTGTTCCCGCTCTTGAGAAAATTTCCAATCTATTATAGTTGTAAGTATTGGTTAAATGATTTTTTATTGCGTAATCATTTAAATAAATGCCTTTAAATATTTCACTATTATTTTGACCCTCATCAAAAAGAACAAGCTCATTACCATCTGGATCAACTAATCCACCCAATGGTCCTTCACCTATCAAATCTTGAACATAATACTTTGTTGTGGATTCAAGGATTCCATTGTTTGAATTGGAGGCGAAAGGTGCAAACGAACCCTTCTTATTTAAGAAGTCGAGCATCTTTGTTCCAAACTGATCTAAACTAGAATTTTCTGTCATATTTTTGATGAGTAATTTCCTACGCCGATTTCTGTTTGAAAGGTGTTTTCTACGGTCGCTTTATAAGACGAATCAAAATTAAAAAGCACAGCATTTATAACATTTGTGCCTACCTTTAATCTTCCATATCCTAATTGAACTGGAGTATTTCTTGCGGCCACGTTATCTTTTCCAGAAAATATAAACGAAGAAGTTTTAATCTGCTTCGGATCTCCCGGCTTTAAAAGCATTGAGATTAAATAACTTATTCCTATGCTAATTGCTAAAAATAAAATAAATTTAGCAACAGCAACTAAAGTAAGTTTTTTAATAGCTGTCGCTATAGCAAGTGTTAAAGATACCCAAAAATTAAAACCAGAACAAATAAAAATTTCTATTTCAGAAGCGAGTTTTATAAAATTATCTAGCTCTGTTTCATTTTCATGGTAAAGAACCCCATCAATAACCAAAGCCAAACCATATTCTTTTTTTACAAGCTTATTCATTTTAGCTGAATAATCCCTTGTGTTTGCTGCCATGCATTTAAAAATATCCTTTAAAGCATTCGCTTTAACAAAAAATGAATCACAAAACATTTTCTTTAATAGCCCATGTAATATAATTTTTTTCATTTTATTGAAGCTGTTACAAGACCAACCGATGTTGTTCCAGTATTAAGTATTTGAGGAGATTGATTGTTTAGTATATAACTTAAATCAAAATTAAATCCTACACTGCTAAGAACATGTGTTCCTATCCTCAATCTACCATATGAAACAGGTATTGGAGTATTTCTGTTTGCCGCATTCTCTTTTGAAGAGAATATATAAGAAGATGTTTGAACTTGTTTTGGATTTTTAGGGCTTAATAACTTGTTGATCAAAAAACTTATTCCAAAAGAAATAACAGACATTATTATTGTATTAACAAGAAAAACGCCTATTTTTCCAGCCACAGTTGTTGCTGTTATGCTTGTAAAAAGAATTGTAGAAGAAGCAAAAGCTGCCAAAGAAATTACTGGAATCAATTCTATCGTCTTTCCTATTTTAATTTTTCTATTCAATGCGGCAGCATTGTCAACTATAATCCCATCTACAACGATCAATAATCCGTCAAATTTATCACGCAATTTATTTATTTTCTGGCCAAAGTTATCAAAGTTGGCGGATATGCAAGATATCAATTCGTCAAAAGAATCAACTTTTGCTTCGAAAGATGCACAAGCTATCTTCTGTAATAGGCCATGTAAAATAACTTGTTTCATGTTTAATATTTACACTTAAAAATCGATCCCAATTTAAACTATATATTATAATAGGAATATCGTAATTTTTAATAAAAAAGATATCCTCTTCAGATGGATTTAATAAATGCAGGTGACTATGGAAAGAAAATAAAAATTGTTTTCTTGTTAATTTAAGAAAAAAATCGTTAGGAGGGAAAAATCTATGACAACTCGGATTATCGCTATTATATTTATAAATATTATAATCTTTATCCACCAAACCTCCCGATTCAAATGGATAATTAGACAATAAAAATGCTTTAATCTCTTTTAAAGTTTTATTAAGTTTGATAGTTATAAGGTCTCGTTCCTGGGAATCCTCCGAAAGGTAATCCATCTTTGTGTCCTTTCCATCTAAAAGCACATCCCTTTATATTCTTTGAGCAAGAATCTTTTATCCAATATTGCTTATTAAGTTTAGGATCTTTATTACTATTATTTTCAATACAAACGTATACTGATATAGAAATATTATCTTCTGAAAATTGGAACTTGCTACCAAAAAAATCATAATTAACCGAATCTGCATACACAACAAATTCACCAGCATTGTAAGATGAGTCTGAATTCCAAAATCCCCTATAAGCACCATTAACCATATTTAATCCGTACCCTTGAGGAGAGTAGAATGGTTTATTATTTTCATCTGCAAATGGAATTCCTAAATTTGGAACTTTGTCTCCAAAAATATCAGTTGCTGTTTTTGTTATTATTTCATTGCTACTATTTGTATAAGTTATTGTTTGAGATTGCCCAGATTGATCCTTCCAAGGAAGTTTTCCGTAATTGCATCCACAACCTCTATATGACCAAGAACATAGATTGTCTGATATTTTTCTATTAGGTAAAAACTGATTCTCAAAATCTAAAGGACTTGAAAGCTCAAATTCTATAATATACTTGTTCTCTGTAGTCTTACGATTTATAATATAATTTTCTTCAAAAAAAGACTGACCATACCCTTGCACAGAATTTCTTTTTGTTCTGTATCCAAAAAAAGGATTTTTACCATCTGAAAAGTTTTCGTCATCAAGGTTTTTTACAAAAACTTTTAAACGCTTTAATCTTGAATTGACTAAATCATTTTTATTTTTAATTACATTAGTTATCAGACCGTTTATGTTTGCCAATCTTATAGATGGTCTGCTTTGTTTTCCATCAGATGAAAATTCAAATCCACCATACTCAATAGGAGCAGGTGTATATTGATTTCCTCTATAAACTATATATTTATTAAAATTTTTACCAGCATGAAATCGCAATATACCAGTAGATTCATCTATGTAAATCTCAAAAAGATCTACAAAAGAATCAGGATCTAAATCTATTAAAGACTGAGTTGAAATTAAATCTGCCATATTATGTAGATGTTTTCTTTATTTTACCAACTATATTAATTTTATCAGTAATAGAATAATACATATCAGTAGATTGAAATTCTACTGGCGAAGAAAATGTTATTTTTTCTTTATATTTTCTAGAAAGGTAAGACAAAACTTTAGGTATATCTGATGATTTTAAATCTATATATACCAAAACTTCATATATTTTATTGGAATAATAGCACCTTGCAACTCCATTTATATATTTTATAGGAGATCCTAAAATTATTTTAATTGTTTTATCTTGCAACATATTAAGAATATCTTGATTTAATTGATTATTGGAAATAAAAGAAGATATTTCTGATCCGCAGTTATAAGTGGTAGATGCTTGGCTAGTATTAGATTCATTTCTAGAAATTGTTTTTTCTATTCCATGATAAAAAATACCAAATTTTGTTTTATTTTTAATTTCATTTTTTACAACATCTGTGCCATACTGATCTTGCATATAACTTCTACTACCTATTCTATTATACGAAACATCGATAGGTAAAGATGTAAACTGCTCTGATAAAAACTTTCCTTCTGTACTGAAACCGACATTATTTAAAGTTTCTTTTTGATCAATAGTTATTTTTTTACCTATATTAAATTTAGTTCCGAATGAAGGATTTGAAAAAATAGTATTATAATCTGTAAAACCTGGCAAAGACTGTTCTGTTGTAATAGATAATTTATTCGAACCATCTAATTCAACATCTTGAATTGTTGCGCTTGACCCGACTGGAAAAACAATCAAACTATTTTTTGCAGAAGAAGGTGTATTTATTTCTTTTGTTATAGATAATGTATAAACATCTGAAGCATCTTTTTGAGTTACCGTAGCATTGATACCAAAATAATTATTTGGATGAGATATATTTATTTTATCTCCAACTTGAAATGCGTTATGATAAAAACCTCCTGTTATTTGTGTAGATAAATTATCTTTTTGATAAGATATTTGTCCAGTGTTATATGTGGCATAACCATCTGCTAAATCTGTTTGAGCCACATAGAATATATAAACACTAGAACCAACATCTGCAAAGTTAATTGATTTTTGTAAATAAAAACCGTCAGCCACAGCGGCTGAATTTCTTAATTCAAGATAATATTTATTTAAATTTAATTCTGAATCTAATTGTGGAGTTAAAGAAGTCGAAGAAACAAGCGTGAAATTTCCAACACTATCACCATCATTTAAAACAGTAGAACTACTAACCCCTCCAGTAAAAACATCAGAAAACTGCAAAAGCTGAGATCTATTATAAATATCTAAATCTCCATAAGGATTATATTGTCCAATAGTAAAATTACATTGATTAGAAGCATCAGTTTTAAAATCTATAGCATAACCGCAATCATTTTCATTTTTTATTTCTGTTGTACTATGATTTGTTATGCTTGCCGACGCTAAAGATAGCTCTGAGCTATTTATGTCGGCTTTAGCTAATACAACTTTAGGTTTATAACTTTTTTCTCCAAAAGACCCTCCCTGACCACCTTGCAATATTACCAAAGAAGACTTTTCAGGTTTAATTTTTTGTTCTTGTTCGGTTATTTCCGAAAGAACTTCTTTTTCTACCACTAAATTTTGAGTTTGTATAAAAGGCATAATTAAGAAGATTTTAAAGGATATACAGAACCTTGAACTTTAAAAAGATTAGCTAATACATAAGGAACAGAAGGTTTATTTACTTCTGCGTCTTGTGTGTATTCTATATTAGCAGTATAATATCCAGAACCAAAAGCTGTTGCTGGACTTCCGTAAACTAATCCAGATGGAATAACCGCTGGATCAAAGAAATCATAAAAAATAGAAGCTCCAACCGTAGAAGTATAACTTTTATTAATTACTGTAGCGCTATCGTTAAAATATCTAAATAAATCATTTATATCTTGTGTATTGTATTTCGTATTTGTTGGAATATCAAATATTCCAGACGCCGATAATGAAGATTGTCTAAAAACTTCTTTTAATGTTGAAAATGTATTATTCGTTACATTAAGAACGTCTCGTATTCCAATATTATCACCCGCTCCTCCTCCAGCTATAATATAAGAACTTTTATCTAAATAAAGATTTAAATCGCCACTACAATTTACATACAAGGCATTTTTTCCTGTTTTTACTGGATCGGAATCTGTCGATAACTTACTTGTGCTTCCGCCTTTAGCATATATATTCGAATTATTAAATAAATTAACAGTTAATCCGCTACTCAAACTGGAATAATTTCCAGTTATTATACAGCAGCCTGTATTATATATATCATAATTATCAGATATACTATCGGCACCAATAAACACATTATCTAAGTTTAAAACTATTCCTGAATAAAAATCAAACTTATCTGCATATGTAAAGTTTTTCTTAATGTAATCGTAAACGTCTAAATAATCAAACTTTTGAGATTTAATTGTTCTGCTTTCAATCTTCTTTGTTAGTCTTAAATTTGGTGGCGTAGATCCAATTTGATTTAAAATACCTGTCGTTAATCCACTGAATACCGCCTCATATCCTTGAACTGGATCTGAAGAAGGCCAAGAATTTATCTCACTAACGCCACTTGCGAAAACGGCTTGACCAGTGGTATTAGTATATGTATCATTCATGCCACTTATTGTGACATAATAATCTGTGTCAAAACTTAAATCTGTAAAAAGCATTTCATATGTAGCAACTCCTGGAGTTCCAACATCATATAAATAATTTGAAGTATTTAATGGAATCGCTACGCTTTTTCCAGTGACAGATGAAAGTGGAGAAAATCCACTATTCGTAGATATTCTTCCAGAAAATCCTGTAAAGAAATATCCAGATTCAGGAAGCGTCCAACGAGTCAAAAGAGCTAATTTGTTTTCGTATAAAACAGGCGAAGCTACGCAGTTTTGAACGCCAGATAAGAAGTTATAAGGAGCCGCCGATCCAGCACTTACTTTTGATCCTGTATAATATATTTGAAAATCATTTCCAACTGTTCCAAAATTATCTTGTGATTGTCCCACATTAAAAAATCCATATATTTGATCTGGACCTGTTCTATTTTGTGGATGTTGAAATATTATATTAAAATATCCCGTACTACCCGCTCTTACATCAATCGTCGCACTTTCTGAAGAATCGTGATAAAAGAAATTTGTTGTTGGAGTAGATTGTTCTACTTTATTTAAAATAGAATATGAAGCTGGATATCTTAATCCACTATTTATAATACCATATTCTCTACTTGTTTGAAATCCTGCTGGAAGAAAACCAAAGTCAAAACCAGTTGGACTTAAATAAGTTTTAAAATCAAATACCCTATCAAAAGAAAATTTAGACTCAATAAATCTTGCAGTTATAGAATTATTATCTAAGAAGTTATAAGTATGACTCCATTCTGGACAATAAAAAGATCTTGTTCCAGTAAAGAATGTATACATGTCATAATCAAAAAGATCAATTCCATTATGATTTTCTAAGAAATGTAAAATTGCTTTAGCTTGTTTGTCTGACCTATTATTAAAAGTTAAAGAAAAATCAAAAGAGTTTGAATTAATACCATCGTTCTGGTATAGATAAAAATTTCCTAAATCGTTTTTATAACTGCTAGAATTAAATTGAAGCTGCTGTGCATTGTCTGGCTGAAAATAAAATTTTTGAGTCCAAACAGAATTAGTTATTGCTGGGTTAATTCCTATAGAAGACTCATCTCCACTAAAATAATAAAATCCATTTTTTGATCCCGCATTATTTAAGAAAACATAATCATCTTTAGAATACGCTTTATTATTGTCAAAATCACATGTACCATAAGGTATTAGTTTTTCTTTCCATTCCGTTACTGAAACAAATGGAGATTCCAAGCTTAGAGTGACAGAATTCAAATCAACCATTTCAAAATTATTATCTATAGTCTTAAGATAATAAGGTCTTACTTTTGAATGTGGAGGAAATAAAGCGGTTTCAATTGGCAACAATCCTTGACCGCTAGATTGTGCAGGTTTTACAAATGATTGTTGATAAAAATGGTTTAAAGCTTTTGCTTCAGTATCTGTTATATTACTAAATTGCAATTTCGCGTCTACTTGAACCACGTTCTCACTTTTACCAACGATTACAGTATAATCATCTTGAAATTTATTTTCGTAAAAATTAGCTTTAAAATTTACGCTTGACCCATAAGTAGGAACAAAGAAAAATTTATTTGTCCAATAATAACCACTATTGTTTCCATCTGGACGATTAAAGAAAAAGTTTTCTCCAGAAGGTAAATTAGTTTTACAATAAAAATAGCCAGTAGTAAATGGCGCAGCGACTACACTTGAATTTCCCTTGTCATCTATATATGTGCCGGGATTTATTCCAGTATAATATACGACATCAAATTCATTAAAAGACACTCCCGTTTCGTAAAACGGAATATTTGGCATCAATATTCTATAATCGTTTACAGCTTTCATTATGTTAAATAAGTTTGACTTTGTAAAGATAAAATCAAAGTTTGATTTTTTTGTGGATTTCCATCGTACGCAATATTCAATTGAGAAATTAAACCTTCCCATGTAGCATAAAAATATACCTTTTTACATGCCAGATTATTATCTTCATATTGAGGCATGCACACTCCATCCACTTGTTCATAAGGGGTAAAAGAAATAGATACAGCTAAATTCTGTTGATCGATATTCGCCGACGCTTTAATTATACTGCATGTGTCTGCATTTTTTATATAATTAAAAGATTTACATGTTTCAGAATCTGCGTTTAAAACATTTGAACTTACCCCTAAAGAACAAATAAAATAACTTTTAATTTCAGTGCTTTCTGGATCGTCTGTGAACAAAACTGCATTTTTATGATTTTGAAATTTTATAATATAAGACAATTGATTATCTTCGTTACTAAAATCTCTAGCAACACTACTAGATATCTGATAAGTTCTTAATACGCTCGAATTAGAAGATATTGTAGAACATTGTTTATTTAAATCATATAATTGAGCGTATATATTGAACCAAATTAAATTTGGATCTAATGTTGGTGGCGGTGGTGTTGGTGGAGTAATAGTTATTACTGGTGGAGTAGGAGGTGGTATTGGTCGTCTAGGTATAGTTGGAGGAACTATTGTTGGGGTCCATATCTTTATTACTGGAGGTGCGATTTCAACAATTTGTGGATCATTAGTTCCAAAAGGTATACTAACAATATTTCTCTTTTTGCTTATATTTTGAATCATCTTTATAGATCCAACTCCATAACTAGAATCAGAAATCGCATAATTTTGGTCCACAATTATTCCTGTCAAACTCATATTAGTATAAACTGAAGGATTTTGCGCGTCTTTTAAAACAGCATTAAATACCGCATCGTTTCCATGAATATCTAAAACTCCATCAATATTATTTGCAGTCACACCAAACTGAGCATTAATCTGCCTCAAAGCCACCCTTAAAGGTATACTTTGTTTTACTCTTAAAAGAGGTTGTCTTTCTACGGTAAAAGAATAATTAAAATTGCTTACAATAAAATCATCATAATTATCTGGATACGAAGATCTATTATTAGTTATTATATAACTTGATAGACCATTTAATGTCGCCAACTTATTTTTAACTTTTGTTGATCCATCAGCAGGACTAAATAAATTATGAACATCATTTAAATTTGTATCCAAAGCCTTGATTCCGTGATAAAAATCAAAACTGGTGCTAACCGCAATTGGTTGATAAGGTTCAACACTAAAACTTAAATCAGTCAAAAACGCACTTGGAATATTAAAATTATTAAAAGAAACTGAAATAGGAACATCAGATTGATTTTCAAGTTTTAAAAAGTCTGGCAAAGCTCCTGTCAAATAAAATTCTGTAGAAAACTTTCCTTGAATAGGCCCATTTGGGGCGTAATCAATAAGATTGCCATTAATATCAAAAACAGGAACAGTATTAGCCTGAAGGCCAAACGATGCTGAATTAGAAGGAAAAATAGAATCGTTTAATCTTATCGCTGTCGTTTCAAATGTTAAAAATTTAGCCATTACTGTGAAATGTAAGAACCAGCACTTGAATCGGTATCTGAAACGTAAAAATATTCTGCCATTGTTGTTATGTTCATTGCTCCAGTCAAAGGAGTAAACACCGTTCCGCCAGAACCATCATCTCTTAAAGCGTAAGCAACCCAACTTCCATAATCATATCTATCAAATGATAATTTTGTTGTCGAATTAGTGAATCTATTTCCTACTGAAGTATTATTTATTCTAGCTTTTAAATTTAAAAATCCTTGACCAGTGATTTCTCCAGAAACATAACAATGATTTGATAAAGTTGGAGAATCAAAATAATCATTAGAAGCGGCGTCCCAAACTTGAAAAAATGTTTTATTTGAACTAGTTGAAACTCCACTAACAAATGCTGTTCCGCCGACATTATTCAATGTCATTCCGCTAAAATTATTAAATACTAAATATCCAGTACCATCTGATGTTCCACTATTTAATTGACAAATAAAGTCTACACCAATCACTCTTCCAGAGGCTGGGAACAATGTATGATACGCTGCGCTACCAGACTGATTAAATGAATAATCAATATTATCAAAATTTAAATATACTGCACCGCCAGTTAAATTAGATGCACGATGAATATCTAAAAATTTTCCATAACAAAAATTATTATCGCTAGTGTACAATCCTTTATTATTAATATCTCCTTGATCTGATATTGTAACTATATTTCTTGAAGCATCGTAAGTATTAGAAGCGTTTCCTGTTTGAAAGAAAAATTGTCCAACTCTCGCTGTTGGTCCAGAAGTTGGACCAGAAGGACCAACTGTAGCTTTATCAAAATCGTATCCAATTATAAATGAGTTAAAATCTCCTGATCCATAAGCTGTAGCAACATAATCAACTGGACCACTTGAAGTGGCGTAATTACTTTGTATTCTTGAAAATGCAGATTGAGAATAACTTTGGTAACGAGATAAAAATGAAGAAGTTCCAGTAACATCTAATGGATATGTAGGATCTATTCCTCCCAATCCTAATCTTCCGTTAGCCAAATCAAAAATTACAGGATCTGTAGTAGCAACAGTCGCCGCCGTCTTATTTCTTGCGAAATGTAATTGCGAGACTGGCTGATTATACATTATTGAAGCCGTAAGATTTGGAAGTGTTCCTGTATTTCTAAAAAATAAATTAGGAACACCAGCATCTTCTATCAATAATGTTTTATAAGGAGAACCGTCAACGACAACATTTGAAACCGTTAGTCTTGCGTCTGTATTTCTATTTGTGTTTCCAACTCTTACTGTGGCATCATCTTTGTCTACGAATACCGCACCACTAAGACCAAAAAACGCTCCAGTAATTGTATTTGCTCCTGTGTTATATCCTATATAAACATCAGAATCAAAATTAATTCCACTAGTACTTAATGTAATATCTCCAGCGTTAGTATTATCATCAAAACTAAATCTTATTCCTGTGGCTACAGAAAACTGAATATTAACGTCTGGATCTACTCCTGTATAAGAATATAAAGATCCGTCTGTAACTAAAATAGATCCGTCGTTTGAAATTAAAAGACTATTATTTTGAATATTTGTGCTAAATACTCCACTTATAGAAAAATTATTGTATCCATCTTTTAAAAGATACCAAGATCCTGTTTCATCGTAAAATCTAATCGCACCACTTGCTCCGGTATGGTTCTGAAGAGTAAAAACATTATTAACTCCAGAAGCTCCACTAATATGAAATGCTGATAATGGAGAAAAAGATCCAGTTGGCGATATTGCAATATATCTATTACTATTAACTATTCGCATTACTGGAACATCTTGAATTCCAAACAACATATCATTTCCAGAAAAAGGCTGTACAAAATTAAAGTTTTTTGACAAATCCTCAAAAGATACAATTTGAGAAGGTGCGCCTGAATAGCTCAAAAGAAACAAAGCGTTTTGAGGTATCGAAGATACTTGACCTAGATCTGGAATTGTTT
>JACCDP010646316.1_pt1 | contig 17117 bp, 11 predicted proteins | sample 7445841 | NCBI WGS metagenome assembly JACCDP01 (sample SAMN15323441, study PRJNA562643) | freshwater metagenome | isolation source: river surface water | place: USA:Blue River Watershed | collected 2017-08-17 | reverse complement strand
GACGCCGCAGGCGCCGGAGTCATTTCCCCCGAGGCGGTCAGCGGGCTCGCGACCAGCAAGGAGAAGGCGATTGCCAAGGAAGGCAAGCGGATCCTCCATCTATTGCGCGCGAAGGGCGTGAAGATCGAAACGAAGCGGCAGGAACAGGCGCAGCTTCCGCTCTCACCGCCGCCGACCGCAGTCGAAGAGTCGCCGGTCCACATGACGAGCGTCGACGCTTTTGGTGACCGTATCGTGCTCTTTTCGCGCGTGGCGCGCGGCGGCGTCGACGTGGCACAGCTGGTGCTCAACGAGTCCCGCGGCGTCATCGACGTCCGCATGACGCCGCTGCCCAAGCGCGACTACCGGCGCTTCGTGCAGACCGTGGCGCAGGGCGGCCTGCTGCTGATGGGCGAGGTGCCCCGCGCCTATGCACGTGGGCTGATCTCGAACGCGCTGGACCAGAACGCACGCTCGCGCACGCCCGTCCCAGCGTCTTGGAACGACGTCGCGTTCATTCTCGGGCCGTCCGTCCCGGTGCAGCGCTCACCGGGGCGCATGCTGACGCAAACGGCCGAGAGCGCCTCCGATCCGACGACACTCCCGGAGCTCCAATCCTGGCTCAAAACGCCGACCGCCTTTGAAGGCATGCCGGAAACAGTCGAGCAGTTCTGGACGCGCGGCCGCCGTGAGACCTACGCGGAGCGCCTGTTCGACCTCGCCCACCTGCTCGTGGGCGTGTCGCGCACCAGCGACGCCGCCGGTGTGCTCGCGCTCGCCCGCGCGCTCGAGAGCGAGGTTGACGCGCACGCCCTTCCCTTCTGCGTCACGCTCGTGGAGCGCGCGTTCCCGAAGGCGTAAGACAGCCGCTCAGGCACGACTTTCCGGCATGCGGCTCGAGACGTGCTTCGGTGCGTTCGGCCGATCGAACGGCACACCGGTCGCCTCGAGCGCCTCGATGCACGCGGCCACAGTTCGCTGAATGTCCACAGCCTGCACCGGGTTCGCGAGCGGGACGGCCTGGCCCGTGATGACGTCTCGGAAGTGGGCGAGCATCAGCTCGGCCTCGCTGCCCTGAGACTCGAGAGCACGGGTGGAGCCGCCACGCGTGACGGAAACCTCGCGCCCCTGACGGCGCCACGTCACCGCATCGGTGCCGCGCTCGAAGGCGATCGAGAGCTCTTCCTGGGGCGCGGTGAAGTCGAGCAGCACCTCCGCTTCGCCGCCCGAATAGCGCAGCATCAGACGAACAGCCTGCGGAGCGGCCTCGCCGGTCCCGCGCACCGAAACGACCTCCGCCGGACCTTCGCCGCAGGCACGGGCCGTCACGATCAACGCGTGGTAGAGCGTCTCGGACAGCGGTGAGCGGCCCCACAGCCGCAGGGAGTCGGGGCTCTGCGGCGTCGTGCGGCGGATGTAGCGCACCTGCGGCCAGGGCGATGCGCCAATCGTCTCCAGCAACCCGGTCGAGAACAGGTCGTTGTGCGCCGGAATCAGCGCCGCGCCCGACTCCTTTGCGCGTGAAGCCACCGACTCGGACTCCTCGACCGTCTTGCCAAGCGGCTTCTCGCAGAGGACCGGAATCGAGCGCGACAGCGCCTCCTCCACGATCGACGCGTGCGCATGGGTGGCCGTCGCGACGATGACGCCTTCCGGCCGGATGTCCTCGATCGCCTCGAGCGCCGAGCGGTAACGCGGTGCGTGATGGAACTCGCGCAGGTCCGCCTCCGGTGCGTGCGGCGAGGCGACGGCGTCGATGCTGAAGCCGGTGACGTTCTGCGCTGCCCGCGCGAGGAAGCGTGCACGGTTTCCGCTGCCCGCGACTGCGATTCGCACGGGGCGGCTGCGCTCGATCGTGAAGACCGGCAGCGACAGCGAGGCCTGACGGGCGGGCTCCACGATGTCGGGTGGTCCGAGCTTTTCGGCCTCGTGATCACGGAAGGGTCGAGGCACTTCGTCAAAGCTGCGCGGCACGCCCCACGGCGGCTGCAGGCCGATCGAACGCACCTCGCGGAGCTCGTCGCCGCTGATGGGTTCGCCGACCCACGCCTTCACCTCATCGGTGCCGTAACGCGCCGCATACGGGCGCCAGAGGCCGTTGCAGAATTTCGTGTAGCGGCAGGTGTCGCAAGAGGGCGCGCGAAGCTTCTGGGGCGCGTCCTCGCTCTTCGCCTCGTTCGCCACGTAGAGCAGGTCGCTCCAGCCGCGGAACTCACCCAGAAAACAGGGCGGAATGCCTTGCCGGCTGCCGATGATGAACGGCTGCCCCAACTCGACGGCGCGGTAGAGCGCACGCTTCAGGTAGGGCATGACGTCGCTCAGCCGCGGCACCTGCTCGATGCTCTCGAGGGCCTTGTACTGGGGTGTCACGAAGGCAAAGGAGATCATCACGCGGCCGCCGAACGCCTCGCGCACGAACTCGACGTAGTGCCTCAAATAGCGGTAGTTCCGTGCATTCACGACGTGGTTGAGCGCCACGATGATCTTTTTGTCGAGCAGCAGCTGGACGCCCTTCACGGTCCGCTCGAAGTCGCCCGCCTTCTGCGTCATGACCCGGCTGAGCGACTCGTCGTGCGCATGCAAACTGACGAATGCGTGGGTGATGCCGGCCTGAACGAGCGGCTCCACGCGCTTCGGTGTGTCGAGCAGCACGGCGTTGGTGACGAGCTCGATCTCGGGAACGCCGAGCCGCTTCGCCGTTCGCACGAAGGAGACCAGGTCCTTCGACAGCGTCGGCTCGCCGCCGCTGAACGAGAGCCGCGTGATGCCCCGCCGCGCGACGCGCGCGATCTGCCGCAGCATCGCCGTCGGGTCCGTCCAGACGTTGTTGCTCGTCTCGTTCGCACTGCAGAAGGTGCAGTCCTGGTTGCAGTTCACGGTGGGCCGCAAGACGAGGAATCCGACCTTGCGGGCCCCCTGCTTCTGGTCCTCGGTCCACTTGCGTCGCGGGCTGGTGCGCTGCTCGTACATCGCCTCGGGCCGCTTCGCATAAGGCCGCAGGCCGCGGCCACCATGCTGGGCGGCGTAGGACGGCGTCACGCCGGGGCACTGCTTTCGGGCGGCGCAGGACTGACAGGCCTCGACGAGCGCGCAGCCCGGCGCGAGCCCGTTCCTGGCCTTCGGATTGAACCGATAGACCTCCTGCAGCGAGGGATGCGCCGCCAGCGCACAGAGAGGAATCGCGTCCATCGTGCGCAGCGACGTCGCGACCTTCAGCTCACGGCACCGCTCGATCGCCTCGGCAAGCAGCGGCGCCCCTTCGTCCCACGACGGAGGCGCCAGTGCCGCAGGCACCTCGTCGCGAGAAAGATAGAACCGCGCGGCGCGAAGCGACGGAACGGCGCGGTGGGCGAGCGACACCAGCGCGGCGGCATGCTGCAAACGCTTCGGAAGAAGGGGGACTTCGATCTCGACGCCGAGGCCCGCCTCGGCAAACGAGCGCATGCCGACGAGCGCCTTCACGAGCGCATCCTTCACGCCCGAAATGCGGTCGTGCACCGCCGAGACCTGCGAATAGAGGGGCACCACGACGACGTCGACACCGATGCGCTTGAGGGCCTGTCCATGCGCGGGCGTCGAGGCCTCGATCGCCGGCGTGCGCAGCGCCACCTCCGTCCAGCCGGCATCGCGGGCACGCCCCACCATCGACGTGACGACGTGCAGATCCTGCGTTCCGCCGCGGATCGTGACGCGGGCACCGCCTCCTTCGAGCGCACGCCCCACCCACCTGTCGTCGCTCGGGCGCGTCCGGCAGTCGCACAGCCCCGCACACGCGAGACTGCAACCGGCGGAGACGAACAGGTCGACCGATCGTTGTGTCGCGCGATTCACGTCAGGCTCCCGAGTGGCGCAGCATCGTAACCGAACAGACCGCATTTCGCGCGCTCGCATGCGTTGACAGCGTGGGATCGCCCGGTATGCTCCGCCCTGCGATGTATGAGCAGAAACTGGTCCTCTTCGAGAGCTCGCTCCCCTACCGCTTCTGCCAGGCCCAGTGGGCTCGTGGTCTGACGCCGGTACCACTGGACAAGCTGCTGGGTCAGGTCTCCGGCATCGACGTCGCGAAGTGCCAGCGGCTCGTCTTCGCCGGCGGCTCGCCGCTCGCGCACCCCGACTTCGAGCGCGTCGTTGCCGCCTGTCGGGATGCCGGATTGGCCCACTTTTCGCTGGAAACCGACGGGATGTCGCTGGCCCGCGAAGGCGCCGTCGAGCACCTCGTCTCGCTGGGCTTCGAGCAGGTCTCGGTCGTCGTCGGCGGCATCCGCGAAAAGGTCTACGAGTTCGTGATGCAGGAGACCGGAGCCTTCCGCGAGGCCATGCAGGGCATCCGGAAGGCCAGCCTGAGCGCGCTCAAGCTCTACCTCGTCGTTCCGGTGCTTCGCGCAAACGCCGAGGACATCGCGCCGCTGCTCGAATGGACGCTCCAGCTGGGCGGACACCTCGACGGCTTCCTGCTCGCTCTCCCGGAGATCGACCATGTCCCTGTCACGCACCGGAAGCTGCTGCTGAAGGCGGGCGAACAGGCGCAGCTTGCCGCGAAGGTGTTCCGCGCCTGCCAGGGCAACCGGGTCGAGTACGGCTTTGCGACCAAGCGAGGCATCACGCCCTGCGCCACGGAAGGCGCGCTCGACCGTTTCGGGACCGTCTTTCACGAGCGGTTCAACTACTTCAAGCACCAGCCGAACGAGAGGCTTTCGCGCGTCTCGGCCTGCGACGGCTGTTCGCTCATCCACTCGTGTCAGGGAGTCGAGTCCGAGTACGTCCGCACGTTCGGCGAGGCCGAGTTCAAGCCCGTGCCGCTGGAAGTCTCGAGCAACTGGAAGCTGCGCCGCTTCAACCTCCTCGAGCGCTTCGAGTACCGGAACGTCAGCCCCTTCAAGAACGACGCGCCCGTTGACCCGCGCGGATTGCTGCGCATCAACGGCCACTGCAACATGTCGTGCGCCTTCTGCTTCGTCGACCGCACCGCGCCCGACTTCGAGGCCGACGGGCTCATGGCCGAGATCGACCGGATGGCGGCCGGCGGCACGAAGCACCTCGTGCTTTCCGGCGGTGAGCCGACGCTCCACCCGCAGCTGCCCGACCTCATCGCGCACGCCCGCACCAAGGGCTTCAACACGATCGAGATGCAGAGCAACGGCGTGAAGGCCGCCGACGAGTCCTACGCGCGCACGCTGGTCGACGCGGGCCTGACGAAAGTCACCTTCTCCCTGCACTCGGTGAATCCGGAGAAAAGCGACGAGATCACTCGGCTGCCGAAGGCGTTCTGGAAGACGCTCCAGGCGATGCACCACTTCCGGCGCATGGGCGTGCTGACGCAGATCGCCCATGTCATTACGAAAGAGAACTACAAGGAGCTGCCCGAAACGGTGCGCTTCCTCCGCAAGGAGTTCCCCGAAAACGAGGGGCACCTGTCGATCTGCTTCGCGATCGCGCAGGGGATCAGCGACCTCGTCTTCCACTGGGTGATTCCGACGTTCGCGGAGATCAAGCCGTACTTCAAGAACGCCTTGGACTTCTGCCTCGAAACGGGCGTGGGTTTCGGCGGAATGATCGGCCAGGGCGGCTATCCGCCCTGCATGCTCGATGGCGATCTGCGCTACTACGCGGCCGTGCTCGACAAGGTGTTCAAGAGCGACGACGCCGACCAGCAGTTCTACAAGTCGGCCAAGTGCGCCGAGTGCGACTTCAACACGCGCTGCCTTGGGCCCCGACGCTCGTATGTGGACCACTACGGCGACGCCGAACTCGTGCCTTTCAAGATCCCCGGTGGACTGCCTCAGGTCGCCTCTCGGCCGGGCGCCCGCGAAGACGATGCGGTGCTCCACCTGACCTGATCGGCTCAGCGATCGTTTCGCAGAATCGCCTCCGAGACCCGTGCGAAGGCCCTCGCCTGAAGTTCGGTCAGCAGCGTCGAGACCGAGCGAATGCCGTAGTGGCGCGACCGCACCGTCGCCTCCCCGCTCGTTCCCGCACGAAGCTCGATGCCGAGCGGCGGCTCTCCTTGGGCGTGCGCGAACGTGACGACCATCCGCCCGGGCAAGGCCGAGAAGTCACGGAGAGTCCACCCGTCGAAGCCGTCGTCGAGCGAGAGCGGTGCGAGGAGCCGGCCAAGCCGCTCCTTCATCGCGGGGTCGAGCGAGGGCAGACGCGGCGCGCCCGTCTGTCCACTGCTCTGACCGGGCTTGCGCGCAGAGGCCCGGAAGCTCTCGAGCACGGCGTCCGCCGTGACGCTTCGCCAGTCCGAGCCCGCCGCATCAAAAGCCCTCAAAATCAGCCCGAAGAGCGCCACCTGATCCTTGCCGTTGTTCTTGCGCGTCGCCTCGACGGCCACGCGGGAGAAGTGCGCGACATCGGCATTCAGGAAACGCCACGGTTGATACGGGTAGTAGCCGTACCGCTTCGAGCTGTCCTCCTCGTCGCTCTCGAAGGCATCGGCCAGAAGCCCATCACGCTGCGCCAGATAGAAGAGAGCGGTGTCCGGATAGAGCCTCACGCGGGCCAGAAGAATGCTTCCACGCAGCCGATCCAGCTGCGTTCGGACGATCGCGGCGTGGTTCGTCCGCAGGTCGTCCATGCTCGTCCACGGCGAGTAGAGGATGAAGCCGAAGCTTGCCTCCGACAGGTCGAGCGCCTCCGGAAAGCGCTCTTTCCACTGCCAGAGCGCCTGCAGAAACTCCTCGTTGACGGCGGCCGTCGTGCCCTTGTTGAAGCGGTCGAGCTCAGGCTGGCTGAAGTTCTCGATGCCGACGAGAAACGGCGCGAGCTTGAGGCCCGCCGACCGCGCATGCTCCAGCGCCCGCTCGAACCGCTTCGCGCTGCGCAGCGTCCAGTCGGCCCGCGTTTCCAGCATGAACGTGAAGGGACCGAGGTGCTCGCGCTCCACCGCCTCGCACACCTCGGTGAGGTAGCCGAACGGGTTCTGATCCTTGAGGCGGATGTGCGTGAGCTCGGGCGCCTGCGCGCGCACGTAGCCAATCTGCTCCGTGACACGCGCCGCGGTCTCGGCATTCGGAAGGTTCGTGTAGCTGTTCCCGGTTGTGCAGAAGGCGCAGCCGCGGCCGTACTGCTGCGGAATCGTGACCCCCTCGTACAGAGGGTTCTGCCGCGCGTCGGCCTGATACGCGCACCCGCCGTTGCCCGTGAGGCTGAAGGTCCGCAGCCGGGGCAAGGCCTCGGGGTTCACGACGAGCGGCTGAAGATTCGGATGCCACCGCAGTTCACGAGGCCGCTTCGCAGAGGAGTCCGCAGGCCTCACGAACAGCGCACCTTCTCGCCGCCAGGTGTCGTGCGGCGGCGTCGCGCGATCGCCGCGCAGGTAGGCGAGCAACTCCGGCAGCGTCTCGCGCAGTTGGCTAACGGCCCAATCCGCGGGCGGCGTCTCGAGCCTGTGCTCTCCGCGGCACCAGATGAACAGCTTCTCCGGCAGCTCGTCGCGCAGACGAGAGACCAGTTCGCGGCTCCAGACCCGCTCGTAGATGATCACGTCGAAGCCGCGCAGGACCTGAACCAGACGCTGTTCGACCTCGTTGCCGGGCGGCGCGGCGGGGTCCAGCACCACCAGCACGAGGTCATTGTCGACCCCCTCGGCGCGCAGGTCGCCCGAGGCCAGAGCAAGCAGCTGGTCGTCGAGAAACGACCGATCGCCGTGGCTGTGGAAGCTGAGGATGGCGTGGCGCGCCCCAGGCGCGATGACAGGCGTCGGCACGAGGCGACAATAGCCGCCGGGAAAGCTGCGCGTCCACGCATTCACACGGTAGAGTCCGCCGCCTCTATCGGGAGCCGGCATGCAGCACGACATCATCATCGTGGGTGCGGGGCGGCGCGCCATCGCTTGGCTCGAATTCGCCCGCCGCACGCCGCATCTGAACGTCGTCGCGTTGGTCGCTCGTCGTCCCCTCGAACTCGCCGTCCAGCAGTACGGCACGCTCGACGAGGCTCGCACGGCCTTCCCCAATGCGCTCGTCATGGTCGCCCTCCCCCCGCGCGCTGCACGAAACGCGGCCTTGGCGCTTTCACGAGGCCTCGTCACAGCGCCGCTCTCGGGACGTCTCGATCAGCTCGATGCGGGCCTGCCGGTGGAGCACGGGTGGGTCACGCTGACGGGCGCGCGATGGCTCGCAACGCAGCTCGCCGATGAGACGCAGGCGCGCATCAGCATCTCCGTTCGAGGCATGCCCGCGCGCGCCGACGTCGAGACCTCCGATGCCCTGTGGCACGCCTTGGCGCTCGCTCGGAGCCTGGCTCCGGACCTCTCCGTCGAGGGGGGCGGAGCGGCTCCGTCGGGGGCCTTCGAGCTGCGACTGAGCTCCGCGCGCGGCGGATCGGTCCGACTGGAGGTCCGCGGTCAGGGACACGGCCTCGATGTCTCCGTCGATGCAGGATCGCTCTCAGTGAACTGGAGCTGGAGCGGCGGCATCGAGACGCTCCGCGGTCGCACGGGACGTGGCCGGGTCGAATCCAGCCGGCCCGCTCTGGGCGCGGACGAGCGGGTCTTCCGTCAGTTGATTGAGCCCGGCTTCGGAGGCGACACGATCGCCGAAGCACGCGAGGTGGAGCGCCTCCATTCAGCGGCGGTGGCCGCCTCCTCACGTCCGACGATTCGGCGCCGAGACCTCGCTCATTCGGCGCGCCTCCGAGCGGCCTCGGCGCCACTGGAGTCGACGCTCGGCTTCGATGGGCCGTTGTCGCGGGCACTGCCCGCTGCCGGCGCACTCCCGCTCGTCCTCCCCCCGGAGATGAACGAACTGTGGGCCTTTCGCGCGGGCCTGAAGCCGGTGGCTTTCCTCACGGTGAGGCCGGAAGACGAGGCGAAGGCGCTGGCCCCGTTTGGAGAGGTGCATGCCGAGCGGCTCGAGCGGCGCGTCCACGTCGGCGCGCAAGACGCGTGGATCGACGATCGCGTCAGCGGCGAGCCTCGCGTGGAGCTCTATGTTTCGCGTGACCCAGCGCTGTCGAAGGAGGCGGTGCGTGTCCAGGCACTCGGCGATCCGTCGGCAGGCCTCCGTGACATGGGCCGGCTGATGGGCTACCCGCCCTGCTGCGTCGAAGCGTTCGCGACGCAGGAGGACCGCGCCAACAACACGTGGAACCGCTACGGCACCTTCGCGCGAACCCGCTCCGGCGGCCCCTGGGCGTGGGAGCTCGCGAACCTGTTCTGCATGCTCGTCCCGTTCTACCCGTGCCGATACGACTGCCCCGCGGCGCTGCACTGGGCGAGGCGCGTGGTGGCCGAGATGGATCGCGCGCATCCAGGCGTCGCGCAGGGCCTCCAACGAAGCCTAGCTCGCCCGGTCCTCTATTTCGATCACGACCGGCAGTGCTCGCTCGATGCGGTGCCGGCTGGAGAGGGGCGCTGGGACGTCTCGAGCGTCTTCGTGCCGCCCGGCACGTCGAGCGATTTCGCCCTTTTTGCGGGGCAATTCGCGCACGCGCGCCTCGGCATCGACGACGACGCGCTGACCCTCGAGCGCGACGGACAGCTCACGCGGCTCGCGCGCACCGAGCCCGGTCTCGGCTTCATCGCCCCCTTCGGAACATCGGCCTAACCCGCTGCTCGCGATGAAGCGGCGCATCGGCGCTGTTGCCTTTGAAAGATGCGGCTTTGAGGACGGCGTGCGCCTTGACGCACCTCCGATGCCCCCCTAGTCTGCCGCGCCCTCTTCGGAGCAATCCCATGACGACCACGCGAGCAAGCGCCCCTCAGACCTTCACCGAGCTCATCCTCCGGCTGCAGAACTTCTGGAGCCAGCACGGTTGCGCGGTGCTTCAGGGCTACGACCTCGAGGTCGGCGCCGGCACCATGAACCCGCAGACCTTCCTCCGCGTGCTGGGTCCGGAGCCGTGGAACGTCGCCTACGTCGAGCCCTCGCGCCGCCCCGCCGACGGCCGCTTCGGCGAGAACCCGAACCGCCTGTACCAGCACCACCAGTTCCAGGTGATCCTGAAGCCCTCGCCCAAAAACACGCAGGATCTCTACCTGCAGAGCCTCGCGGCGATCGGCATCCACTCCGACGAGCACGACCTCCGCTTCGTCGAGGACGACTGGGAATCGCCCACGCTGGGCGCCTGGGGCCTCGGCTGGGAGGTCTGGTGCGACGGCATGGAGATCACGCAGTTCACCTACTTCCAGCAGGCCGGCGGTTTCGAGTGCGTACCGGTCAGCGCCGAGCTGACCTACGGGCTCGAGCGCATCGCGATGTACCTGCAAAACAAGGACAACGTCTACGACCTGGCCTTCTCGAGCGGCCTCTCCTACCGCGACATGTTCCACCAGAACGAGGTGGAGATGAGCCGCTACTCGCTCAAGGAGTCGGACGCCAGGCAGCTGTTCGAGCTGTTCGCAAGCTACGAGACGGAGTGCAAGCGACTCCTCGGCCTCAATCTCGCGCTCCCGGCTTACGACTTCTGCCTGAAGTGCTCGCACACCTTCAACAACCTCGACGCACGCGGCGCCATCAGCGTCACCGAGCGCGCCGGCTACATCCAGCGCGTGCGCGCCCTCGCCCGGGGCTGCGCCGAGGGCTACCTCGCGAGCCGCGAGGCGCTCGGCTTCCCCATGCTCAAGAAGTCGGCGTAACGCGCGAATATCCCTGTTTTACAGACGTTTCGGAGTACGGTCATGGCTTCCGATCTGGTGTTCGAACTCGGCTGCGAGGAGCTTCCCGCGAGCTTCATCGTCCCGGCCCTCGACGTGATGGCGCAGGCGTGGACCGCGGAGGCTGCGCGCCTTCGCGTCGCTCACGGCCCGGTGCAGACGCACGGCACGCCGCGTCGCCTCGCGCTCCTCGTGAAGCAGGTCGCCGAGCGGGCCGAAGACCTCGATGAGCGCGGCGAAGGCCCCGCGATCTCGAGCGCGTTCGATGCCGACGGCAAGCCGACGAAGGCCGCCGAAGGCTTCGCGAAGAAGTGGGGGCTCACGGTCGCCGAACTCCAGCAGGAAAACGGCCGTCTCGTCGCGTCACGCAAAGTCGCCGGTCAGCCGACGTTCGGCCTTCTCAGCGACCTCCTCGCGAAGCTGATCGTCGAGGCCGCGAAGAACCGAAAGACCATGCGCTGGGGTCAGGAGACCGTCGCTTTCCCACGCCCGGTGCGCTGGATCGGCGCTGTCTTCGGCGGCGAGGTGGTGCCCGTCACGTTCGGCGACGTCACCTCCGGCGGCATCAGCTTTGGTCACCGCTTCCTGTCACCTGCTCCCATCAGGCTCAACACCGTTGACGAGTACGTGCCGGCCATGCGAGCAGCGAACGTGCTGGTCGACGTCGCCGAGCGGCGTTCACGCGTCGTGGCCGAGATCGACCGCGTCGCCGCCGAGGCCGGCGGCCGTCGCGTGGTCGACGACGAGTTGGTCGACACCATCACCGGCCTCGTGGAATGGCCCTCGGGCGTGCTCGGCAGCTTCAGCGCCGACACCCTCGACATGCCCCGCGAAGTGCTCATCAGCGAGATGCGCGGGCACCAGAAGTATGCCTCCATCGAGGGCCTCGACGGCGTGCTCCGGCCGCAGTTCGTCGCCGTCGCCAACACGCCGGTAAAGGACGTGGCCGTCTCGCGCCGCGGCTACGAGCGCGTTCTCCGCGCCCGCCTCGCCGACGCGCGTTACTTCTTCGACGAGGATAAAACCCGGACGCTCGAGTCGCGCCTGAACGACCTTCGCCGCGTCACGTTCCAGGAGAAGCTGGGCAGCATCCACGACAAGGTCGAGCGCATCGGCGGCGTCGCAGTGACCGTGGCGAAGCAGGTCGGCTTTAGCGACACCGCGGCGGTGGAGCGCGTCGCGCGGCTGTGCAAGGCGGACCTCACCACCGGCATGGTCGGCGAGTTTCCGGATCTTCAGGGCGTCATGGGCCGCGAGTACACGCGCCACGAGGGCGAGCGGGCCGATGTCTCGCTGGGCATCTTCGAGCACTACCTGCCGCGTGGCGCGACCGACCAGCTGCCCACGGGCGATCTCGGCGCGTTCGTCGGCATCGCTGACCGTCTCGACACCATTACGGGCATCTTCGGCATCGGCAAGGCACCCACCGGAGCGAACGACCCCTTTGCGCTGCGCCGCTCGTGCCTCGGCATCATCCGCATCGTGCTGCACAAGGGCTATCGGCTGAGCCTTTCCGCGCTGCTCGATGACGCGCTGGCCCGCCACTACGCACGGTTCGCGACGTTCCCCGTTCCCGCCCCCGTCAAGGACAAGGACGGCAAGGAGAAGAAGGCCAAGCCCGAGTTCATCGAGCAGGCGGAGGCGAAGACGCAGATCGTCGAGTTCTTCCGCGCCCGCCTGCGCGCGCTCTGGAGCGACGACCACGGCCCGGACCTCGTCGAGGCGGTGCTCGCCGCCGGCTTCGATGATCTGGCCGACGCGCACAAGCGCCTGCTGGCGCTGTCGGAGATCAAGGGCCGTGCCGACTTCGTGCCGCTCGCCGTCGCCTTCGGCCGCGCGTCCAACATCATCGAGAAGCAGGCGAAGGACCTCGTGCCCGGGCCCGTCGACGCCGCGCTGTTCCAGGACGAGCCGGAGCACACGCTGCACGGGGCCGTCGGTGCGACGAAGAGCGTCATCGCAAACTCGCTGAAGACCGGCGACTATCCCGGCGCTCTCAAGGCGATCGCCGATCTCCGCCCCGCCGTGGATGGCTTCTTCGACAAGGTGCTCGTCATGGCGCCGGACGCGTCGCTCAAGCAGAACCGCCTGCGTCTCGTGCGCGAGGTGCAGCAGCTGTTCGCGCCGATCGCCGACTTCGCGCGAATCCAGACGCGATAGCCGTCAGCGGCCCGGGCGCTGCACGGGCAGCCGCGCCTTGTTCGCATCGAAGCGCTCTGCGCAGCCGTTCCCGCCGGGGTTTCCTGCGGCGTTCAGCTGCGCGGTCAGCACCTCGTTGCGCCCCTGCGGCGTCGGATGGCTCGAATGGAACGACGACCATCCCGGAATCGCGAATGCGTTTATTTTCGGGCTATCGAGCACCGTAAACGTCGGCTCCAGCGCTGCGTCGCTCTCAGGCGTCAGCTTCACGAGACGGTCACCGAGCGTCCGCACATGGGCCTGCACGGCCTCATCGGTTAGAGGCTTTTCCTGACGCAGAACCTCGCCGCGCACCTGCAGGCCCAGCTGCACCTCGTCGGCGGGCGGCATCAGCACGTCGGCAGCCTCGCGCGTGATCGGCGCGCCGGCACCGCCCATCGTGACAGCAACTGCGCCCCACAGACGACTGCTCATGCCATGCAGATGCGCCCGTCGGCCGCGCCGCGCTACGCCCCACGATCGACGACGCCACCGCGATGCATCGACAACTCTGCGAGGCGCTCGAACTCTTCGGGTGCGGCGCCAAAGCTGCCCGGATGGGCATCGGTTTCGCCCGGCGCATGAAAGTCGCTGCCGCCCGTCCAGCGCAGGCCGCACGCCGCGCCCCACCGAACGTAGGCCTCGACCTGATTCGGCGGATGGTTCGGGTGCGCCGCCTCCACCGCGTCGAGGCCCAGTTCGGCCAGCGCCGCCAGCTCCTGCCGTGAAATCTTATCTACTCCCGGATGCGCGAGCGACGACACGCCCCCCGAAGAACGCACCAACTTCACGGCATCGGCAAACGCGGGTTTCGGCCGCTCGACGTGGCCTGGGTGCCCGGGCGACAGGAGTTGGTCGAATGCACGCTGAGTGCTCTCCACGTAGCCCTTTGCGACCAGCGCCCTCGCCAGATGAGGGCGAGCCAATACTCCGCCCGCCGCCTGCAACAGCACGTCGTCCATCGTCACGTCGTACCGCGCCGCGCGAAGCGCCCGCACCATCCGCTCGATGCGCGTCTCCCGCTCGCACCTCGCCTGTTCGCAGAACTGCTGCAAATCAGGCGAATCGAGGTCGACGAACAGCCCCAGCAGATGCAGTTCCCGGCCGTGAAACCCGGTCGTTATCTCGATGCCCGCCACGACCGAGAGTCGACCCGCCGACGCAGCGCGCGCCTCCGCAACACCAGCAACCGTGTCGTGGTCGGTCAGGGCGAGGTGCGTGACCCCATGCGCCGCCGCGAGGTCGACCAACTGCGTCGGTGAGAGCCTCCCATCCGAACAGGTCGAATGGCTGTGCAGGTCGACGCGCATCGGGGCGACCCTACCTTGACCCCTCGAAAGCCCGCACACTATTGTTGTGGGCTGAAGCGTTCCCGGTGGGGCCCAACCGAATGCAGCACCTCCTGCAAGTCAGCCGCAAGGTCGATTACGCGCTCCGCGCGATGATCTATCTCGCCACGCTGCCGGATGGGGTCCGGGAGCCGCAGCAGGAGGTCGCCGCGAAGAACGACATCCCGCGCGACTTCCTCGCCAAGATCCTCAAGACGTTGACCGACCGGGGGCTCGTCACCGCGCTGCGGGGCCCTCACGGCGGCGTTGCGCTGGGCCGCTCGGCGCGGGAGATCTCGTTCCTCGACGTGATCGAGGCGGTCGAAGGTCCCGTCGTACTGAACCTGTGCCTCGACACCTCGCAGGGTTGTTCGCAGGGCACCACCTGCACCATGCAGTCGGTCTGGCGCGCAGGGCAGGAGCGGATGCTCGACGTCTACCGCTCCACCATGCTCGCCGACCTCGTGCCGCGCCCTGCGCACCCCGTGACGCTCAACCACGAGAACCTGCGCAGCCGTCAGTCGCCCAGCCTCCACGGCCCCTGACGACAGCGCAGCGTCGCCCCCAACATCGTCCTCTGGGCTAGATTCCCGCCGCCAACAGGGGCATCCCGGGGAGCGCACGCATGGCCAGCACCACCGATTTCTACGCGGTTCTCGGCGTCGCCCGGAACGCCTCGCCGGAAGAGCTCAAGACCGCCTACCGCAAGCTCGCCCGCCGCTATCACCCCGATGTGAACAGGGAGAAGGGCGCCGAGGAGAAGTTCAAGGAGATCTCCGCAGCGTTCGAGGTGCTGGGCGATCCGCAGAAGCGCAAGCTGTACGACGAGTTCGGCCCCGAGGGCCTTCGAACCGGCTTCAACGCGGAAGCGGCACGCCAGGCGCAACGGGCAGGGCCGTTCCAAACGCAGCGCCGTCCCGCGGGGGCGGCCGGGCCGGGAGGGTTCGGCGGCTTCGGTGGCGGCACCACGGGCGTCGGGGGCTTCGACTTCTCCGATCTCCTCAACGACCTGTTCAAGCAGAGCCAATCGACCGAGGGCAGGCCGCGTCGCTCCGCGGGAGCAGACATCGAGGCGGAGATCGAGGTGAGCCTCGAGGAGGCCGCGCAGGGCGCCGAGCGCGACATCTCCATCCGCAAGCCCAGCGCGTGCGACGCCTGTCGCGGCGAAGGCACCGCCGGCGGCGTCAAACCGCGCACCTGCCCCACCTGCCACGGCACCGGCAAGGGCCGCGGCGTCTCTCCGTTCGGCACCCGGAACGTCTGCGACGCCTGCAATGGCTCCGGCCTTCAGGAGGCGCCCGCCTGCCAGAGCTGCGGCGGCACGGGCGAGGTGATGAAGCAGCAGCGCCTGCGCGTGATGGTGCCTGCGGGGGTCGACGCCGGAAGCCGCATCCGACTCGCTGGACAAGGCGGTCCCGGCGTCGCCGGCGGACCTCCGGGAGACCTGCTGCTGACGGTGCGCCTCAAGCCCCACCCGTTCTTCCGTCGCGAGGGCCTCGACATCATCCTCGATCTCCCCATCACCGTTCGCGAAGCGATGGAGGGCGCGGAAATCGACGTGCCGACGCTGTCGGGCAAGGTGCGCTTGAAGGTGCCCGCCGGCACGCAGAGCGGCCAGAAGCTGCGTCTGCGCGGTCGCGGCATGCCCTCGATGAAGGGCGCTGCGGGCGAGCTGCTCGTGGTCGCGCAGATCCACGTCCCGCCGGCAGACGACACCACCCGCGAGTCTGCCCGGAAGCTCGAGGATGCCTACAGGGGCGCCGTGCGCTCGGGGCTGGGCGTCTGACGCGTTGCCAATTGTCCGGCCCCCGGTGCGTCTGGTAAGAGGCCCCCTCTTTCGATGGAGGTTGTGCGATGGGACTGCTCGACGCGCTGTTCGGAAAGAAGGACGCTTCAGCGGAGGTCAAGCGCCTCGTCCCGAAAATCACGCAGAAGTTTGGTCCGCCCGAGAACCGGCAGGAGGCACTGCAGCGCCTCGTCGAGCTCGGCACGGAGGAGGCGTTCGTCGCGTTGACGCAGCGGTTCAAGGTACGCGTCGATCCGGGCACCACCGACGAGGAGGAGAAGCAGTACGTGGTCGACTCGCTCGTGGCCGCAGGCAATGCAGCCGTCGCGCCGCTCAAGCTGTTCGTCGCAACGTCCGAGCAGCCAACGTGGGGCCTCACGGCTCTGGGGCGCCTGCTTCCGGAGGCCGACTACATCGACGTCGTCCTGACGGCGCTCGAGAAAGAAGGCCCCGACTGGACGCGCGACCCCGAGAAGAAGACGACGCTCTTGCGCCACCTGCTCGAGCTGCGTGACACCCGCATCGCCACCAGGGTCGTCCCGTTTCTCGCCGATCCATCCGAGGAGGTGCGGGTGGCCGCCTTTGCGGCGCTGTCCGTCCAGGTTCCGGACGATGCGACGCGTGACCCTCTCCTCGCCGCGCTGCTCGCCGCCCACGAGTCTCGCAGCGATCGCATGCGCCGCGAAGTCGCCGAAGCACTGGTGAAGCTGGGCTTCTCGGCCAAGGGCCAGAGCAGCGCCGTTCAAGCGGCGCTCCCGGCGGGCTATTCGCTCGACAAAGAGGGCCGCGTACGACCGGGCAAGGCCTGAGCCCTGCCCCCTGGTCCGACCGGTCAGGCTGTTGCCGCGACAGGCATTCGTGGGGCGTAAGCGCTTTTATCTTTCGCAACCTGTAGCAATCGGGCAATGTGTCGAGGCCAGCCAACCTTCACGGCGAAGACGCTGTGCGACCGGAGAGGCACGATGGGTAAGCGTTTGTATGTTGGAAATCTGTCCTTCAGCACGACCGAGGAAGGGCTGAAGGCGGCGTTTTCGGAGGGTGGGCGCAACGTCGTCCACACTTCGATCATCACCGAGCGTGAGACGGGCCGGTCGCGCGGTTTCGGCTTCGTTGAACTCGCCACCGATGAGGAGGCCCAGGCTGCGGTGACCGCGATGGACGGCCAGATGCTCGACGGCCGTGCCCTTCGCGTCAACGAGGCTCAGGAGCGCTCGGCCGGCGGCGGCGGCGGCGGCTTCCGTGGCGGTGG
>JACCDP010708551.1_pt1 | contig 17132 bp, 30 predicted proteins | sample 7445841 | NCBI WGS metagenome assembly JACCDP01 (sample SAMN15323441, study PRJNA562643) | freshwater metagenome | isolation source: river surface water | place: USA:Blue River Watershed | collected 2017-08-17 | reverse complement strand
TGCGCATCAAACCTTGGTAGGTTTTCATGGCCGATTCGTCAACCACTTTGTACACCTCCCATTCGGGCATCCGTACCTTTTCAGTAATGATGGAAACAACGGAATAGATGACGTCATTGACTTGGTAACCGTCAATGATGTAGTTGGTACGGTTGTCGGCAATCCCTACGAATGTGCCGTTCATCATTGAATAACTGGCAAAAGGCTGACCGATGTTGTTAATCGGTAGAGCCTTACCAGTCAATATGTTCCACGCATCTTGAATCCGTCCCATCTTTATATTTTACCAAGCCAGAACCTCAAACTTTGGCTTGTTTAATTTCGTATATATAGCATATCTCATAGCATCCAAAGCATGGTCATTGAACTTCACTGGCACCTCGTCTGGGTGTATCTTGCCGTCCTTGTCCAGTTTCCATTTGTAGGATTTAATCTCTTTGATTAGGTTGGACGAATCTGGACTAATGTACAACGGCATTGACTTAACCTTTTGAATCCCGGCCCAAACATCCTTTTCCGCTGGCTTTGCATTGTATCCGGCCCTCACCAATTCCTCAATGGTTTTTGGTTCGGCATTATCACAAAACAACTCTTCATGCCTTTGGATGTCCAGCCCTTTCAACCGTTCTATTAGGTCGGTGGTGGTTAATTTGGTTTCATACAATAACTCCGAAACATAGGTGGCATTCTCTTTGAATCCTACCTTAATGACCGAACTGGGTACATTGTAACCAAAGTCAACCCCATAAACCACCTCACAATCCGACGGAAACTCAGCCGTTTTCCAGTGGGTGTAAACGATTTCCTGGCTTGCTCCCCTTTGACCCAACCCAAATACTTTCCACAAATTAGGGTCGGCATCTTTAAGGCTTTCGATTTCCTCAACTTGCTCTTTTGGTAGAAACGGGTTGTCCTTATAGGTCGAATGGATCAAAAGGTTGCCATCTTTGTCAGCTACGTCATACACCCAACTGGCCTCGTCAACCGGGTTGAAATCTAAAAAGATGGTTTGCTTAGTGCGTAAAGCCAACTGGGTGTAAACATTAAAGGGCAACAAATTCGCCTCGTTAATGTACAAAATGTCCCGGCCTGGCCCCCTTACCTTACCACTGTCCTCAGCACCAAAAAACTCAATATATGACCCATTTTTGAAATGGTATATATTGTCCGTCTTGTTGAATGCCTCGTCAGAATATAACCCAGCATTTTCCAGAATCTCTAAGATGTCGCGCCTTGCTCCCCGTTTAAGATGGGGAAGGGAAGGGGACACCACAGAGATTGTGACCTTTTCCTTGTTCGCTATGTAAAGAGCTAATAACTGGCTAATTGAGTAAGTCTTCCCGGATCGGGTTGACCCCTGGTTCGCCAGCACCCGGTACTTTTTTGACTCCCAGGCTTTCCGGTTGTCATCGAATACCTTGGTTTTCTTTATTTCAACTCGCCGCATCTGTAGGGTTTGCATCGGTAAATACCAATTGCACACCCCCCTCAACACGAACGTCTTGTTCAACCTTGTCCCTCCAACCCATGTTTTTCAACGCAAAAATCACCCCGGTCGGGTTGTTTTCATAGATCAGTCGGCCTTCATACTTAGCCTCCACCTTATTAACTGCCGTTTTTAAGATGTCGAAAAACTCATCCTTTTCCCGGTAGTTATACAATGTTTGCCGATCCATTTCAAGAAAAACGGCCAACCCAGCAATGGTTGGCTTTTGTTCCACAACAAAGTATTCGTCAACCTTTGTTTGTAGTTCGTCTGGTGTGTATTTGAGAGGTCTACCGCCTGGCATTTGTGTGGTTGTTAGGCGAAAAAATAAACTAAAATGTTTAGTTCACACTACACCTTAACGGACACAATATACTAAATTATTTGGAATTTATCAAATAAAGTTATTCACCAACTCACAGACTATGCCTTGCCCCCCTTTAGTTTGTAGGATGTTCATGTTGGTCATTATCTTGACCTCATTCTGGGCATCGGATGGGCAAAACATAAACTTGGCTTTTCTTAGCATCGGAATGTCCCAGGCTGAGTCACCAACGGCCACGTCATATCGAAATGGTATTTCCTCTTTGTTTCTTAGTATGTGTAAGATTGCCCCCGACCTTTTAAGGTAGGATTCTGCCCCTGGCCAACTGGATGCGGTCACTATATGCACCTCATGGCCGTATGCAATCAATTCACGGATGGCGGCCAGATCACGGGAGTTGAAACCCTTTGAGATTTCCCCTTTGTGGGTGACCCAAATTTTGCCGTCAGTTAGGCAACCGTCAATGTCTATGCAAAAGACCATTTTATTTTTGTTTTATCCAAATATACCACCGCTTGGCCTCAAATTCAACAAAATGTAACTCGGTTGGCTTGGTATCAATCACCGCCAAATGACCCATTTGGTTTTTGATGCAAAGAGTATCCATATTTACATGGATGTCATGTTGGTGAAATCCTTGCCAGTTTTCAAATGTCCCCTCATTTTCAAACCCTTGAATTATTAGGTAGCCTCCAGGTTTGACGGCTTGCATCATTTTGGTATATGCCAACATGGGGGATTGGGTGTGATCAATGGCATTTGAGCAATGCACAATGTCAAACTCCGAATTGTGTGGCAACTCTTCCGCTGGGTATGGTTTTGGTTGTGTTACTTTGTGGGCTTTATAGTCAAACACGATTCCGTATAAATCCCCCAACGGGTCAAAAGGTTCAACATCAACCCAACCGTTCAAGATTGAGCAAACACCCGATCCGATGTCGGCCACTTTATTATGTGGGACTGACTTTATAAATTCAGCCACCAAATCGTTCAATTCTGGAGTTTTCTTATAGGAAACCCACCCGTCCAAAAATCGTTTGGTTTTGACAAAGCCTTGCCAAAAATTCAATTCATGGTAAATGCCGTGTAATTCCTTGGTTGTCATTGTTTGTTTATTTAGGCCACAATTTATTTTCCCAGTTTTTGCCCCACTTTTGTGTCATGTGGTTTTGACTTATTGGTGTCCAATATGCCCTCAATTGCTTCCGGATGCGTTGAATAGGATGCTCATTCTCCGCATTCCTCAGGTAAATATGCCGTATTTGGCATCCATGATCAACCCCGACCTTGAAACCTTGCTCCCTTACACGATAGGCCCAGTCCAAATCCATGTAATAATACGGCAACATTTCATCCAACGGATTGTCGGCAAACACATCGGCCCGAACCATCGGGGCCGTCCATTCTATATATGGGGCCTCTTTGTCCTCACCTATTGGATGCAAATGATGTGTATGGTGATCACTGGTAGGCATTGCCGGGTGGATTCCAGCCCAACCAGTTTTGTTCAATGATTTGGCCAATCTAAAAGGCACGTCAGCATCAAAACGGATGTTTGTGACAAACCAAAGATATTCTGCGTCCCAAGTTGGGTCACCCAAAATGGAATTGAATGCCCTGGACATATTTCCCACCCCGTCCCGGCTGACTATTTCATAAGGTATGCCAGTCGCTTGGATGTCGGCCAATGTTTGTTCCCATTCTGGTTCAAGGTATTCCAGCGCAACAATTAGGATTTTCATTTGCTTAATATTGAAATTATAGCGCAAATTATCAAAATGGCATATCCAACAAACAAGATGTTGGTTGCATGGTCTTTCCAGTCTTTCATAATGATTTCAACATTTGTATCATTTTCGGGTGTGGGTAAATGTCAACCTTGTCACTCCGAACTGAATTGTGAGTAAATACACCAGGTTCGCCACCCAATGCTCGTTTTGTTACATCCCAGATGTCCTCATTGTAGGCCAATGGCACACCATATTTTTGGTTCCATAGGATTAATAATTGCCGGACAGATTCAATTTGCGCATCGGAATAGTTATGGAAATAAAGCCATCCTTTGTATGCTTTGTCCAATTTTATCACGTCTTTGACCTCACCACCGACATAATTGTAAAACTTACCATTGCGCTCACTCAATTGCCCCCAGTTGCAAATCTCTATGCCAATGGATGTTTTATCCAGATTTCGCCATGACATACCATGTTTGCGAAATACGGCTGGTTTTATGCCCAAATGGTAGCCCCAAAACTTAGAACTAAACCCTTGGACTATTTCGCCGTCATTTGAGCCTGGGCCACTAATTGCAACACATGTGGCCACCCGTTCGGGATTAGATGCCCACCAGTTGAAAACTCCCTCACCGCTGGGATTGCCAGCCGTGTGGTGCAAATAGATTTGTTTCTTTTTTGTTTCCTCGCCAACGTATTGTGTTGCCGGGAAATGGATTTGTTTGATGTTCATTTTATAGGTTGTCCGTGAAAAATAAGGTTTCCATTTTTGGTTTCAAGATGCCAAATGCTCCAATGTTTGTCAGTGTAGCCAAATTTGGGTGCCTCAGCCCGTGTGAAATAGTTGACAAATGTGTGCTTTCGATAACATCGGATGTGTGTAGGATCGGCAAACTGCAAATCCAAGTCTGCCCCGGCTTCTGGTGTTTCAATATATAGTGAACCCCCTGGTTTGAGAATCCGATGGCATTCGTTCATAAAATCCAATAGGCTTTGTAAATGTTCCACGACATGTATGGCCGAAACCTCATTAAATGAGTCATTTTTAAACGGCCAGGGGCATTTATCCAAGTCATGGACAACATCCACCCCATCGAATGGCCTAACGTCCAAAAAAATGTCGTTTGGTCTTTTGGGCCAGTTGGGGCCACATCCAACAATCAGTTGCATAATATTTCGTCAATTTGTTTCATCCAGTAATCCCAGGAATAGGTTTGGACATATTCACGACATAAATCGGCCTTTTTCTGCCTTATATTTTCTCCATTCAAAGCCAGTTTTGCCGTATTGTACAAATCCACCTCATCGTATAGGCACCGAAATGAATTATCCAAATTTAGGTCATCGTCACCAAATTCAATTCCCCGGACGGTCACTGTGCCTTTGGTCATTGCCTCCATTGGTGAACATGATCGGGCATCCATTTTTGTAGCCTTGAGCAATATTGTGGCCCTGGCATATAGTTCATTCAATTGCTCCAAATTAGGATTGACAAAATATTCATCGCATCCATGGTTTGGGTTTTCTAATGCCCCATAACCCAGTATTTTGTAGCCTTCCGACTGCAATCGTTTTGCCACCTTCATGGTAATTTGATCCGGGTCTTTGGATGGGTTTGTTGTTAATGGAGATTCAACCAAAATCTGTTTGCCATCTTTATAGCAATTTCGAACCGGGAAATGCTCAAGATTGACCCCATTGCCAATGTAGTGAATCGGCCCAGTCCGTCCCCATTTGTGCCTCATTTCCTCAATGTTCCAATGACTTATTGAAAACATCGGGAAAGGTGTGTTGTAAAATCTACGGCACAAATCCAACCATTTGCGATCTGTTGGCCTAAAATAGTGTTCCATCATTTGAACAAATCCGAACTTTTTCGGCACCAGTCGGTCAAGATATTCAACCCCGTGTGGACTGGTCACAATAAGGCAATCGGCCCGGCTTAAAATATAACTATTGTTCACCACCTTGGCCCGTAATGGGAACCATTTGCACGTCAGCCGTTTCCGTTGATCCAAAACATAGACATCATGGCCCAAATCCATGAGACGGTTGGCCCATTCCAGAATTACACGGATTCCCCCATGGATACTATTAATATCGGGACACGTTATTACTATTCTCATATTTTGACCTTTTAGGGAAATGTTCGGTTAGTAATTGAACAAGCCCAGCACAAACCCCATACGGGCCAATACTGAGCCATTTACGGCCCTCAATCTTGCCGACCCATTGTTCGTATGGCATTGCCTTGTTGACCTTTAAATCGGGCAAATATTCGAAATTGCCCATTTCATTCATTGTGTAGGCCGTTTTTATGACATATTCTTTTGACCAGTCCAACTGATCTAATGCCATGAACTTGGCACGTTGATAAATGATAGGGGTGTGGATGTCAGTGTAAAACCGATTGATTCCCTTTATTCCAGCCGTGTTTTGGATTGCCCCTTTGTAGTTGCCAATGGCCTTTTGACCCCATTCGTCAATTGTTCCATCGTACCAATAGCGGAAATCCTTGACATCCATCGACCCCATCAAAAAATGGTCATCATTCCAAAATAGAATAGAATCCGAACATTCTGGGTGTTCAAATGCTGCCTTGGTTTTGGAATAAATACTGAATTGCTTTTTGCCAGCCCGGTCATCCTTTTTGATGTGAACCACGTTTTGAACCCATGGGGGACACCATCCAACAATATATACCTTGCAGTACCCAGTCAGATTTTTTTCGATTGACCGAAGGGTAAACCTTAACTCATTGTCGGCCCAACGGCTTTCAGTACCTACTGGAATGACTATGTCCATTTGGTTGTTTTGTGGTCAATTTTGGCAATATTTCCAATCTCACGGCATTGCTCAATGAGTCATATTTGGCCAAGATCAAATTTTTTTCCTCGTCTGTTAGGTATGCCGAAACCAACCTTTTGCGTTGATTTTCAGGCACTTTTGTCCGTCCTCGCTTTGGTTTGATTGTTTCCATGCCACAAATTTAGAGAAAAACTAAAAATATTTTTTGTTTTGTGTATAACTCGGCCTATATTTGTTCTGCCATCGGGATTGATGGTAACCATAAATCAAACAAAATGAATCAATCATCTAAAATCGTAGCTTTTGGTGTTTATTATGTACCAAATCGCGAAGGCAAAATTTTCGCTGGTCTAAAATCTGAATTACAAGGTGCATTTAATAACCAATCAGACGCAATTGATTTTTGTCAATCATTGCAAATTGGAGGGAATTATGACGAGTTGCATGTTGGTTATCGTGTTTACCCAATGCAGTACATTCCAAAAAATGTCATTGTTAGATAAATAAAACATCCAGGGGTGCGTCTGGTCAACGCACATTTTAAATCAACCAACATGAAACGCAAAACAGATGACATGAACCCATGGCTGGCATTGTTAGCCATTGCCATTTTGTTCTACCTAACATCAATTATCGAAAACCTTTAAATCAACCACAATGGAAATTCAAATCACCAAACAACACACCCAGTCAGTCCACGTTCCAGTCCCTTGCTTTTGGAAAGGTGCATTTCGATGGATTGGATTGATTGACGAAAAAACAGTCATCACGTTTGTCACTTATGATGACAAATGCGAAATTGCCAATTACCAAATCCCGACCGCTGGTTCCCAGGTTTGGCTGGAGGCGGCTCAAGATGGGGAACATTTTACTTTTGCTACTGAGGACGAATTTTTTGAGGCATACGACAAGGTCATGAAACAAATCACCATCACCCCAATACTTAAAACATGGTAACCCTTAAAGATATAGCCTTCGCCATTGCCATGATTTTCATGGTTTATTGCATCTACAATTTTTATGTGATCTGGGACTGGGAACAAAAAGAGAAAAAGAGGGCCAAGAAACGACCCAAAGCCGGGCCACCAATGAGCAAGGCTGAATACGATTGCACAGAGAATTTCTACCATGATTAACTTATTTGCGTCCGGGGAGCAATTGAATATGACCCGACCCCCCCAGGTACATCACTCAACGGTGCTGGTCTGGAAAAACAAGCCTGGGGGAACTTTTTTCTCATATAGCAGTTGGTTTATGGTTAACCCCGATGTTTCTACATTGGGGGCATTTTTTCACTAACTTACACCACACAAACAAACACCATGTCAAACGAAATCACCACATTTGATTTGGGCCAACCAAGTCAAGCCATCGAAGTCGCTGCCATCTTGCAACGATTCGTCAAGGAAAAGAAACTCACCGCAAACATCAAAGGAAAGGATTACCCATTGGTAGAAGCCTGGGCCTTTGCCGGATCACAATTAGGTTTATACCCAGTCGTTGAATTTGTAAATGATTTGTCCGACGGCAATCAAATAAAATACATTGCAGAAGTGACTATTTACCGATATTCGGATAATGTCCGCCTATCAAAAGGGGTTGCCATTTGTTCTAACAAAGAGGCCAACAAACGAAATTGGGATGAATATGCCATTTGTTCAATGGCACAAACACGGGCCACTGGTAAGGCATTCCGCAACCTTTTGTCATGGATTATGAAGGCCGCTGGGTTTGAGGCCACCCCTGCGGAGGAAATGGATTTTAATGCCAAACCATCAGATGACAATTACCCAACCGATGGTGAACGTGATTTGTTACGGAAACTGGTTTGGACAACCGACATGGATGACGAGGAAAGAGAACGGGCATTTGAGGCTATTGATCTTTGCCCATCTTATGAATACTATCAAAAACTCCAATTCCGGTTGGAGGAAAGGCAATTGCCATTAGACCAGGTACAAAACCCGACCCAAAAGGATATTTCCAAACACATCAAAAAACTCAGCAAATGAAAACATTAGTTAACGTAGAATTGTGGGACACCACCGATGACGGTGATGAAGTCAGCGAAAAATATATGTTGGAGGTAGATATTGACTGGGAAAATTCAAAGCCTCAGTCATTCGAATCCGATGCGACCCAGGGTTGGTTTAGTCTGGACGTTGTTAATTGGTTTGGAATCAACCCTAAATCCGAAATTGGCAAAAGGTTGCAAAAGGAGGTATGGGAATTAGATTGGGACAAAATAATTGCTGAATTAAACTTTGTATAAACAATAAACATGGAAAACAAATTTCCCAAAGGCATCCGGGCCTTTAAACCGCGAGAAAACGCACCTCAATTTGTAGTGACTGAATTGGTCATTGATCCAAAGGAATTGGTGCAGTATTGCAAGGAAAACCAAAACCTTTTGTCGGAATACAAAGGGGCTGAACAATTGAAATTGACTGTTTTGGTATCAAAAGACGGAACCAAACACAACATCCAGGTGAACACATACAAACCAAAAACGGATGTCCCATTCTAACATGACACCAGACGAACTCAAGGCCAAGGCCCAACGATTCCAGTCGTTTATTGAAACCCGTCACGGCCAAGAGCCGGAACAGTTATTGGAACGGATGGAATTGTTGGCCATCTTGGTGGCTCAGTCTGGGCAATGTTTGGCTGAGGCTAAATATCACCAAGATCAAGTCATCAATGGTGTCATTGGCGAATCAATTGACCGGGCATTCAGCGACAAACTAAGCGCATCCACTATCAACCAGTACGTCAAGTCGGCGGCCAAAGATTACAATTATTTGGTCAATTGGTTGGATCGTATTAACGCAACGGCCACCCATCAATTGGATGCATTACGGACTATTATTTCGTATCGCAAAACGGAATTCCAAACATTGAATTATGGCACTTGATACCATCCCGAAACTAACCGCTAAGGCCCAACGGATATTTAACACATACATTCGGCAAAGGGATAGCCGTGATGGTCAATTTACATGCATTTCATGTTTCCGCACCTTACCCACTGACCAAATGGATGCCGGGCATTATGTCCCAGTCAAGGGTGGATCATTCCTTAGATTTCACGAATTGAACGTCCATGGGGAATGTAAAAGATGCAACGGATTTGATGAATTTCATTTGATTGGGTATCGAAAACACCTAATCATGAAAATCGGAAAGCATGCCGTTAAATGGTTGGAGGCAAACCGTCATGAAGTCAAAAAATGGACAAGGGCAGAATTAAACGAACTAATCACCAAATACAAAACAAATGGCAAAAGCACAAACCGAAAAAATCCTGGCTTACCTTTCTAAAGGCAAAGGAATCACACCAATTGAAGCATTGAACAAATTCGGTTGCTTCCGACTGGCGGCCAGAATCTCCGATCTTCGCCGGGATGGTCACACTATCTTCACAGATTCGGTGACCAAAAACGGCAAAACATTTGCATCTTACAAACTATCAAAAACCATCAAAATCCTAAAATGACCCACGGATCACTATTTTCTGGTATTGGTGGGTTTGACTTGGCCGCCGAATGGATGGGATGGGAAAACAAATTTCATTGTGAATGGAATGAATTTGGTCAAAAGGTGTTGAAACATTATTGGCCGAATGCCGAATCTTTTCACGATATAACTAAAACCGATTTTACCAAATATGCAAACCGAATTGATATTCTCACAGGAGGATTTCCTTGCCAACCATACTCAATGGCAGGAAAGCGAAAAGGCAAAGATGACGAGAGACATCTCTGGCCGGAAATGCTTAGATGCATTAGAGAAGTTAAGCCACGATGGGTCATTGGCGAGAATGTTCTCGGCCTTGTTAATTGGTCAGGAGGGTTGGTATTCCACGAAGTGCAAGCTGACCTGGAAGCTGAAAGGTACGAAGTATTTCCGTATGTATTGCCAGCTGCAGCCGTCAACGCACCACACAGAAGGGATAGAGTCTGGTTTGTTGCCCACTCCAACAACAATGGACTCAACCAATGCGACAGCGGATATGAAATCCAGTCAAGTGAAGGAAGGATCAATGCACTCGGTAACATTAACGAGAGCGATGGCAATGGGAATGCTACCGACACCACAAGCATCAGATTTTCAACCGAGATGGAAAACAGAGAATTGGCAAGGAAACGATTTACCTTCTGTAATCAACGGAATAAATGGGACTCGTTCCCAACTGTCCCCCCAATTTGTGATGGAGATGATGGGCTTTCCGACAGATTGGACGGAATTACCTTTTCTAAATGGCGAAAAGAATCTATCAAAGCCGGAGGAAACGCAATAGTACCTCAAGTAGCATTTCAAATATTTAAAACAATAGAACAATATGAGAGAACACATTGATTTGGCCAATTTAATAGTTGATAAATACTGCATTCAAATGGGTGTAAATCGGGCCGACCTATCGAAAAATCGAACTAAGAAAAGGAAACGGGTTGACGAAAAAGGCACCAGTCTGTCATTCATCCGGCAATCGTTAGCCCATTATCTCTATAAACGGCTCCCACTAAATGCTAGAACCGTTGGTGAGATTGTAGGTTATTCCGATCATTCTATGGTGAGTCTTTATTCCAGAATAGTTGAGGATCATTTTGAAGTAAATGACCGATATTTTATGCCGTATTATGACAAACTGGTTGAGATTGCCGAACCAATGGTCAACTCAGTCAATTTTGAGCGAATCACGGCCTATTATTGGAAGTCTGTGGATAAGAAATTGGTGAAAATTAGGTCAACTCGGGAATTTTCCGTATAATTGCAATAACAAAGGCTCACCGACTAATGTCGCTTTGTTTGGAAAATAGATTGAAACCGATTGGGGGGAGGCAGTGAGCGCCGAACCTCGGTCGGTTTTTTGTTACATAGGTTTTTGCCCCATTTTACCCAGCCACCCAGGAATGGCAAATAAAATGGTTCGGTTAGTTCAGTACGAATGCAAAATGTGTTGGCAATGTCGACCCCTGACAACCAACGACGGGCAAGGTTGAGTAAAGCAGTGACAAACCCCTCCACGGATAGGGTGGAATGAACTGGAACCGATTGACTGTGACCCTGGCACATGGCAAAAAAGTCATGTTGATTGTCTCAGTAATTTGGAACAAGGAATTGATTGAATTCGATCAACCCCCTTGCCCGGATATAGAGGGGATATATCTAAACACCAAGGAAATGAGCAAACAAACCCAGATATTTGACCATGAACTCCCTTTTGGGCCTTTATTTGCCCAAAAATGGGCTGAATGGTTGCAGTATAGGACAGAAAGGAAATTGGCTAAATACCGCCCAATTGGGCTTAAAATGGCCTTAAAACGCATTTTAAAAGAGTCGGACAACATTGAGGCTGAGGCCATAGATATGTTGGATTATTCAATGGAAATGAATTATCAAGGAATCTTCAAACGCAAATATGCCACACATCAACGAACTCATGACAGTCAGCATCGGACTGGCACCAGCGAAGCCCGAATCCAGGCCCTTTCCAAATGGTGAATTGGCCAAATTTGAACAAGCTATCCAAACCCAACGGATAGCCCAACTGGACATCGAACCACTAAAACAAGCACTCCGCTATGCAATGGTACTGGTCGGAATCAAAGCCAACAACGTCCCAAACGAACGAGAAAAGGCCGTTTTGCTACAATTTATACAAACCAACTATGGAGGCCATACCCCCGATGAAATCCGTTTGGCCTTTGATCTTGCCGTTTCCGGGCAATTGGATTTGGACGATGTCCGTTGTTATGAAAACTTTTCCCCCCTTTACTTTGCCCAGATCATGAATGCATACAGACGATGGGCCAGGGTCAAACATTCCGAAATAAGGCCAAAACCTAAGGAATTGACGGCCGATGAAAAACTGGCCATTGATATTGAATTTGCCGCCTATTTACAAAACCAAGTAAACAAATGGCCAACGAAACTCCCCACGAAATAGCCGAACGGCTTAACGAAATCACATTTCGGTCATTTACGGAATTGTCAATTGTCTATGCCAAATTGTACAATGATAATCCGAAAGCCTTCATTTCGGCATTTCGCAAATTCAAGTCAATACAAATGGCATCGGCCTTTATAGTACAAACATATAAAGCCACCGGAGTAATGAGGGAAGTCTATGCAACTGGTAAGGATTTTAGCCAGTACGCAAAAAAGTATTTTGATGGGCAAACGGCCCGTGTGTTTGGGGAAATACTTTTAATCCTTTACGCAATCATTAACCAGGATTGAGTTGGTCATAAAATACCGTTTGGTAAATCTCAGCCAATGCCCGGTATGTTATATGCATGGACATTGCCCCAATCTCTTGCACCATTTTCCTCTCCTGGTGGTTTAGTAGCATTTCGTCTTTGCCTTCAATAGCATACAACGCATTGACGGCCGCCTCAATTTCGGTTGAGCAAATTAGTAATCGGTCTTCACTCTCGGAATCTTCATCTTCTGTTTCCATTTCACCAAATCCGTCTCCACCTCCGTCCTGCTCTCCTTCCGATATTTGTCGCATAGTGGCTCCAATATTGCCAGCCTCTCCGCTGGTGCTAATTCCTTTAGTAATTCCGTGATTTTCTTTTTGATTATCGGTGCGTCTTTGTGGCCCATGTTGTAATTTTTTCAAATATACGGCAGCATCTAATAACTCCTCATACAAATGTTGCATCCATTCCGATTGATTTAGATCAGTCCGGTCAACCGTTGTGCCGTACGTTTCCAAACCCTTGGATTCTCGCCGTCTTAAATCGTCAATGACGGCGGCTAAAATTAGAGAATCTGGCCTTTCCAAATGCGTTTATTCCTAACCTCAAAGTCCTTGTTTCCATGTAAATCCACTACAATAAACCCGTGATTCCAACTATTTATTGGCATGTATTGGGGGTGTAATTCCGAAAGGCAACCAACCGACCAGGTGGTGACAATCTTGCCCTCAATGTTCTGCTCGGTGTGTTCGCTGGTCCGGTGGTGGTGTCCGCAAATAGTGTTTGCCTTGGCCCTCAAATAAAGACCACGAGCAATGTTAACCGGGGAAATGATTGAACTGGCAAATTCGTGACCATGCACAATGTTCAAATCATTGGCTTTCATTATCCGTTTGTCGGTAATGAATTTAATACCTGGCACCCGTTTGGTAATTAAGTTGTTCAATTCAAAGTCTTCCACCCCATGCAATTCGCCCAGTTTCTGCCATAAGTAGTGTTGATATCGTTCATCATGGTTGCCATACTTAAAATAGATTTGGCAATTTAAGGTCTTTTGAATGACCTCTAAAACTTGGCATCCGATAGCCAATTCATCGGCAAAATTTTTTTTCCTTGGGTCTTTTAGGAATCTGGAAAGGCCGTGAAAGTCGAACAGATCACCACCAATGACCACCCCGTCAACCTTGTCCTTTTTGGCATATTCTAAGGCTGAGGAAAGGGCTGGAATTGAATGGTATGGTGCATGAATGTCGAAGAAACCAACAATCCGTTTGTGGCCTTTTAGGACGTATGGTTCAAAAGCCGTTTCGTCCGATTCTGGCAATTTGTACGGGTTGTAGGGCCTGGCTTCCGTCTTGTGGGTCACTTTGATTCCATTGGGGGCTTTCCCCTCAATTTTCATGATCATTTTGCGGATGGTTTCGACCTTGGTAAAAAGGGCAGTGTTTTCCGCATAAATAATCCGGGCCAGTTTAAGGGATGGAAAATCTGGGTATTTGTCCCGATATTCCCGAACCACTGATATTTTGGTCATATGAATTTTGTTATGAATTTACGGAAAGTCCAGCCAATGCATAGAACCACCACAATCCACAACCACCAAATCCTTTGTTTTGCCGTCTTTTTCCATCCGTCCAATTCCTTAATGGCATCGGCATATTTGCCATTTGCAACGGCTAATTTATTCAATGCCGTGTCCAACTCCCTTTGTAAAGACTCAACCTTGGCATTATCTTGACGATAGACAATTTGAGTCTTTATTTTGGTTTTGATTACTGGGATGTGCTTAGTGATTACAATGGTATCATTGACACGAATGGTGTCAAATATGTATTCCCCCAGTAAAAAAGTATCAATGATAACTGAATCTTTGACAACGATGGAATCCCGTAACGGGAAACGGTCGGCACATATTTTGGCCAACCGCCCCGACTGGGATAATCGCGTCTCAGCCTTTTGCAATTGTTTTTCAGTATTACATGAAAGCAAAATGCAAAACGTTAGAAAAGCAACTATTTGTTTTTGCATAGGGTTAATTATTTACCAGTGACATCACTGTCCTTTGCAACAATCAATCCCAAAGCAGTCAATGCCGCAGTTACTTGTGCGGCTTGTTCACCACTCAAATACCCCATGTAGGTGGCCAATGCAATGGCCCCAACCAATACCCCAGCAAGGGTTGTTTTCCAGTTTTTCATATTAGTCTCTATTTTGTTTGTTACTTAATTCCAGTTGGATTTCACTGATCTTTTTGAAGATGGAGTCCAATTTGTGGCTGACATCTTCGTCCTTTTTTTCAATGTGTTCCAATCGGATGTCCAATTCTTTCAATTTGATTGTCATCTGGGTGTTCAATTTGACCCAGCCGTAAAGGATTGCGACCCCTTGACCAATCAAAAAAATAAGCAATTCTTGGCTCATTTTGCTTCCAATTGTTTTTTTGCTTCCGAATATATTTTTGCCCGTAGTGCTTCCGACTTTTTAGCTGGCAATTCTCCAAGGCCCTCAAATATCAAATTGACCTCGTCAACTGACAATTCCAATTTGATGGTTTTCGGCTCGTCTTGGGTTTTGAATGACATCAATGCAAAAAGGCAGAATGTAATGAAAAGGTGTTTCATGGTGTGTTTTTAGTTTATGAATGTAAACCCATATTTGCGACCTACCAAAACAAATGGCCACAAATTGCAAGGGGTTGAATTATTACACCAATCGGCATATTCCTCGCCTTGTATGACATAGTTGCCCTCAATTGATTTTGCCCCGTTTGACATCAACAAAACCCAATAAAGGGTTGCAGTGGATTTCAAATCATCCGAAATCACTTTGACACCAAGATGTGTTGAATTTAATGAGTCAGTGACCTGGGCCTTTACTGGTGTGATTTTTACCGCCGAAATTGACGTGATTGTTGTGTCAATTACTTGAGCATTTGCACCAAATCCAAGGGCAAGGAATAAAATAAAGATTGTTTTTTTCATTGTTATTTTAGTTTAGTTTAACCCATGTTGTTCCATTGTATCCCCACCAGCCAGTTGATGTGATTGTTGCCCCGTTTCCATTGTTGGCATAAACCAAAAGCCCAGCGGCTGGTGTTCCAATTGCCTCGGCTTCTGCGCCAGTCATTCGGGGTGGCAAAAATCCTTTTGTTGTGCTTGTTATGTCCAACATTGCGGATGTGTTTGGTGTAGTAGTGCCAATCCCGGTTTGACCGCTTGAGTTAATATATAACCGTTGGTTACCTTGACCATCCGCTAAAATGATTGTATTGGCTAATGATGAACTTAAACCAGTAATTTGTGAGCCAATTATTGTGTTATATGAGCCAGTTGTAATACCATTACCAGCGGCCGTTTCTCTACCAACAAATGTATTGTATGCCCCAGATGTCAAATTAACTCCAGAATATGTGCCAAGCAAAACATTATTTGATGAAGCCAAACCACCTTGTCCAGCAAATGCACCAACCAATGTATTATTTGAGATTGATCCGGAGGAATACTCACCAGTACCATCACCAATGAATACATTGTAATTTGCAGAGGCCAAACTTTTACCAGTGACCCTACCTATGAAAATATTCCCAGAACCAGTTGAAATTGCTTGACCAGCCGATAGTCCTACTCCAACATTGCTACTACCAGATGAAATTGCCTTTAATGCCCTATAGCCAAGGCCAGTGTTTCCTGTACCAGTTGCCGTTCCATTTATAACCTCAAATCCAATTGCAGTGTTATCAGTTATATTTCCACCACCTTTACCAATTGTCAATCCATTAATATTTGCGTCTAATGTGCTTCTAAAATCACCAGCCAGATCAATTTCATATGTGCTTTCAGTCGTTGTTCCAACCAAAAGTCGGCCATTTGCAGTCAATCTAAAACGTTCAGTGTTATTTGTATAAAAATAAATGTATTTATTGTCGAATGTTCCAATGCCCGACAATGATGTGGCATCTATAAGATTTAACCCATAGTTTCCATTATTACCACGAATCCCAACAACGGCCGTTCCAGATGTGTTTAATACATATGTTGCGCCGTTTATAGTTACCGACGAGCCGTCATCATAAATTAATGAATTACCGATTGCTGTTGAACTTGTCCATTTGGAAACGTAGTTTGTTGTTCCCGATCCTCCCAAACCTAACCCAGCGGCCGAAACGGTTGTGTCAACCCAATAACCTTTCACCGAATCGTAAATTATAACTGATTTGTTCAATACTGGCTCAGTTATTCTCACGTTGTGCAACTCTTCCAACTCATAGCCATTTTGTATTTTGGCATAAATGGTTCCATTGCCAGCCGATTTTTTGATAACATACCCAAGGGTGACCATGTGGTATGGTGCCTGGGGTTTGTCATGCGTAAATTGGCCAGGGATTGAATCCAAATAAATGACTTCGCCCTCGGTGTATGCATTCGTGTTAACCCCTTCCAATGGGCCAAATGTCGTAATATATCCAAACCCATTCACGGCAATATTGCCCCGGACAAAGCCAAAAGTCATGGCCGATGTCGAATCTTGTTTGTTGTAAGCCAAGGCAACCGTTGGGGTTGTCCCGGTTGATCCGT
>JACCDP010476328.1_pt1 | contig 17133 bp, 18 predicted proteins | sample 7445841 | NCBI WGS metagenome assembly JACCDP01 (sample SAMN15323441, study PRJNA562643) | freshwater metagenome | isolation source: river surface water | place: USA:Blue River Watershed | collected 2017-08-17 | reverse complement strand
GTTGAGTATTCGCTAAAGCGTTGTAGTAGTTCGAGGGTAATAACTGGCTTGCGATCAACAGCGTTCATGGATAACCCAGTCATGAAACGAACAAGTGCCCGCCATCCCCCATCGCCATGTGCCAGAACTGTTACGCGTGGCAGATCTTTTGCGCTTGGATTTTTACTATTAGGGTCGTTTAATAAATCGATAGCTAGGTTGACTCCGATAATCGGTGCGATTCCGTACTGCAGACAGGCGCGGGCAAAGCGAATGGATCCTGATAAACCATCGCGATCGGTAAGTGCGAGCGCCGGTGATTCAAATTCGGCAGCGCGTTGCACTAGATCTTGCGGCTGCGTTGTCCCGTATTTAAGCGAGAAGGCACTTGATGTACGTAGATGGATAAAACTCATGCTTGTCTCATAACAGACTCATACCTGTTTAACGATCCACGAACCTGTTATCTCATCGCGTTCTAATTCAAAAGTATTAAGTGATCCGATGGGAGCAGCCTCAACTCTCCATAAAGCGCGAGCGCCATCATCGGGGCGATAGATGCCATCGCTAACCCGGTTCCACCAACCACCTGCTTCACACCAACGCGATAGAACTGCATGGATGCGAAAACGTTTGCCGCGAAATGTGAATTCAATGGGGGTAGCTGCTCCATCGGAAACTACTTCGTGGGCTGGTGATATCTCTGGGACTGACATTTTTACGCGCCTCTGGCCTTCCTGTGGATAATTCGAACATGTGTTCGAAAACTAGCCCAAGGCCCTGACATGGTCAAGGTGAGGGAAGGTGAGCCCAGATCAGTCCAAATGGGAGGGAGTTCACCCGCCTGTAACGGCGTGGCAACCCAATCGAATACCCAGACCTAGCAATATCCGCCTTATGAATAAAACCCTCACCCGTCCTCGCGCCCTTTGGGGCGCAGCCGTTGCAATTGCAGCTCTTGCGATCTCAACGGTTACTCCTATCGCATCTGCCAATACATATTCGGCACCATCTGCGCCAACTTACGTTGTCGCAACTGCATCAGCAACTGGAATCAAGGTTCGTTGGACCAAATCTGCTGATGTAAATCCAGCAATCACTCACTACATCATCTCTGCCGGCGCCGGTTCTTGCCCAATTATTTCCCGCGCAACCAATCCAGCATCAGTCACACTTCCAGTACTTGCAGGACAGACAACAATTACACCTGTTGTACAAGCGGTAAATGCCTACGGAATTTCTGCGGCAGCAAAAGCCAATAAGAGCTTTACGGCAGCATCGCTAGTTGGAACGATGATTCGCACAGACCTAAAGTCTGTTCAGTTCTTACAGTTCAGCGATTTCCACGGTGCACTTGAAGCATCTGCAACCAGCATGGGCGCCGCAGTAATGGCATCTTCATTTGCTGCAGAGCGCGTTAAGAATCCAACTACAGTCACAGTTTCTTCAGGTGACAACATTGGAGCCGCTCCTCAGATTTCATCTGCATTTGAAGAAATCCCAACCATCGAAGCGATGAATCTCATGAAGGTTGATGCTTCAACATTTGGTAACCACGAACACGATCGCAATATTGCGCACCTTGCAAAGGTAATCGGCGCATCTGAATTCCAGTGGGTTACGTCCAACTACAGCACCCTCAACGGCCTTGAGTCAGGAACAAAGGCCGCTAAGGAATACACAATCATCGAGCGCGGCGGTCTAAAGATCGGCATCGTCGGTGCGAATACTGCTCAAGTTAAAGAGCAGGTATTCCCAGGAAACTTGATGACACCTAGTGGTAAAGAGATTGTCATCGATCCAAGCATGGATGGTGTAAACAAAGCGATTAAGGCAGCTAAGGCTGCTGGAGCTGATTTTGTTATTGCACTAGTGCACGAAGGCTGGACTGAAAACCTTGAAGGCAAGGCAGAAGGCCCACTTCCTGCGATTGCTAAAGAGATCCAAGGCGCCGCAATTGTCTTTGGTGCACATAGCCACTTGACATATTCATCATCAAATCCGGGAACAGTTCGCATTGCGCCAACACTTGTTGCGCAGGTTGTTAACTCAGGTACTGAGTACACACGCTCTGATGTCTGCTTCGATACATCACGTTCAAAGGTACTTGGTTCTTCCGTTGAATATGTAAAGAAAGCAAACGTAGCAACTGTCACCGCAGATGCAACAGCAGCTGCGATGGTCAAGAAGTACAAAGACCAGCTCTCACCAAAGCTTGATGTGAAGGTTGGATCGGTCTCTGATCAGTTCCCACGCGGCGGAACACCTGCGGTTGAACGCTCAGGTGAAAACCCAACAGGTAACTACACAACTGATGTCATTCGCGCGAAGTACAAGGTTGACTTTGTACTTACCAACGGTGGCGGTATCCGCGACACACTTCCAGCTAAGACATACACACCTGCAGATAAGACGCTCAAGCGTCCTGCAACTGGTTCAACTGGACCATACGATGTAACTCTGGGCGATGCACTTACCGTTTACCCATTCGGTAACTCTGTATCAACTACAACGATCACCGGTGCAGGTCTTTGGAAGGCGCTAGAAAACGGCGTCTCTAACTTCCCTACCGATGGACGCTTCCCACAAATCTCAGGATTTAAATTTACTTGGGATTCAACAAAGGCGAAGATGAGCCGCATCGTTTCTGTCACAACACTTGATGGAAAAGCGATTGCAGCAGATTCGAAGGAATACACAATCGCGACTCTTGACTACCTTGTTCAAGGTGGAGATGGATATGTCGGAACATTTGCTCCGTCAAAATCTAAGGTCCGCGACTTGCTAGTTGATGTATTGATCGAAGCGCTAAAGGCAGATATGGCGGCTGGCAAGGTCACCAAGATGCCAGCAGCCGACGGTCGTATCGTCAAAGTTGCCTAATCGATAACGCTTAAAGAAAGGCCCGTCTCCTGTGTGGAGGCGGGCCTTTTGCGCGTGTCGCAACTGGAGATAGTTGAAATTTCAACTATCTCAACGTAAAGTACATCCTGTCAGAACCGCTATTAATCAGTTTCTAAATAAGGAGAACCATGGACGTAGTACTCGTAATTGGCCGAATTCTTTTCGCCTTCATCTTTATCACCTCAGGAATCGCTCACTTTGCCAAGCTTGAAATGATGACTGGCTATGCCAAGTACAAGAAGTTGCCTGCTGCAAAGCTCGGCGTAATCGCAAGTGGACTTTTCTTCCTTCTCGGTGGAATCTACATCGCTCTCGGCTTCTGGGTAGACCTAGGCGCACTAATGCTTGCAATCACTTTGGTGCTTGCCGCAGTCATCTTCCACAACTACTGGAAAGAGACTGATGCAACTGCAAAGCAGAACGAAATGATCGCTTTCAACAAGGATCTCGCTTTAGCTGGCGCATCACTAATCATCTTCGCACTTATCTACAGCGGTGCAATTTCAGCAGATGCTTTCGGTCCACACATCGGAAACATCTCTTTCTTCAACAAGTAAATTCAATAAGTTACTAAGCTTTATCCAAAATGGCTCCCAGAGATGGGGGCCGTTTTGCTTTTGGGTGAGATTATTAAGAAATGGATATCTTGCTGGCGCTGATTTCTGGTGGAGCTATAGGCGCAGTTTTAGGCGTTGTAGGCGCCGGTGGAGCAATGCTCTCGGTTCCGATTCTTTTATATGTATTTGGGTTTACCGCAATTCCTGCAACCACAGGTGCGCTAGCGATAGTTCTAGCTGCCGCTGTAGCAGGCTCTATTCCAAAAATTCGCGCCAAGCAGATTCTCTACCGTGAAGCAGTAGTCATTTGGGCACTTGGGTTAGTTACCAACCTCGCGGCCTCGATCTTGGCTCACAAGTTAAGCGATCAAGTAATCACAACTGGATTTAGCATTACATTGTTTATTGCAGCGCTTTCAATGCTTAAAAAATCTGAAGAACAAGAAGAACGCAGGATGTCGATTGGCTTCCTGGTGTTGCTCTCTTTGGGCATTGGCGCGATAACCGGACTTTTCGGAATCGGTGGTGGCTTCATAGTCATTCCCGTGTTGATGCATGCCTTTGGAACGCCGGCACGGGTTGCAACTGGAACTTCACTAGCTGTTATTGCTCTTAACTCGATAACTGCATTTATTGGCCATCAATCACACTGGGATGAAGTTGATTGGAAGATTCCACTCGTGATGGCAGCTAGTGCGATGGTTATCGCCTTATGGTCTTCTCATCACCAAACTCATAGCAATGTATTAGCAAAGAAGTTCTTTGCCGGCGTACTCGTTGTATTGGCAATCTTTACTTTATTACAAACTTGGATTTAAGCCTTACCTGTCTTAATCGACTTTGATAAGAAGCCCGCCAGAATCAACATCAAAACCGGATAAGCCATACCAATTGAAAGATTTGTATATTCGGCGATCAAACCTGTAACCGTTGGACCGAAGAAGAAGCCGGCGATACCAATTACACCAACGCGCGATATTGCAACTGCTGGCGCAATCCCTGGAGTCTTACTTGCCGCCAAGATAAATGCAGGAAACATTGGACCAATGCCAAGGCCTGCTGCGATGAAGCCGATATTCACAATTATCAGCGCAGGAATTGGATAAGAATCCGACATTGGAATCGCAATTAGCATCGCAATCCCCCAAATACTTCCGCCGAAATATCCACCAAGTTTTACTAAACGCGCTGGACCGAAATAATCGAGTGCGCGATCGCCTAAGAAGCGGCTGACAATCATGGCGAGAGCAAAGGATGCGAATGCTGATGCATAAACACCTTTGCCATAGCCCATTTCATCGCGCAATAAAATTGCGCCCCAGTCACTTGCCGCGCCCTCACCAACCAAGCTGGCGAGAAGTCCGACGCCCAAGAACCAGAGTGGCATAACAGATTTACCGAAAAGCGGAATTTTTGCTTCATGTTCTTCATCGCCCTTATGCCCATCAATCGATGAAGGAAGCAAATAGTAAGCAGCGATGAGATAGGCGATCAAAGAGAAGATCGCGATGGCAACCAAATTTGTGCGCGGTGAAACATGGCGAGTAATTGCGCCACCAAGAACAGTTGTCACAAACGCGCCCATGCTCCACATGGCATGGAATGAGGACATGTAACGGCGGCCCAAAATATTTTCAACCACGGTTGCTTGAAAGTTGTAACACATATCAATCAGGGCATAGCCAAGGCCCATGGTGTACAAAGTCAAGAACAAGGTAATCGCATTGGTTGCTAAACCCATACCTGCTAATCCAGCAGGCATGATGAATACTCCAACGAAAATTACTTTCTGCGAACCAAAGGTGTGCATCAACCTTCCGGCAAGCTGTGCTCCAGTAATTGATCCGAAGGTGCTTCCCAAAAGAACAAAGCCAAAAGCTCCATTTGAAAGCCCGATTAGATCTTTAATCTCAGGAATGCGCGGAACCCAACCCATAGAAACTATTCCGAGCAAGAGGAAACAGACGCGAAGAGAATTTCTAGCTAATTTCGCACGGTGGTTTTGATCAAGTGCTCCGATAGACATTCGCCAAGGGTATCCTGCAACTATGGAAGGCATCCTCGAAAAGGCAGCGGTAAAACGCTTTATTCAAGCAGCAAGTGACCTCGGCGTTAAAGGCCAAGTAACTGTCCTTGCTGAGACCGCCCGAACCGCAGTTGATGCCGCCAATGGCTTAGGAATTGAAGTTGGGCAGATTGCTTCTTCGCTGATCTTTAAATTGCCATCCGGCAATCCCCTATTGATTATCACCAGTGGTCGCCATCGCGTTGATACTGAATTAGTTGCGAAGAATTTAGGCATCGCAGAACTTGGTCGCGCAGATGCCAATTACGTTAAAGAAATTTCTGGTTACTCTGTCGGCGGAGTTGCACCACTTGGTTGGATTAGCCAACCTGAGAAGATTCTGATTGATCAAGCGCTAAATGACTACGAAGTTGTATGGGCGGCATCTGGACATCCACATGCGGTCTACCCAACTAGTTACGCCGAATTAATTACTTGCACAGGCGCCACCCCAATGGTTGTTGGCGATTAGCTCAGTAAGTCCGCAAGTAACTTTTCAACGCGTACTTTAATTTCATCACGAATCACGCGAACTGGCTCAATTCCCTGTCCTGCTGGATCTTCAAGTACCCAATCTTCATATCGCTTACCAGGATAGATCGGGCAGACATCGCCGCAGCCCATGGTGATAACCGCATCTGATTCTTGTACAGCTTCTGGAGTTAAAACTTTTGGAGTGTTATTTGCAATATCAATTCCGACCTCAGCCATTGCTTCAACGGCAACTGGGTTAATCGAATCTTTAGGGGCAGAACCGGCGGAGAGTACTTCTACGCGACCTTGTCCGAGTTCACGCATAAAGCCTGCCGCCATCTGCGAGCGACCAGCATTGTGAACGCATACGAAGAGAACTGTTGGTTTACTCATTAACTTCTCGATTCTGTTTTCTGTGAATTTATAAATGTAGTTAGTACCAAGCCCAGAGCGGCTCCAATAATTTGTGCAGCGATGAATGGAAGTACAGATCCTGGGGCGATACCGGCAAATGAATCAGAGAGCGTTCTTGCCACAGTCACCGCTGGATTGGCAAAGCTCGTTGATGAAGTAAAAAAATATGCCGCTGATATGTAGGCGCCGACAAGAACTGGAATCTTCGCTTCGCTCTTTTGCGCGATGGCGGTGAAGATAATGAAGACTAGGCCAGCGGTTGCCAGAATCTCACTCACGAAGAGTTCAGCGCCGGTTCGATCTTTCTGTGAAATCTCGATAATCGGTAAGTTGAAGATGAAGTTGGCGAGTGCAACGCCAATTACCGCACCAATTAACTGTGCTACTAAGTAGGCGGCAGCAAGGGTGGCGGCGAAGTTTTTCTTGTACAACTGGATTGCGGTCACAACTGGATTGAAATGGGCGCCGCTAATCGGGCCAAGCAAGGTAATTAAGATGTAAAGAATCAAGCCGGTGGCCGCTGAGTTAATCGTCAACTGCACGCCGATATCTTTTGAAAGATTGGTCGCCATTACCCCTGAGCCGATTACTACGAGCAAAAGGGTGGCAGTACCAACAGCTTCGGCAATCGTTTTTCGAAGATTCACATCCCTATCTTCGGCTATAGATGAACGGGTAAGAACCAGCGCCACGGAGTAATATCTGAATTTAAGATGAACCTTTCATTAAAACTCTTCCCATCTGAGGCCGAATCAGCGCCTCATATTGTGCTTGTCCATGGAATGGGCTCGGCAGCAACTGCCTGGAAGCCACTTACTCCATTACTGCAATCCAAGTACAACGTGATCACCGTTGATCTGCCTGGCCATGGAGAATCGCCTTTTGATAAAACCCAACTGATGGATCCACATTCGATCGCTAATTTGGTTGTAAAGGAAGTTGAGCGAGAGTTTGATCTAAATTCCTTCGACGTAGTGGGAAATTCTTGGGGTGGCTGGATCGCACTTGAAATGGCAGCAGCACATCCGCGAACGGTTAAGAGCGTGGTAGCGCTTGCGCCGGCAGGCTTCTGGTTAGCAACATTTGTGCAACGTTATCCTGGGACTTCCACTTTAAGATTCTTAGCAAAGAATTCAGCACCTCTCGCACCAACGTTTTTGAAGTTTGAGTGGTCACGGAAATTAGGTTTTGAATCGGTAAGTCCTCGTTGGCGTGAATTCTCAACAGAGCTGTGTTTAGATGCAACGCTGGCCATGGCAAATTCTCCAGGTTACTTTCCGGCGTGGGATGGAATGTTAAAGAAGCGCTTTGATTCAAAGATTGACTCTTCTATTCCAGTGACAATTATCTTTGGAGATTCAGACAACACGTTGCCAGAGACGACCTGCCAAGAGCGAACGATGGCACCTGCGCATGCGCAATGGAAGATATTTGAAGAATGTGGCCACGCTCCGATGTGGGATCACCCGCAGGAAGTTGCTGCAGAGATTTTCGCCGTCGCAGGTATCAATAAATGAATAGTGATCTAACAACCGTTATTTACTTTTGGAAGATCAAGCAGAGTAAGGTTGCTTTTGCACTTCTACGCATGGCGCTAGATCGTGGTGGCCTTCGCAGATTAAAGGGTGTGCGTTTTGCCAAGATGCTTGGTTCGGGAAAAGGTGAAACATTTACACCGCGCGATGCTGATGTAACTCGCTGGGGCGCCCTAGTTGTAATTGAAGAATCTCAACTGGTGGCGCTCGATAATTCAAAGTTAATCAAGCGCTGGCGTAAAAATAGCTTTGACGAGGTTCGATATCTCGTTGATCCAATTTCATCTCATGGTTTATGGGCCAAGGTAAATCCCTTTGACTACGTAAAGAGCGCAGGTGATGGTGAAGTTGTTGCAATCACCCGTGCTCGAATCAAGTGGGCGCAAAATGTGCGCTTCTGGAAAGCCGTTCCACCAGTAACTTCGAGTCTGCATTCATCTCCTGGTTTATTGCAGACCATCGGAATTGGTGAAGCTCCCATAGGTTTGCAAGGCACTTTTTCACATTGGCGATCAGGAAGCGATCTACGTAATTTTGCTTACAAGGGTGCGGCGCATCAAGAAGCGATTGCGGCCACTGAACGCCATGCTTGGTATGCCGAAGAACTCTTTGCCCGCTTTGCAGTGCGTGAAATTCGCGGTTCGCTAAGTAAATAGCGGTTTCTACTCAAGCGATTACTAGGGCAGACTTAGCCCATGTCAATCCGTCATTACAACCCCCGCAGGCGCCACCGCCGCGGTATCTCGGATCGCTCCCGCCTCTTTCTCTATCTGGTGCTTGGCGTTGCTCTGCTCTTACAAGTTTCCTATCCACTTCTTGAAGGTGAAACGCTTCGCGTTGTAACTATTGCAACCGTTTATTGGGGTGCTGGTGCAATGGCGCTACATGCGCTGTTGTCATACGGTGCGCGATATGTATTTACATATTTAGCTATCGCGCTAACTTTCGGTTTCTTTATTGAGTTGATTGGCGTCTCCACTGGATGGCCATTCGGCGTCTATTCATATGACCCATCACTTGGTCCGCAATTAATTAGCGTTCCACTTGTTGTGCCATTTGCATGGGCGATGATCGCGCATCCAGTCTTGTGTGTTGCACGCCGAGTGACTAAGAACTGGGTATTTCTCTACGGTGGCTTTGGAATGATGGCCTATGACTTATTCCTTGATCCGCAGATGGTTAGTGGTGGTCGTTGGACTTGGGAGGTAACTGGCTCACATGTTCCCTTCACCCCTGAAATTCCACTCTCAAATGCATTTGGATGGTTGTTATCTGGCATGGCTTTGATTGCAGTTTTGCATTTAGTTCTACCGCGCGATCGCCGGAAGCAGAGCGCGAGTTACACGGCAGTTGATTTCTTCTTAATCTGGACTTGGTTTGGCGGCATCGTTTCAAATCTATTCTTCTTTGATCGCCCAGGTATCGCATTCTTATTCGGAACGGTTTATGGCGCCTTCCTTGCGCCCTATCTCTTCTCACGCTGGCTCGGGCGCCCTTAACAATTTAACTTGTATCGAATAAATCGTGCTAACTAACTTAATTTTCTTTGCATCCGTTGCCCTGCTTTGGCTGGCCGTCGCAAACTTCTTTACGATCCGCCGTCCGGTTGCCGCGATAGAACGCAGCGAAACTGTAACTATCTTGATTCCGGTGCGGAATGAAGCGGAAAACATCGCAGATCTAGTACTTAGCTTGCAGGCACAACAGTTCTTGAATAAGTCAGAGATCATCTTCATCAACGACTCATCCACCGATGACACAGCAGACAAGTTGCAGGAAGCCAAAGATGGTGGCGCTCAAATTAAAGTTATCAACGCCCCTGAACTTCTAGATGGTTGGCTAGGTAAACCATGGGCGTTGCAGCAGGGATATTTGCAGGCTAAGGGTGAAATCGTTGTAACTCTTGATGCAGATGTTCGTTTAACGTCAACCGCTATTGCACAAGCCATTGCAATGCTGGGCGATCGATCATTTATCTCGCCGTATCCACGACAGATCGCGAAGACTTTTTCAGAACGTTTAATTCAACCTTTGCTGCAATGGTCATGGATGAGCACAGTGCCTTTGCGCGTTGCCGAGAAATCTACGCGCACTTCTTTAGCAGTTGCCAACGGTCAATTCTTTCTGGTGCGCAAAAGCGCGTTGGACCAAATCGGCGGATTTACTGCGATCGCTGCAGAAGTTCTCGACGACATGGAACTTGCTCGCGCGCTGATTAAATCAGGCGCATTTGGTGGAGTCGCAGATGGTTCATCGCTGGCGCAGACCCGCATGTATAAGAACTTCTATGAAATCAAAGCTGGCTATGGAAAATCACTTTGGAAAGCTTTCGGCAGTCAGAGCGGTAGTGCAGCTGCGATCGCATTTCTATTTATAACCGGCATCGCACCAGTAATTGCATGGTTTGGTGGCCATCCCCTGGGCTTCTTCGCCTATCAATTTGTAGTTATAACTCGCGCACTTAGCGCAACGCGTTCGCGCGGCCGGATACTGGATTCGATTCTGCATCCGCTCTCTTGTGCGATCTTGATCTATTTAATTATCTACAGTTGGCGCGCCCGTGGCGCAGTAACGTGGAAAGGTCGCACCCTGTGAGCAAAGCAAGTGCAACAAAACCTGCCGTTGCTGTAATCGGTGCCGGCATGGGCGGAATGACAACTGCAGCGCGTTTAGCAAAGGCTGGCCACCAAGTAACTGTCTATGAAGCATCTGATCGCCATGGTGGCAAGTGCCGCACTGAATGGATCGGAAATTATGCATTTGATACCGGCCCTTCACTTTTAACTCTTCCTGCGGTCTATCGCGATTTCTTTCAGCGCACCGGCGATGTCATGGGTCGAGTTCTGGAGTTAGTTCCTGTTAATCCATCATTTGATTACCGTTTTGCCGATGGTAAGTCGGTTAAGTTTGCCAACTTATCTCGCAAAGAGACTCTGGCTGCAATCACTGAATCGCTCGGCGCAGAAGCTGGCCAAGAGTGGGATCGGGTAATGCGCACCGCTGAGGCGATGTGGGATGTCTCGCGTGAACCGTTTATCGAATCTGAACTACGTTCTATTGCATCTCTTTTAAAGCGTCCAACGCTGCTTCGTGATTTAAGAATTATTGCGCCCTGGAAAACTCTGCGCGGGCTAAAAATTAAAGATATTCACCTAAGAAATATCTTGGATCGCTATGCAACATATAGCGGATCTGATCCACGCGTTGCACCTGCGGTGCTGGCATCGATTGCCTTCGTTGAAGAAGCCTTCGGGGCTTGGCACATCAAAGGCGGGGTTGGAAAGCTAGCCGATGCCGTTTATCAGCGTTGCCTAGATCGCGGAGTTAAATTTGAATTCAACTCTCCCATTACTGCGATTAACCACAATGGTAAATCTGTAACTGGCCTTTCACTTGGCAATGGGCGATCAATTGACTACGAAGTAATCGTGGCTAACGCTGATGCATCGTTGGTATATGGCAAATTGATTTCAGGCAAAGTCTCTAAGTTAAAGCGCACCCGTAAGAACTTGGCCAAAGCCGAACCATCGCTTGCAGGATTCTCACTTCTACTTGGGCTTCGTCCGACTGATCAGCCAACAGGTTTATCGCATCACAATGTGTTCTTTCCCAAAGATTATGATGAAGAGTTTGAAGATATCTTCAGCCGTAAGGTGCCAGTTGAAGATCCAACGATTTATATTTGCGCGCCAAATGACAATGCGATGGTTAAACACCCCGGGCACGAAGCTTGGTTTGTGCTGGTTAATGCACCGCGCCATGGCGATAGCGATGGCTTTAACTGGAACGATAAAGATGCCAACCACCGCTATGCGATGAAGATAATTGATGCCATTGAAGCGCGCGGAATATCAGTTAGAGACCGCTTAGAAGTTTTGGAAATTCGCACACCTGCAGATCTGGAGCGCACTGTGATGGCGCCAGGTGGATCGATCTATGGCACTTCCAGCAACGGAGCACGTTCGGCATTTTTGCGCGCCAAGAATCGTTCTCCACTAAAGGGTTTGTACTGCGTTGGTGGATCGGCTCATCCAGGTGGAGGCTTACCTTTAGTTGGGCTAAGCGCTGAAATTGTTGCGCAAGCAGTTGTAGGCCCAACGACCCACTAAGTAAAAGCTAAATAGTTGAAGTGCGGCGAGAACTGCCATAACTACAACGACTAATTTAAGACCAAGTGCATAGGCAACTAGCGCGATAAAGATAAAACTGGCACGAACTGGTCGTTCTGCTGGCGTAACAACTCCAACTTCGCTGATCCCCAAACCACCTAAACGTGCGCGCGCATATTCTTGAGTTGATGCGGTTACATAAGTTAGAAGAACAATCCATGCTGGAGCGCCGATGCGGAAAGCCACGTAGAACCAAAGCGCTTCGCTTATGCGATCGGCAACCGAATCCAGAATCGCACCGAATTGGCTCTCGCGGTTCTGATAAATAGCAACGCTGCCATCGATTCCATCGGCATAGAGCGAAAGTACAAGCAGCGGAATCGCCCAGAGCGAAAGTGGATTAACCGCCATCGCAACCGCAAAAACAATTCCTAGCAGCGTGAGTAAGTTCGGAGTTAAGCGCAGGGCTGAAACGAATTTAGCTGATGCAAATGAGATCTTGAGCCAGGCCTTAACAATTCCCTTTATCTCAGCGTTACCGTGGAGCGCGCTCCACTTGGCAAAGAACTCAGTCTGATTCATCCGCGTTTCTTATCTTTAATCTGTTCAAATATTTCGCGCGTTGCTGATGATGTATTCATTGTGTAGAAGTGAAGACCTGGAACGCCGGCATCGAGTAAATCTTCACAGAGACCGGTAGCAATTTCTACGCCAAGTTTGCGGACATCATCTGGTGAATCTTTCAGCGCTTCAAAACGCGCAGCGATAGCTGGTGGAATCGGTGTGCCGCTTAACTCGGCCATGCGATTTAACTGTGCAACATTTGTAACTGGCAATATGCCAGCGAGGATCGGCAGTTTTGAGCCACGTGCTGATAAGCGATCAACGAGCGCTTTCCATTTATCAACTTCAAAGAAGAACTGTGTCGTTGCAAATGATGCACCGGCTTTTTCTTTACGGAGAAGAACTTCAATATCTTCATCGAAATTTAACCCTGATGCGGGATGTCCGTCGGGAAATGCGGCGACGCCAATTGTGAATCCACCAACTTCAGCAGCGAGCGTTACTAATTCGTCGGCGTGATTTAAACCGCCAGGTGTTGGCGTCCAAAGCGCACGCGGTCCCCCAGTTGGATCTCCACGCAGCGCCAAAATATTGTGGATGCCGGCTTGCTTGTAGCGCGCCAAAATTTCGATTAACTCGTCTCGCGTTGAACCAACGCAAGTTAAGTGCGCAACTGTTGGAATATGAGTGCGCTGCGTGATCTCGGAAGTTATTCGAATAGTGCGATCGCGAGTTGTGCCGCCTGCGCCATAAGTAACTGAGATGAAATCTGGGGCGATCAGTTCGAGCGCGCCCATAGCGCTCCAGAGGCGTTCTTCACCTTCTGGGTCTTTCGGAGGAAAGAACTCGAAGGAGTAAGTAACGCCTTCGCCGATCTCCTTCATGCGCATCTCCACGCGGTCAGGGTACCGTTGCGCCGTGGTTAACGATGCACGTGGCACGCTTTTAGCGGTACGCGAGACGGTTCAAAGCGAACTAACTTCTTATCTGACCTTGCAGCGCGAATATTTAAGTGGCATCGGCTCTGAGTTAATCCCAGTATGCGATGCCCTCGAATCTTTCTTGCTTGAAGGTGGAAAGCGCCTGCGCCCGCTATTTGCATATGCCGGCTTTGTGGCAACTGGCAAGGTTGCAACCGCTGCCGATATTCGTGCATTTACCAGCCTCGAACTCTTACAAGCATGTGCGCTTATCCATGATGACTTAATGGATCGTTCAGATACTCGCCGCGGAAAACCTGCGATACATCGCCACTTTGAGAACTTGCACCAACAAGAAGCGATGAACGGTTTAGCAGATCAATTTGGTGAAGCAGCTGCAGTTCTGCTCGGTGATTTAGCTTTGGTTTGGTCAGATCATTTACTTCATACCTCTGGTGTTGAAAATAGCGCGCTCTTATCGGCGCTAAAGGTGCACGATGAGATGCGTATCGAACTTATGGCTGGACAGTATTTAGATGTTCGTGAAGCAGGTGAGCGCTCCCCTAGCGTTGATCGCTCACTTCGTATCGCCCGATACAAATCAGGCAAATACACAATTGAACGACCATTGCATCTGGGCGCATCACTTGCGATTACCGATGAGGCAGAACGAAAAGATTTAACAAATATCTTGAGCGCATACGGTCTGCCACTCGGTGAGGCATTCCAATTGCGCGATGACATGCTCGGAATCTTTGGCGATCCATCTGTTACTGGTAAACCAGCCGGCGATGATATTCGTGAAGGCAAGCGCACTGTTTTGATGGCGATGACGCTAGAGCGCGCAGACCAAGCAAGCGGCGCCAAGATCACCGCCGCTTTAGGCCGCGAGGATCTAACCGCCGATCAAATCGAAGAAATTCGTGCGCTCATAACCGCAACAGGCGCAGTTAAAGTTGTCGAAGATCTCATCGAGGGGCTTCTTTCCAACGCGCTAACTGCGGCAAACTCTGATGAAATTAACCCTTCAGCCCGCGAGTTATTAATCGAACTCGCAACTAGCGCAACTCGTAGGAGCCATTAAATGCCGGCAAAGGTAAAGGGACCAACTGATCACGTAGTCGTAGTTGGTGCAGGACTTGCTGGGTTAAGCGCTGCACTTCGCTTAGCGGGCGCAGGTCGCAAAGTAACGGTCGTAGAACGCGAATCGGTTCCGGGCGGTCGCAACGGTTTGCTAGAAAAAGATGGCTACTCATTTGATACCGGTCCATCTGTTTTAACTATGCCTTCGCTAATTCAAGATGCCTTTAGCTGCGTCGGTGAAGATATGAAGGATTGGCTAGAGCTTTCACCGCTTAAGCCGCTTTATCGCGCTTTTTATCACGATGGTTCGCAGATCGATGTCCATGCCAATACCGCTGAGATGGAAGAAGAGATCCGTCGCACAGTTAGCGCCGAAGAAGCTCTGGGCTACCGCCGTTACGTAGATTTTGTAACCAAGTTGTACAAGTACGAGATGAACGATTTCATCGATCGCAATATCGATTCTCCATTTAATTTGTTGACCCCCAACTTGGCGCGCTTGATCGCACTCGGTGGATTTAGAAAACTTTCTCCAAAAGTAAATCAATTTCTTAAAGATCCTCGCCTGCAAAAGGTTTACTCATTCCAGGCGATGTATGCAGGCGTTAGCCCACAACAGGCGCTAGCAATCTATGCAGTTATTGCTTATATGGATTCAGTAAATGGCGTCTTCTTCCCTAAGGGTGGAATGCATGCTGTACCTCGCGCACTTGCTGCTGCTGCAGAGAAGCACGGTGTAACTTTCAAATACAGCACCACGGTCACTCGCCTAGAAGTTGAAAATGGGCGCGCCAAAGCGGTTATCACCGATAAGGGCGAACGCATCGAATGCGATGTGGTTGTCATGAACCCAGATCTACCCGTTGTTTGGCGCGATCTACTTGGCAAAACTCCGCTAAATATTAAGCGCCTTAAGTACTCACCATCTTGTGCAACTTTGCTAGTTGGTTCTTCTAAGAAGTATGACCACGTGGCTCACCACAATATTCACTTCGGAAAATCTTGGGATGGCGTCTTTGATGAGCTAATCAAGAAGAAGACCTTGATGTCAGATCCTTCGGTACTCGTGACTATTCCGACTAAGGATGATGCCGCGTTGGCACCTGCTGGAAAAGAGAGTTATTACATTCTCTATCCGACTCCAAACTTGGATGCCGATATTGATTGGAAGACTCAAGCGCGTCCATATCGTGATCACATGATCAAGACTCTTGAAGATCGCGGTTACACCGGCTTTGGCGATGCAATTGAAACCGAAGTAATGACCACGCCACTTGATTGGCAAGCACAAGGCATGGAACGTGGCGCACCATTTGCCAGCGCACATACCTTCTTCCAAACCGGACCTTTCCGACCACGCAATATCGCTGCAGGTTTTGAAAATGTTGTCTTTGCTGGCTCTGGCACACAACCAGGCGTTGGCGTTCCGATGGTTTTGATTTCTGGTCGCTTAGCGGCAGAGCGAATCGTAGGTCCGGTTAAGTAAGTGAGTGAGTTAAGCGCTGCAGGGATTACCGACCCGCAACTACGGGAGTCTTATTCCGAGTGCAAACGTCTCAACTCTCTGCACGGCAAGACTTATTACCTAGCAACTCTTTTGTTACCAGCGAGCAAGCGACCATTTGTTCACGCGCTTTATGGTTTTGCACGTTATGCCGATGAGATCGTCGATGATTTAGCCTCAACGTTAACTGCTCAAGAGAAAGCAGAAGTACTCCGCGCATGGAGTTCTGATGTATTGCGCGGTTTAAAAACCGGTGAGAGTTCAGATCTCGTTGGACGTGCGCTTATTGATACGGTGCAACGCTTTCATATCCCCCACCAACATTTCGTAGATTTCTTGCATTCCATGGAGATGGATCTAACCGTTACCGAATATCAAACTTTTGAAGATCTATATGAATATGTCTATGGATCAGCGGCGGTAATCGGTTTGCAGATGGTTCCAATTTTGGGCGGGGATACTGTTAACTCGTTAGAGGCTGCAAAGAATCTGGGCGTTGCCTTCCAGCTCGCTAACTTTATTCGCGATGTTGGCGAAGATTTAGACCGCGGCCGCGTTTACCTGCCGCTACAAGAACTTGCCGAACATGGAGTAACTCGCCAAATGTTGGAGGCGCGCAAGTTAACTCCTGAGATTGTTAGCGCACTTAAGTTTCAGATCACTCGCGTTCGCCAACTACAGAAGGCTGCCGAACCAGGTATTGCGCTACTAGATAAGACCAGCCAGCCATGTATCCGCGCAGCCAGTGAGTTGTACTGTGGAATCGTTGATGAAGTAGAAAAAATTGGTTACGACATCTTTAATAAACGCGCCAAGACTTCGACAGCTCGCAGAGCGCGAGTGGCTTTCGCGGCTTATATAAGCGCCGTAGCAGCGCGTTTGCGCTAAAGTAAATCTCGCGGGAGCCGCTAAAACGGCTGAGAGGATCTGAAATTCAGATCGACCGCTTGACCCGTCCGGTAATGCGGATGCGGAAAGGGTAAAACTATGTCATCTACATTTTTAACTATTTGGGGATACGAACT
>JACCDP010121754.1_pt1 | contig 17135 bp, 12 predicted proteins | sample 7445841 | NCBI WGS metagenome assembly JACCDP01 (sample SAMN15323441, study PRJNA562643) | freshwater metagenome | isolation source: river surface water | place: USA:Blue River Watershed | collected 2017-08-17 | reverse complement strand
TACAAAGAAATCCATTAACTCTTTGGGAAAGAGCTCGTGTAACAATTTACTATCTATTGTTTCGATACCTTTTTATTGCAAGTATAATATTTTAAATGCTTCTCCCCAACTTTTTAACTTGACCCATAATGAAGGTAATCAGAAAGTTTATCTTCTTCCTGCTGTAGTTTGGTTTTTAAATGAGCACTGAACTGGTCATGATCTTCAATGGTAACCGGAAAAAATTGATCGCACAACCAGTTTTTACCTTTTCTGTACCAAACAACCTTTATATCTTTAAGGTTAAACGATAGCGCCGGTGTTGAAAATAAGCAATCGTTGTTACAAATGTTAATGGAGAAGTTACCTTGCAGCTCATCCAGGTAATTGATGCGTATAACTGGCACCTGAGGATGTAAATGTTGTAACCAACGCATTACATCAAGGGTGGAACGATCATGTTGCCGGCTAAAAATACAAATCATGTTGAAAAATCAATGTAAATAAAACACAAAGGACAAAAGAGTTAACCCGGCTATCAGGTTGTTTCTGCAGCCGGGTTAAATAAAATTAGAACTGTTGAAACGAAGCATCACCTTCATCAGCACCATCTACATGGCATGCGCTGCGGGTACCACAAGTGCAACCACCTTTTACATTAAAAAGATTTTCTTTTTTGATTTTAGAGGTTTCAAATTTAGAGACTTCTAACTTTTCAATTTTTTTGAATTTTTTCATGAGTAATTGTTTGTTTAATTGCGCCTACTCTTTTTAGGGTTTTCGGCATTTCCCAATCAGGCTTAAAGTAAGTTTTGCGGAGGAGCTAAAGCAAACATTTTATGTGTACTTAATTTTTATAAGGACTAACATGGCGAAATGAAGGAGATAAGATGGGGAATTGGGGAAAGTTATGTGTGAGGGGATAAGCCCTGGTTATTTTCACGTATGAAGAGAGGGCGGAAAGCTCATAATGATAGCTAAAATAGAGAACTAACAGGTTGCTGACGAAAATAAGTTGCTTTTTTGTTACTACATTAGTGTTTTATTTAGTAGAAAAAAAATTAACATGCAGGTTACCATCAATGTCAAAATGTACAATGATCAGTTTGATCAGGAATTTGCCAATCAGCATTACAATGGGGAAGAGAGTGAAGATAATATAAAGTATTTATGGGAAGATGAATTTATGGTGAAAGGCAAAGTAAAAGAGTTTAAAGTACTGAATAATGCCGTCTATACCCTAGCTGGCATTATGCCCGATGGAACATCTTTCTCCTATGAAATTCAGGCAATGACAATTTGTGAATGCCAGCTGGAAGATGATACCATAACCCGCTTTGCATTCTCTAAAAAACTGATAAAATCAACCTTCAAAAGTCAGGAACAGGAAAACATAATTTTTTCCGTAATATTAAGAAAAGAGAAGGAAACAGTAAATCCCATGGATGGAGTTTATATACAAACAGGCGATTTCCCTAAAGAATTACTCTAATAAAATTATTGCAGACAAATGAATTTAACACTTCGTAAAATTAGTTGTTTAATCTTTTTATTTCCTTTCATGTTGCGCTCTTATGCACAACCACAGCCGGAAAAATTTGTTAACCCATTTATTGGGACAGGCGGTGCCGGACACACCTTTCCTGGTGCAAGTGTGCCTTTTGGTATGGTTCAGCTAAGCCCCGATACACGGATAGATGCGAGTTGGGAAGCTTGTAGTGGTTATCATTACAGTGATACAGCTATCTATGGGTTTTCACATACACACCTGAGCGGAACTGGGGTTCCGGATTACGGGGATATTCTGCTGCTTCCGCTTACGGAACGGCCACAGTTAAAAGGACCTCAGAAAAAAATTGGATACAGCCATAGTGATGAAAAGGCTTCGGCGGGATATTATGAAGTGAACCTGAAAAATAAGGTAAAAGTAAAGCTAACTGCAAGCACCAGAGCAGGCTTTCACGAGTATCAATTTCCTTCAAAAACTAATGCCTGGATCGTTTTAGATCTATCGCACCGCGACGAAACACTCGAAGCACATTTCTGGCCCATAAGTAAAACCAGAATTGCAGGAATGAGGCGTAGCAAAGCCTGGGCAGCAGATCAATATATTTATTTTGTGGCAGAATTTTCAGTACCATTTGATAGCACATTAAGTTATATTGAAGAAGGAAGGGGGGGTACTTACCGGTATGGATTTTATTTCCAGAAGGTTTCAAAGGTAATGGTAAAAGTAGGAATTTCTACCGTGAGCATTGATGGGGCTGGTAAGAACCTGGATGCTGAAATGAAGCATTGGGATTTTAATAAAGTAAAAGAAGAGGCAGAAAAAGCCTGGAATAAAGAATTGTCAAAAATAATGGTTAATTCATCAGATGAAAATAAATTGACAATTTTTTATACCGCTCTATACCATACTATGCTGCAACCCAATGTGAATATGGATGTAGATGGTAAATACCGTGGAATGGACAACCAAATTCATCAGGCCAAGGGGTTTACCTATTATTCTGTGTTTTCATTGTGGGACACCTTCAGGGCGGCGCACCCGCTTTATACACTAATTGACAGGAAAAGGAGCAATGATTTCATCAAAACTTTTTTATGTCATTTTAATGAAGGAGGTAAACTTCCGGTTTGGGAACTGGCCAGTAATGAAACCAATTGTATGATTGGGTACCACAGTGTTTCTGTTATTGCCGATGCCTATTTTAAAAACATCAGGGATTATGATGCAGAGCTGGCGTTTAAGGCAATGTTGCATAGTGCAAATTCAGCAACAGCAGGATTAAAAAAATATGCCGAACAGGGGTACCTGGGATCTACAGATGAACACGAATCGGTTTCCAAAACACTCGAGTATGCCTATGATGATTGGTGCATTGCACAACTGGCAAAGGCATTAGGCAAAACGCCTGAATATACCACCTTCATCAACCGTTCAACTGCTTATCAAAACCTTTTTGACAAAAGCACCGGACACATGCGCCCTATTAAGAACGGAAAATGGCTGGAGCCTTTTGATCCCAAAGAAGTAAACAATGATTTTACAGAAGGCAATAGTTGGCAATACAGTTTTTTTGTGCCGCATGATATTGAGGGCCTGATCAGGCTTTACGGAGGAAAAAAAGAACTGGAAGAGAAACTGGATGCCTTATTTACTGAAAGCAGTAAAACAACCGGAAGGGTGCAGGCAGACATATCTGGCTTAATTGGGCAATATGCACATGGCAATGAACCCAGTCACCATATTGCTTATTTATATCAATACCTACATAAGCCTTATAAAACTCAAAAGCTGATCAATAAAATTTTAACAACCTTTTATACTAATGAGCCAAATGGACTAATTGGGAATGAAGATTGCGGACAAATGAGCGCCTGGTACATTTTAAGTGCATTAGGCATGTATCAGGTGTGTCCGGGAAATTTAAACTTTTGCCTAAATACCCCGCTCTTCAATAAAAGCACCATTACTCTTGAAAATGGAAAGAAGTTAAACATCAGTTGTGATGCTGACCCAACCAGCCATAATTACCTGAAATCTGTTAATAAGAGGCAAAGCTTTTATTTAACCTATAATCAGTTGATGCAGGGTGGGAATATAGACCTGCAATTAAGTACTCAGGAACCTGATTTGAAGCAGGCAGATTTTGTACCCACCACTTCTCTTGAAGCGAAGGTGAATCTTCCTTTACCGCAAATTCATTTTGAAAACTTTATGTTTCGTGATTCTTTGCAAGTAGAAATAGAGTTACCATTTAACAATTGTGAATTAAACCTGCTTTATAGTTGTGGTAATAAGAAAGAAAGCAGATTAGTATTGACAGGAAAGAGTAAAAAAATAAGTATTGATACCAGTTGTGTATTGACGATATGGTACAGGAATAGTAATGGTGAAGAAAGCCGTACAATAACGGCAAAATTCCATAAAATCACCAACGATTGGTCTGTGCAATTGACATATAGGTACGATAAAAATTATTCTGCTAACGGCGATGCAGGGATTATAGACGGATACCGGGGTGAGGAAAACTGGCGCAAGGGCTGGTGGCAGGGCTATCAGGGTACAGACTTTGAAGCCATTGTTGATTTAAAGAAATTAACTGCAATACATGAGTTAGGCTTGGGTTGCCTGCAGGATATTTCCTCCTGGATATTTTTTCCAAAAAGGGTGGAAGTTGAAACTTCAGCAGATGGGATAAATTATAGAAAAGCAGGTGAAGTAATAAATGAAATTTCCGACAAAGAAATGAATTCGATAACAAAGGATTTTTGTATAAAATTAAACCAGCCCATAAATGCGAGATTTGTGAAAGTTAAAGCAAAAAATTATGGCACACTACCAGCCTGGCATAAAGGTGCAGGAGGAGAAGCCTATATTTTTACAGATGAAATTATCATTAAATAACCTGTCGTAGAAAGACATTGTTTGGATAAATTTGCAACACAAAGAAGTTTACTGAAATGCTAAGGCATTAAGTAGGTGAATGATCACAGCGCTGATAACAGTACTTCGTTTAAAAGTGCCGATGATTTAAATAAGAGAGGATTTGTTTTATAATTATATTTGTTACGTTCCAGTAAAAACCGTAATTCATGTCCTCAATACTTAAGAAGATTTTTATTTTTCATTGCTTTTTTTTGCTCAGTAATTTATGGGGACAAAGTAATTTGCTAAATATTCATGGCGAAATCACCGAGCATGATGAGCCAGCAGAAAGTGCAGTTGTTACAGTCTATAGTGGATCAAAAGTGGTACAAACTCAGGTTACTACGGCTGAAGGAAGGTACCAACTGGATTTACCCCTGAATGTAGATTATACCATAGTGATTTCTAAGCAAGGCTTAATGAGCAAAAAGTTTTTTGTATCTACTAAAGGAATACCCCCTGAAAAAATGACAGAACCTTTTAACCCAGTTGAGGCCAGTGTTGATTTATTCGAAAAGGTGGAGGGTGTGGATTATGCCATATTAAATCAACCTTTGAATAAATGCTTTTATAATCAGGATGAAAATAAATTTCAATACGATATTGAATATAAAAATCAAATGCTGGATGCCCTGGCTCAATTAGATAAAGCAATGGAGGAAGCCTTGAAAAAGCAGAAGGATTTGGAAAAGAATTATATGGCACAATTAAAAGCAGGTGAAAAGTTTTATGGAAAAAGAGAGTGGGATGCAGCCATTGCATCTTATAAGCAGGCTCAAACCTTGAAGCCGAATGAACCATTACCAAAGGAAAAAATTGCGGAAATAGAGCGATTGAAAGCAACTGAAGCAGAATTAGCTAAGAAAAACTCAGATGAAGCCGCTGCTCTTGCAGCGAAGAAGAAGGCAGAGGAAGAAGCCGCTCTTGCAGCGAAGAAGAAATCTGAAGAGGAGGCTGCCCTTGCAGCTAAGAAAAAAGCAGAGGAAGAAGCCGCCCTCGCAGCCAAAAAGAAATCTGAAGAAGTTGCTGCTCTTGCAGCGAAGAAGAAAGCAGAGGAAGAAGCCGCACTCGCAGCCAAGAAGAAAGCAGAAGAAGAGGCTGCTCTTGCAGCTAAGAAAAAAGCAGAAGAGGAAGCCGCTCTTGCAGCCAAGAAAAAAGCAGAAGAGGAAGCCGCACTCGCTGCTAAGAAGAAATCTGAAGAGGAAGCTGCCCTTGCGGCGAAGAAGAAAGCAGAGGAAGAAGCCGCTCACGCAGCCAAAAAGAAAGCCGAGGAAGAAGCTGCCCTTGCCGCTAAGAAGAAAGCAGAAGACGAGGCTACCCTTGCGGCGAAGAAGAAAGCAGAGGAAGAGTCCGCTCTTGCTGCTAAGAAGAAGGCAGAAGAGGAAGCAGCTATAGCTGCCAAAAAGAAAGCAGAAGAAGAGGCTACCCTTGCAGCGAAGAAGAAGGCTGAAGAAGAGGCCGCTCTTGCAGCCAAGAAGAAAGCAGAAGAAGAGGCTGTTCTTGCAGCTAAGAAAAAGGCAGAAGACGAGGCTACCCTTGCAGCTAAGAAAAAATCTGAAGAGGAAGCTGCCCTTGCGGCGAAGAAGAAAGCAGAGGAAGGAAAGGAATTAAAATATAGTTCTGCAGTGGTAAAGGGGGATAACAACATGAAGCAAAAAAATTACGCTGAAGCAAAAGCTGCGTACAGTGAAGCGCTTGGTGTTAAACCTGGAGATGCAGTAGCAAAAAACAAACTGGTGGAGGCAGAACGACTATTGAAGTCTGATGAAAACACAGCCAAGGCACCAACTACTGAAATAGCTCATGCCGAAAAGCAACCCCATCCATTAACCTTAAAATATCCGCAGGGGATAACAGAAGAAACGGTTAGCGAACGCGGAGTTTATATTATCCGCAGAATTGTTGTAAAAGATAAAGACGCCTGGGTTTATACCAAAAAAATATTTAATTGGGGAGGGGTCGTTTTTTTAAAAGACAATGTGCCTATCACGGAGTCAATTTACGAAAATGAGACCAAATAAGGCAAACAAGCCTTATTTTCCACCGCCCATCATGCCGCGCTTTATATCTTCTTCCGAAACCTGGGTATAACCTTCAGTAGATACTTTGAATTTTGAGTCAGGAACTTCAGCTAAAGAAACGGATGTAGCAATAATTTTCATGGTCATATTGCCAAATTTCTTTTCAAATTCCATAGGAGCACCTTTTAAGCCTTTAAAATTCACCGGATTCCGTTTGCCACCTGAGCTAACATAGGGTAATTTTTCTGTATACCACACAACATGGCTTTCTGTTTTTCCGTTTTCGTCTTTTGTTTCTACAACGGCTTTTTTACATTCATAACCAGCTATTGTCTTTTTTTCTTCTGTATAGGTTATTTGCGGATCAGGGCTTTCAACTTTAGAGCTTTTGCTTTTAGCATCCGTTTTCAGGTAGCTTTTTTGACCCATCATATCCATTAAGGTAGTTACATTATCCTTTTCATCTTTAACAATAATGGTGGTACCAAAGGCTGTAGTTACCTCCGAGCGTACTTTACCGTTCTTGAAATAAAATTTATTTTCCATCCCTTTCATCATAGCTGCCTGTTCTTCTGGTATACCTTGTGGTTCCATTGAATAGGTAATCATACCTTCATTTGCTACCTGTGCATGCATAGCCATGCTCAACAACAACATGCCAGCTATATTCAAAATAGATTTTATCATGTTTTAAGTATTAATTATTTGAAATTAAATGTAGAAAAATAATATGATAGTGTGAAATTCATATCGGATTCCTGTGAATCGCCTTTATATAGAGGATAAAAAAAGCTACCTGCAAACACACGCAGGTAGCTTAAATAAGTAGTTAAGGTAATTTAATCCTGAACAATAAACTTTTGACTTATTTTTTGTCCGTCAATAATTAAATGCACAAAGTAAATGCCTGCGCCAAAGGTTTTGTTGGTGCCAATGGTGTAATCATTATTTCCGGCATCAAATGTTTGTGTGGCAACCTGCTCAACTACCTTGCCCAATACATCTGTTACAGAAAGAGAAATGCTTTGTTTTTTAAGCAAATGAAAAGAAACTTTAAGCGCATTACCTTTAGCTACAGGATTAGGAGAAATGGAAAAATCACTGTTTTGAATAATTTCTGAAATTCCAATGGAGTTACTTATGTTGATGTCATCCACGTATATATTGTTTCCCGGAGAGTTAGGATCTGCAGTAAATACCCACCTGAACAACACATTTGGTACGTTAGCCAGGCTGGGAATATACACATTGTAGTTGGTGAACTCAGAAGCCTGTGGTACAAAAGCCGTACTGCTCAACGAAGAAACGGAAGCTAAAGCGGAGCCGGTTTTTGTCCATTTTACCTGCCAGGTAACACCACAATTGGTAGAAACAAATAATTGAAGCTTGTCATTATTTGTACTCGCTTTACGCTGATAGGCCACTTTAAAATTAACATAAGGTGTAGAGTTAGTAGAAAGATCAATTCCGGTATAGCTGTCTAAGTTGGTTACATTAGCTTTAACATTGGCATTGTTATCAATCATCACCGAGCGGCTTCCGGTAGAGCCAACTGTTGAAGAGAGTACCCAGTTTGATCCGTTAGCTACACTACAGGAAGAACCCCAGGTAGGTGCAGGCAATGAATTGATGCTTTCAAAACCTTCTACAAAAGGATAAGTCCCGCCGCTATTTATAATAAACTCACTCACCGATTGGTCATTAGCCGCATCGGCATCGGTATTGTTATTAGGATTGGTAGTAAAGCAGGTTATTTTGTGCGCTCCTGAAGTTAAGGTAATTGTAGGTAAATTAACTATTTCAAACTGACCGGTTACTAAAGAGCCCGTCCAATTTTGAGTTTGAACAGTATTGCCATCAATTTTATAATTGATTACACAGGAAGTTAAGGCAGTACTGCCAAAATTCTGAACTTTAATACTGGGTGTAAAAGTTGTAGAATTACCGCAATAAATTCCGGTTGGATTAATAACCCTGCTGATCCCAGCATCCAATGCGAAAGCAGCTTTAGGTACAATTCCTAACAAAGCCTGATGGCCCGCGGAGAAATTAGAACCGGTAGGATTTAAAGTATTCAGGTTGAAGAAACCATCACTGCTTCCACCCCAGCCCCAGTTCATGTGAAGCATGTTGTTTAGGTCATAGCCATCGCAAACCCAGGTATGGCCACCGGCACCGGGGTCGTAACCAACATATTGCACAGGGCGTCCCAGGTCAAGGTCTGCTTTAATAAGATTAAGCCAATTGTTATCGGTAAAACTGCTTCTGTATTTACCATTAATAATAGCAGAATTGTATTTAAAATAATTTACAAAAGAATACTGTGCAGAGGGGTATCCACCCAATACCTGCGCTCCACTACCGGAAGGAGAATAGTTCATGGCAACACTTACCCCGCAATGGTAATTAATGATGGCAACATCATTATTTGCAGTGGTAACAACACCCGGCATATTATTCCAGTTGTAGGTTGCAGTGCTGTAGTTAGCAGATTGAAGACCGTATGTAGGATGAGTATAAGAGCTGGAGCTGGTTCCTTGTGCAGGATATTTCCAATACCTCATGATTTGAGCCATGGTAGTAGCTACACAGCCGGTAACTGAACCTCCCGGACAAAGGGCGTTGTAAAAAGGAGACTGGTTCCATTTAGAGTCAACTATAGGTGCAACTCCATTAGCCAGTACCCCATTTGAAATATTGTTTTTTGCAACAGAAGGGCCGGTACTGTAATCATTCCAAAGGCTTTTAATTTCAGTTGTAGCACTCAAATGATGTTCCTGAATATAATTAACCTCCTGTTTTCTTTCATTTAACCAGTACGAAACCGGTGAAGCAGAGGGTGTATGAACAAAGGCTCCTTCGGTAGAATAACCAATTACCGGAAGCGCAGCATCATCAGCTGTAATAATCACGAAACCCTGCGTTTCATTTACATTAAAGATGTAATAGGCCGGAACTCCCTGTGCGGTGTATTCCGTATGAAATAAAGAAAGAGATTGAACTTGCAGTGCAGTATTACTTAATAAAAAAATTTCTGCCACCGTTCTGGCCGAATAAGCAGGAACTGGCTTTGCATAAAACTGCTTAGAACTTAAAGCAAGTAGTAAAAGAAAGTAAATTTTTTTCATTAGTTGTTTTGTTAGGTAGTTAGATATATGGTAATTGTATTAAATTATGGGGAATAAAATATTTATGCAAAATATAACAATTTAAGATAAAGACCAAAAAACATGTAATTGTATGGCGGGCTTAAGTAAGAATAAAATTTAAATAATTGATTATCAGTAATTTATTAATTGGAAAGTTTTACTGATACCCTGCTGCAATTCTCTTTTTTATCGCAGGCTGTGCAGGTAATGCTGCTAATTCTGGTGCTGGTTTGTGGATCAGGTGAACAACTAATTAGTTTTGTTTTGTGGTCGTATTCTGCTAACACCCATTTGCCATTTATTTCTATACGAAAGGAGTCTAAGCCACTGAGGTTATCATTTACCTGGAAAAGAAAGGTAGTTGAAAGTGCTTGTTTGTTTTTTTTAGAACTTAGGTGTTTTATTACCGGGGCAATGGTATCTGCCTTTAGGGCGAAGGTACCCAGGGTTTTACTCTCCCCTTTAATCATTCCGTTTTCCGGATTTCCTCCACAATAATTACCGGATTGCGTTTCAATAAGGCATAATTTATTCATTAATTTTTCCTGAATACCAGCTGGTTTTAAAGCTATTTCAATGGGTTTAAAAAGCGGAGTAGTAGTTCCTTTTAGGAATAGAACTTTACTGGAGTACGCTTTTGAGCCTGACTGAAGCTGAACCAGCAGATGATAATTATTAAAAAAGGAACGTTCTGGTATCAGAATCCGGTAATCATCCGCCTCTTTGAACCACTCATTCAGGCAACTCCTTAAAAAGGGAGGATTAACAGCGTCTTTTATTTTAGCGGAACGTTTAACAGATAAAGTAATTATTTCTTCATTTTTTTTAATATCGTAAACCCTTATTTTGAGGGTATGTACCAGGGTGTCTTTGAGCATAAACTCACCATTGTTTTGGATGTGTTTAAAAACAGGAAGTTCTTCATTAATACTCAAAAAGCAACGTTGAATTTTTTCCTTTTTATGCGCCGGGTTTAATTCGGTAAAACAATTTACATACCTGCTTTTATCAAAGTGTATGCTATCGAACTCGTACTGTATGTAGAGTTCTCCATCCAAAAAAACTTCGGTCCCAAAAATCTGGTTTTTGCTTCCGTTAGTGGCTTCGGTATCAAAAGCGGCTATACCTATTCCAAAACAGGAATTAAGTAACACCGGCTGTAGGAGTTCTTTTTGATGGGAGCCTGTTTGCTTAAGCAGGCTGTGCTTTTGTTTGGAGGCTGTAAATGAAAAGGATTTGGTGATAGTAGCCTGCTCACTGTTGTTCAGATCATAGAAATAAATGCCGTTTACCTGCGGAGCCTGATGGTCTTCGATGGAAAAAAAGCGCAGGGGGTTCAGGGGGCTTTCACTTTTTTCATCCCGTATTTCAAAATGCAGGTGTGGCCCTTCTGAATTTCCGGTGTTTCCGGTATAACCAATAATATCTCCTTTTTTTACGGGGAGTTCAGTTGGTTTCGGGAACAATTCTATTTCAAAGGTTTCTTTTTCATATTGACTTTTTTTAACGTAATATGCAGTGTTGCCGGAAAAATGGTGCTGATGGGCATAAACACTTACCAGCCCGCCGGGATGCGTGATATATAATACCTTTCCGTAGCCGGTGGAAGAAATTTTTATGCGCGAAACGTAGCCATCAGCAATGCTGTAAATGGGTAAATTTTTAGTTGGATGGGTTTTCAGATCTAAACCAGCGTGGAAGTGATTGGGTCTTATTTCACCATAATTTCCATTCAGCACCAACCCACCGGCTAAGGGAGGATGGAAATCAAAAGTGGTTTTTTTAATAGCAACAAATGCTTGTGCGGAATACGGATGAAGCAAGATAAACCAGTATAGCAATAATGAAAGAAAGCCGGGGCGTGACAGGGTGTAGATGAACTGCATGAAAAACGACAATGTAGACTTTTGGTTAAAACAAATTAATAACAAGCTAACGCTATAATGTTGAAAACAAAATTATTCCTAATGAGAACAAGCCCAACATTTAGAGTAATTTTATCCTTAACAATAACATGTTAATTACTTCTTTTATGGAATATGCAGATTTAAAACAGGATTTGCAGCGCTTGTTGCAGGAAGACATATCTAACAGAAGTTCGTTGCAGGAATTGCGCAGAAACGTTTTCCTGAGTTCGGAGGCAACAGGAAAAAAAATGCAGGAGCTGGATGAAAAAACCCGACTGATACAGTCGCTGAATGAGCGTATTTCCAATGAAAATTATACGCTCCGCACCAGAGACAATGAGGTTCAACTCCTACAGCAACAACTGGAAGAAGAAAAACAACTGCTTTTGGCTTTTAAGCAGCAACACGAAGAGGAGGTAAATAATTTTAAATCCAGAATAGAAGAACTCAGTCAAAAGTTAGAGGTAGATAAGGAATGGGCGGAGGAAATTAATCGCCTTGGAGCGGAAAATACCGAACTTTCTAACCGTATACAGGAGGCTCTGCAACAGTTAGATGAACAGGGCGAAAAAGAAAGAAATTTTCAGAAAGAGCTAAATGTGAAATCTGCCCAACTGAAAAGTATCCAGGCAGAAAAAGACAAGCTGCTACATGAATTAGAGAGATATGCGCAGAGTGATTTATTTCAAAACCAGGAGAAGTTAAAAGAAGATTATGATAGTTTGCTGGAAAAAACCGCACTCCTTGAACAACAACTTCGCCAGGCAGAAGACCTCATTAATGCTCAGAATATTAGCGTAAGCCGTTCGGAAAGCGAACTTCAAAAACTAAAAACGGATTACAACCTCTCCATAGAAGAATTGTATGAGGAAAAAATGCAGGTTAATTCCGACAATGCTTCACTAATAGCTGAAAGAGCTCTTTGGCAATATGAAGAAGAACAATTAAAGGAAGAATTACTTCAGCTAAAATCCGATTTCGATTCTTTAAAAAGAAGTTACGAAGAATTCCTTAGTAAGAATGAAGAAAATAACAGTGCTCAGGAAGCAGAAAAAAACGAGCTGCTTCATGAAAGAGAGCAATTAAAAACGGAATTAGAACATATTACGCATTCATTACAGCAGATAGAAAATACAGCTCAGCGTTACAGCAACCGTTTAAATGAGCTTGAAGCTGAAAAAAACCAGCTTATTGCCGATAATGCAGGCTTACAAAAAAGAAATGAGGAAATTACAGCAGAACAGCAGCAGCAATTGCTGGACTATAAGGAAAAGGAACAGTATGCGGAAAAAGAAAGAATGGTATATGGGGCAGAAAACGACCAGTTAAAATCGGAAGTAATGCTTTTGCGCGAACGTTTAGAAGAGCTGCAGGAGAAGGAGCCACCCCTTATGAAAGAATTAAGATCGGAGAATATCCAACTGAACGGCGAAGTAAGTGAGCTGAGAAAAGAGCTGGAAGAAACGAAAGAAGCATTGAATAACCGCCTCAATAGTGTAAGTGGCATACGATCTATTTTTGAAGAAGAGAAAAGCCAATGGAGAATAGAAAACTCTAACCTGCAAAATGAACTTAGACAAGTAAAGATTCTGAATGAAGAATGGGCACAAAAGCTGGAAGCGGAAACCGCACATATAGTAAAAAAAGCAGAATTTAACGCGGCAGAAGTGGAAAAACTGAAGATGGAGGCTGAATTGCAAAAAAGTATATTCCATAGTGAAAATGAGGCATTACAGGTGCAGGTAGAAGATTTAAGCTGCGAATTAAACCAGTTGAACAAGGAAATAACCCGGCTGAATGAAGAAAAGGAAAAAACAGAAGCCTTATTACTTAAGGAAAAGCAATTGTTACAGGGACAATTGGAAAAAATGAATGCTCAACTGTTGCAGGAGCAACTGGAAAAAATGAACGCTCAGCAGCACAAAGAAAAAACAGCTGAAGAGGAGCTTTTCATAGACAAATTATTTAAACAAATGGACGCCCTGAATGAGGAAAAAATGCGTCTGCAGGCAGATAAAGAGGAAGTGGAAACCGAGATAAACAAACTTCAGGAAAAATTTGCAGAACTCGGCCACACCATCGAATTACAAAAAGGGGAAATAAAAAACTTGGAAGAAACAAATAAACAAATTAAATTAGCACAAGCTTTAGCGTTTTCAACAAAAGATAAGACGGCGACTAAGTTGAAAATTAATGAATTAGTACGGGAAATTGATAAATGTATAGCCCTGTTAGGTGTTAATGAATGAACATAACGCTTATCAGTTTAAACATATAGAAATGAGCGAGGTATCTTTAAGGATTGCAATTGCAGGAAATGAATATCCTTTGCGTGTGAAGGAGGAAGATGCTGAGAATGTTCGTTTAGCGGCGGAAATGATTAATGGCAAAATCAGCGAGTTTGAGCAAAACTATGCTGTGAAAGAGAAAAAGGATGTGCTGGCCATGGTAATGCTGCAACTGGTAACAGAGCTTATTCAACAGGGAAAGTCGAAATCAGAGGAATTGAAACAACTGAAAAATGTTTTGGATGAGCTGAACCAAATGGTTAGAGATCATCAGAAACGAATCAATAATTAAGTAAGTTCCACACCCTCTCCGATTTAGGATTCAATAAGTACCGCATAAATTCATGTTATTCTTGTTTAGGAACAAACATGATTTATGCTTTTTTTTTATATATAAATTAAACAAAACACAACGAACGAAATGGATCTAACGGTAATAATTATTGTAGCTGTTGCATTAATAGGTGGTTTGGTGGTTGGCTTTTTATTAGCCAATTCAAAACTTAACTCTAATGCCCGACTTACAAAAGAAAACATGATAAAAGAGGCGGAGGTAAAAGCCGAATCCCTCAGGCAGGAGAAAATACTCCAGGCCAAAGAAAAATTCCTGCAGATGAAAACAGAACATGATAAAATGGTTCAGGAAAAAAGTCAGGAATTAAATAAAAATGAACAACGCATTAAACAAAAAGATACCGAACTCTCTAAAAAAATTGAAGAAACCCAAAGAAAACAACACGAGTCCGATAACCTGAAACAAACCCTTTCCCATCAGTTAGACATCTTGAACAAAAAACAGGAGGAGATTGATAAGTCACATAAAAAACAGGTAGAACAGCTACAGGTAATATCCGGACTCTCTGCAGATGAGGCAAAAACACAGCTAATTGAAACAGTAAAAGCCGAGGCCAAAACAGAAGCCATGGCTTATATTAAGGATATTATTGACGAGGCTAAGCTTTCTGCAAATAAAGAAGCCAAAAAAATTATTATTCAAACCATACAACGGGTAGCTACAGAACATGCTATTGAAAACTCGGTTTCTGTATTTAATATCGAAAACGATGAAATGAAAGGGCGTATCATTGGCCGGGAGGGTCGTAATATCAGGGCTTTTGAGGCAGCCACCGGGGTGGAAGTAATAGTTGACGATACTCCTGAAGCCATCATTTTCTCCTGTTTTGATCCGGTAAGAAGGGAAATAGCCCGTTTGGCCCTGCATCAGCTCGTAACAGACGGACGTATACACCCAGCCCGTATTGAAGAAGTAGTGGAAAAAACGAAAAAACAATTAGAAGAAGAAATTATTGAAACGGGTAAACGTACCTGTATAGATTTAGGTATCCATGGCCTTCATCCCGAATTGATTCGAATGGTGGGGAGAATGAAATACCGCTCGTCTTACGGACAAAACCTTCTGCAACACAGCCGGGAAGTAGCTAATTTATGCGCTACCATGGCGACTGAATTAGGCCTTAATGTTAAGCTGGCTAAACGCGCCGGATTATTACACGATATCGGTAAGGTTCCGGATGATGAACCAGAAGTACCACATGCAATACTAGGGATGAAGCTGGCGGAAAAATACAAGGAAAAGCCTGAAGTTTGTAATGCCATAGGTGCCCACCACGATGAGGTGGAAATGACTACCCTTATTTCTCCCATTATTCAGGTATGTGATGCCATTAGTGGGGCAAGACCCGGAGCAAGGCGTGAAATAGCCGAACAATACATTAAACGCTTAAAGGATTTGGAGAACCTGGCGCTTTCCTATACCGGGGTAGAAAAAACCTACGCCATACAGGCTGGCCGTGAACTAAGGGTAATTGTTGCCAGTGAAAAAGTAAGCGATCAGGAATCGGAAAAACTGGCATTTGACATTTCGCAGAAAATACAAACAGAAATGACTTATCCAGGGCAAGTGAAGGTTACCGTGATCAGAGAAACAAGGGCCACTAGCTATGCCAAGTAAAATGGACACTATTGATTCTAATTCCTTGAACAAGAAAATAATCATAGAGGCCGGAAAAGCGAATGAAAACTACTGGAAAGACCTAAGATCCTTTAAGGGTCTTTTTTACTTTCTGGCCTGGAGGGATGTTCTCGTTAGATATAAACAAACCAGCATTGGGATAGCCTGGGCCATCATTCGTCCGCTCTTTACCATTTCGGCCTTATGCCTGGTGCGTTTGGTTTTAGATAAATGGGATACAAACAGTGGTATTCCAATGCCCCTGCTCATAGCTGCCGGTATCATGCCCTGGCAACTGTTTTCCTCTGCCTTTAGTGAAATTTCAAGCTCACTGCTGTCTAACGCTAATCTCATCAGTAAAGTTTATTTTCCAAGAATAATAGTACCCATCAGCACCCTGGTAGTGTGTCTGATAGACTTTCTGATTTCATTTTCCATAGTATTGGCACTAATGCTCTATTATCAATACCTTCCGGGTATTCAAATACTATTGCTTCCGGTGTTTTTAATTGCAGGTTTGCTCGCAGCCAGTGGTATGGGTTTGCTGGTAGCGGCACTTAACGTAAAATACCGCGATTTTAAGTTTATTGTCCCCTTTATAGTTCAGTTTGGCATGTATGTTTCTCCGGTCATGTATAGCAGCAATGAAATATATATGAATAACCATATTCCGCAATGGGTAAAATTTATTTACTCCATGAATCCGGCAGTAAGTGTTATTGATGGTTTTCGTTGGTGTGTTTTTGGTGAGCAGGTTCCGCTTACCGCATTAAGTTTTTTGCTTTCCTTAATTATTGGGATAATATTTTTAATTATAGGTGTAAAAACATTCAGGAAAATGGAGAGATCCTTTGCGGATGATATTTAAAATGAATAGATATAGTAGACCCTTTATAACACAGCGTCAAAATCATTCATGATTCAACTCCTCATTTTTTGTTCACAGCATTATTTCTGATTTTAGCATAAATTGGAAGAAATTTTATAATTAAATTTGGAGTGTAATAATGTATGCCCACGATATTACTGTTAATTATTTTGCAGGTAAACAGGATCAAAGAACCCTGCTATAATAGTAAGGCAACAGTTAATCGCCCGGTATTCTTTTTACTGATGAATGTATAGGAAGGGTTGTTACTTTTCAATTATGGATAGGGGTTAGCTTGCAACAATAATTAACACACACCTTACAGATTTCAGATTTGCCTGGTGTTCACGCATACCTGTGTTGCCGAAAATGTTAATTGAAAATGGGATATTTTTCGGGTCAAGTTAAAAAGTTGGGGAGAAGCATTTAAAATATTATACTTGCAATAAAAAGGTATCGAAACAATAGATAGTAAATTGTTACACGAGCTCTTTCCCAAAGAGTTAATGGATTTCTTTG
>JACCDP010493850.1_pt1 | contig 17142 bp, 15 predicted proteins | sample 7445841 | NCBI WGS metagenome assembly JACCDP01 (sample SAMN15323441, study PRJNA562643) | freshwater metagenome | isolation source: river surface water | place: USA:Blue River Watershed | collected 2017-08-17 | reverse complement strand
TTTTTTCCAATTCCTTTTTTCGTGAGGTTGCTTGTTTACTCTTACTCGCATTCGCGGAAAATCGAGCGATAAATTCTTGAAGTTCTTTCATGCGATTTTCTTTTTTGGTGTTTTCATCTTTGGATTGTTTTAAAACTAACTGACTCGATTCATACCAAAAATCATAATTACCTACAAACATACTAATTTTTCCATAATCAACATCTAATATTCTGGTGCAAACTTTATTTAAAAAGTGTCGGTCATGCGAAACAATAATCACTGTGTTTTCAAAATTGAATAAGAAATTTTCTAACCAATGGGATGCAACCGCATCTAAGTTATTGGTAGGTTCATCTAAAATTAATATATCTGGATTACCAAATAAAGCTTGTGCTAGTAGCACTTTGACTTTTAGTTTACTATCCAAATCTTTCATCAAAACATCTTGTTTATTTTCTTTGATACCAAGTGCATTTAGTAAACTTCTGGCGTTTGCTTCAGATTCATATCCGCCCATTTCTGCATATTCACTTTCCATATCTGCAGCCTTAATACCATCCTTTTCATCAAAGTCTGGTTTTGCATAAAGTGCATCAAGTTCTGCTCGTAGAAGTTTAATTTTAGGAAAACCTAACATGACCGTATCAACAGCAGAATAAGAATTAAAAGCGTTTTGGTCTTGTTTTAAGATTGACATCCGTTCTTTTTTATCACGAAATACATCCCCTGCTGTAGGTTCAATTTCACCAGATAGGATTTTTAAAAACGTAGATTTACCAGCACCATTGGCACCAATAATGCCGTAGCAGTTACCCTTTGTAAATGAAAGGGAAACATCTTTAAATAAAATCCGCCCACCAAATTGTAGTGATACATTACCGACTTCTAGCATCGATACGTCCTCCAAGTTTTTCTAAATATTTGCCAACCGCGTATGTAAATTTAGCACTTCCTTGACTAAAATGAGGTTTTAATTTCAATTTTTTTGGATAACCAAAACTTTCCCCAGGTCCATTTGGTCCAATAAAACTTCCATTGACAACAAAAGCATTGCCACAAGCATACGTTAAACTCAATGCACCAGATTCTGCCGAGTGACTTGTGAGTGCGATGAAACCATTGACGATACCTTGTAACCAATTAGGTAAGGAACGAACAATATTGGTTGCAGCAATACCAGGATGAACCAAAACAGCTGAGACATGATCTAAAACAGGAAAATCAAATAGATTTAAATTCATTTGGAACACATGATGTAGCATGGCAATTGCTAATTTACTATTCGCGTATTGTTTCATTCTTGGTAGCTTCGCGTTAAGTAATTGGTTAATATGACTTAACCGAACCCCATACGATGAGTAAGAACCAACAAAAACCACCCTTACATCAGGGTTCTTTTGATCCAGAAAACCAAGCAATTCTCGTAATAAGTAATAAACATTAAAGAAGTTGACGCCTGTTGTTAAGGGAAATCCTTCCGGGGTTTTTAGTTTGGAATCGGGCATGATGATACCAGCATTGAGTAATAAAATATCAATCTTTGTATGTTGTGATTTGATGATACCAACAAACTGGTCAATCGATTGAAATGAACTTTGGTCAAATGGAATAATAGTTAAATTAGCCTGCGGAACATCTTTTAAAATATTGAGTTTAGCTTCTTCTGCAGTTTTTAAATTTCTACACGCCATCAAAATATGACCGCCACGGTAAGCGAGTTGCTTGGCAGCATAAAATCCCAAGCCACTATTCGCACCTGTAATTAAAATCGTTTTGTTCGATAAATCAGCAATATGTTGGTTTAACCATGCAGTATATTTCATATGTAATACCGCAAAATTTTACCACATTTAGATTGAAAGTTTAATCGTTATCGCTTGCTTCCTCAGAAGATTCAGGGATGGTAATTTTTATTTTTTCGACAGTGAATTTTTCAACTTCTAATACCTCAATTTGGAAATCAAGTATGGTAAAACCGTCTCCAACACGCGCAAACTTACCTAAATGCGATAGAACCCATCCACTCACCGTTGCATAATCGGACGTTTCTACATAAGGAAGATTGAGTTCTTTATATAGAACTTCGATATTCAAGCTTCCCTCAACAAGGTAAACTTGATCACTTTGTTTAATGATTGGGGGTAAGATATCATCGGTTTCATCCCAAATTTCACCAACAATTTCTTCAACAATATCTTCTAAGGTGATAACACCTTCAGTACCACCATGTTCATCGATCACGATTGCCATTTGCTGCTTTTGTTCTTTAAATAACCCTAGAATTTTACTCAAAGGTTGATTGCGAGGAACAAATAATGGGGGTATCAAGATTGCGGGTAATTCAACTGTTAATTGATGTAAAAATCGTTTATAGAGTTTTTTGGTCGGTAAAATACCAACAATTTTATCCAAAGTTTGATCATAAACAGGAATGCGTGAATATCCAAAAATATCGGGATTAAGAAGTAAGTTTTGACTATCATCTTCGATATTAAATGCGAAGATATCAACGCGAGGGGTCATTACCTCATAAGCTTTTTTTTCTGAAAAAGTGAGAGCAGATCGAATAAGGTTACCTTTTTTTTCATCAATCATTCCTTTTTCTTCAATGGTATCAACCATCGTTTCTAATTCATCATCATTATATTTACTACGGTTTTCTTTGCGTTTTTGTACAAATAATCTTCTCACTGGAAAAACGATTAAACTGACTAACCAAACAAACGGGGTAAAGATGATTCTTAAAATCATCACGGGGTACACAAACCACAAACTCAATTGAAGCGCATTGATTTTTCCAAGCATTTTTGGAATAAGTTCACCAAATATGACTATGATAAAAAATATCATGATTGCAGATAAGGTAGCCGCTAAACCTTGATTGGGAAGTAAAGGCGCGATAAATTGAATGGATAATAATGCTGTTGCAGATGAGTTAAAAATATTCACAATGCCATTGCCGAATAACAATGCAGATGAATATTGATCATAATGTTCAGCAATACTTAAAGCTTTTTTAGCTAACCGATTACCTTGGTTAATTAATCCTTTTAGTTTGAAATGATTGACCGCTGTAAATGCCATTTCTGAAGCGGAGAAAAATGCAGAAAAGAGTAAGGCAACGAGCATCCATAATAATAAAGATAAAGGATTAACCACGGATAACTCCTGTGTGCTTCACGATTTCTTCCATTTGACCAACAATTTCTTCCAAGACATCTTCCATCGTCACCATTCCGATGACGAGGCCTTGTTGATCTTTAACAATCGCGACATGCGTTCGATATTTTTTATACCCTTCAAATAGTTCATCAATGGTGACTTTGCTTGAAACAAAATAAGGCTTCTTGATCAGCGTCGATGGGTCGATTTGTCGTTGCTTTTGAATCGATTGAAAATAAGTACGAATGGATAAGACACCGATAATGTGTTGTAAGGATTCGCGATAAATAGGAACCCGGGAAAAAGGTGAAGCGATCAATATTTCTGCCAAATCTGCTTGGTATAGGGCAGACTCTGAAATACCAAAGACTTTATCTATTGGCGTCAAAACATCCTTCACGGCTGTATCAGAGAATTCTATCGCGGATTGAATCAGTTTTACTTCACTTTCATTCAGTGTTCCTTCTTGATGTTGTTTTTCAACGATTGAAGAAAAATCCTCTTCCGTCATCGTTGCATTGGATTCCTTCTTTTGAAAACGCTTTAGAAACCGATTGAAATTAAAAAATAATAAGTACATAGGGAAAAAGATGATTTTAAAGAAACCAAACACGACGGTCACAAATAATGCTGACTGGAGAGGCAAGCCTCTACCAATGACTTTAGGAATCGTGTCACAAAATACATAAAATAATAAGGCTGCAACAATCGTTGCAATCAAAGTACCAACCCCATCATCTTGAAATAATTGGATAAAGAATATCGTGGAAAGCGTGGATAGTAATACGGAGGAAATATTGCTACCAATGACTGTGACAATCACTGAGCGATCAAACTCTTCGATATATCGTAATGTCTTCTTGGGAAGCTTAGAGGAATCGGATAAGACTTTGATGCGAATGGGGTCAACCGCCGCAAAAGCAGTTTCTGCTAATGAAAAATATGCTCCAAAAATTAGAATGATGATAAGAATCAGCCACAATATAGGGTCAGAAAACATAGTTATATTATACAGTAAATTACTTTGTTACTTGATGGCAATGCCGGCATCGAGGTTCATAAGCCTCAGAAGCGCCTACTTTAATGATCGGATCGGCATAGTGAGCAGGTTTCCCATTGATAATTCGTTGGGTTTTTGTCGCAGGAGCACCACAAACGACACAAATCGCGGTTAGCTTGAGTACATCTTCTGCAATTGTCATCAACGAAGCCGTAATAGGAAAGGGTTCTCCACGGAAATCAGTATCAAGACCACCTAAAATCACACGAATTCCTTTTAGAGCAAGTCTTTGAGCGATATAGATGATGTCTTTATCAAGGAATTGAACTTCATCTACGGCAATCGCAAACGTCGATGAATCAACATAATCTAATATTTCTTTGCTTTCCTTAATCGCAATCGATTTTGCCTTTAAATTGGAATGAGATACCACTTCATCAGCAGAATATCGGTTATCAATGCCAGGTTTAAATACCAAGGTTTTTTTCTTAGCATACTCAAGGCGTTTAATTCTTCGGATGAGTTCTTCACTCTTTCCTGCAAACATCGGCCCACAAATCACTTCAATCCAACCTGGACGGGATATTAATTCCATACCAATCTCCTATTTAATAAATGCTTTTGACCAAGGTAAAAAAGGAATCTCTTTTTGGACTAAGCCTTTTTTAGCCATTAAATCATCCACTAATTTTTTAGCACGTTTTAATGATAAATCCGATTTAACCTTGAAGACTAAAGGAATTTGTTGGTAAATCTTTTTATCTGAAGCATCATCAACTGGAATAGGGCTATCCTTATAATCTTCAGGATTCAACGCCAAATAAAGCTTTAAACTTTTTCCAGCAATGGTAATCTTCACAAATTCCTCTTTGTGCAATCTGAACATATCCCCAGTATTCGAAATTCTTGATTTAACTTGATAACTTAAAATATAGTTTTTTAGATCATCATAATGACCTAGCATCATCGGTTCTGCGATGGCCATGCGATCTTGAAAGGGAATTCGAACTATTTTCTTTTTTCCCGTCCGTGTCATACCTAGGTCAGGAGTCATCACGGATTTAAATTGTTCCGCACGTTTATCATTTTCTGGTGCACGAGCATTTTTCTTCTTCACGACTGGCATGATCATTTCAAGAGGTAAAGAGGCAGAAACCCTTGGTGTTTGATCAGGTTGCGGAACGGATGGTTTCGGCATATTAACACTGGTGGTAGGAATCTTTGCAATCGCTTCTTCAATCATGCTTTTCACATCATCTTGGGTTAATCTCGAATCTTGATTTAATTGCTTATTTACTTCAGTTGCAACTAAACTAGCAAGATTTGTATCTATTTGTGTTGATTGTGACATGATGGTCGATTGGATGATGGTTTGAATGTCCGATTCAGTTAAAACCTTCGGTAAATTCGCTTGCACCAAATTCGTAATTGAAGCTTCATCCATGACTGGAGTCAATGTTGGTTTGGGTAATGTTGAAATTTTTTCTTCAATCATCCGTTTCACGTCATCACTGGTAAGCGTAGGTCCTTGAATCGATTGCTTTTTAATTTCATTGGTAATCAAACCTAACACGAATGCTTCAGTAAGACTGGATGGGTTAGGTAATGAGGATTTTACAATCGTTTGAATGTCTAATTCAGATAAGGTTTTGGGGAGTTTTGCTTGGACCATGTTGGCGATTTTATTTTCATCAATCGATTGGATGCCTGTTGTTGATGTGGATAACGTTGCGATCGCTTCTTCAATCATGGCTTTGACATCATCACGCGTGATGGTTGGAGCTTGTATGACTTGTTTCTTTACTTCGGTGGCAATTAATCCTTGTATGACGTTAAGTGAGGTTTCAGGCTGTGTGTGTCCTTGGTGTTTTTTTAACAACATCATAAATTGATTTTCATCAACATTTCCAACCGATTGAATGGGTGCAATCTGTTTCGTTTCAATTGAAGAAAGTTTTTCTTGCAACATATTGTTTTTGGATAAGGTTTCGATTTGAAATTGTTCAAGCGTTTCTTTGGACGCAACCAAATCTTGTTGAAGTTGAATCAGGCGTTGTTGGGTTTGCTTTAAAATGTCGGCTTGCGTGTCATAAATTTCTTGTTTGACGTAGGGTAATCCTTCTAGATTTTTAAGCGAACTCGACATTTGATCAAATTGGGATTGTAAAGAATTAACTTTTTCTAAAAGTGGAATCAATGGGCTGGTTTGTTTGGCAATTAGCAATTCAATGTCTGAGACTTGAAGTTGGGGTGTGGCTTCCGTAGGTTGAGCGTTTTGATTTTGTTGGAGTGTTTGTTCGATGCTTTGAATTTTTTGCGCTAAAGGAGATTGAAGCAGTACCTTTTGGACTTGTTCTTCAATGTTCATTTCTTGAATGACAGGAGGTATTTGAGGAACACTGTCTTGCTTTTGTAACGTTTGTAAATCTTGAATAGCTTTTGAAACCATTGCTTCCATATCTTGTTTAAATTGTTCGAAACTTGTTCCGACTATTTGTTCAATTTTTTCTGAAACTAAGCTTTCGATGACTTCTCGGTTTAAAGAGTCATATTTAATTAACTCTTCATTAATTAGGGTGTTAACTTGATCTTTTGTTTTGGGTTCTAATTGAGCAATTTCAGCGGCAATGGCCTCATTAACTTTGACTTGGATTTCTGCTTGGGAAATCTCAGTCACCTTTGGTTCGACGACCGAAGTTGAATTTGAAGGTGTTTCCGTAACGTTTTCAGGCGAAATCATTTGGGGTACCGTTGGTGAGGTTAAAGGACCAACTTGCTTAGAAACAACTTGTTTAGCTTCTAAAAGTTGTAAACGAATCTGGGAACGTATACGTTCTTTAATTTGTAATACGGTCGCTCGTGCTTTGATGACATCTTCTTTTTCAGGAAGAGTAGGGGTTTGAGGTAACACAACAATCGGTGTTGGTTCCAAGATCGATTCTGACTGAACAACGTTTGTTGGATTGGTTTCTAGCATTGGATTAGGAAGCGGAACTTCCGTTTGAGGAAGGCGAATTTGGCTAGGGATGACAAATTTAGATAATTCTTGTGCGATTAAAGTATCTTCCTTAGCGAAAGGTATGACTTGAGCAGATTGCTTTTTGAAGGGATGGCGAAACAAATCAATTATGCTCATCAAAACATACAAAACAGTGAAAATCACAATCATCACAACCAAACCAGAAAAAGCTGGAGCTCTAAGTCCTGGGTTTGGGTTTTGAATTGGGATCAATAATATATCAACAAAATTGGAAACATCACCGAGATTGGTGAGAGATGTTGCATCGGGATAATAACCATGAATCGATAATAGGATAAAACCTAAAGAGATCACCAACCCTAGCAACACCATCAAAGCCCGTATAATTTTTACTTTCGATAAAAAGGTTACAAATAGAAAGATCGTAAAACCGATATAGAGGATGGTACCAGCTAATGTGAGTGCAAAAGGCAAGGAGAAATTATCAAAGTTTATTAACGGTGCTAGAATGGAAATCCCCATTGCAGAAAAGTATTCTATGACGCCATTCAATACAAAATTTTCTTGATATGCAATGAGTCCGACAAAGGCGATAAGCACCATCAAAAGCGCAAACCCCAAAAGTCGAATAAATTTTTTCATTGCAAACCCTCCACGGATGATGTTTTAAACTATTTCTATCATACCATTTAAGGATGATGATTTATAGGCAAAATTCAAGTCTTATGTACCGGTTGACTTGGATAGAAATAAGAAAAATTCTTGCAACTTAATCTCAACTATCGCTATAATATAAAAGCATTGCAGGTGTAGTTCAATGGTAGAACACAACCTTGCCAAGGTTGATACGCGGGTTCGATTCCCGTCACCTGCTCCATGATGAATATAAAAAAACCTCCGATTGGAGGTTTTTTTGTATCTTATCGTTCCATTTATGAAACTTACCAATCTACTTAAATCCAATCTACTTAAAGATTGCATATAATACCTTTATGAAATTAAAGGTTATTACCGCACCATCGAATATTGAACCAACGGTAACCATTGAGGCTCCAGAAGGTCATCCCGATATTGCCAAACTTAAAGCATTTCTTTTGGAATCACAAGAAACCATTCTAGGAAAGAAAGGCGATCGACAATTTAAGATTCCACTTTTAGATATTTATTACGTTGAAAGTCAAGATGAACAAACGATTGTATTTACCAAAGATGATAGCTTTATTGTGCCACCTAAACTATATGAAATAGAAGCTTGGGGAGATCCCTTTATTCGTGTAAATAAAAGCACCATCATTAATCTTCATACCCTTAAAAGTTTTCGACCCTTGTTCAATAGCAAACTAGAGGCAATGTTAGACAATGGCGATTTAATAGAAATTAGTCGAATGTATGTAAAATCGATAAAAACAAAGTTAGGAACACAGAAAAAATGAAACACATAACCAAAGGGTTTACGGTCGTCTATACGTGGGTTTCCATTATCATGGGAATCCTTGGAATCTTAACAAATCTTATTCCCAGAATTGAAGGCCAAGTTTTCTTGTTTGAAGTGGTCCTTGGATCGTTAATGGTTTCGATATTGATTCATCTTGCCATCAAAATATACCAATTCAAATGGGGCAGTGGAATCATTAGCATCTTTGTATCTTTAATTCTTGTTTTACCTATTGCACCGATCATGCGCGTCATATATTCACCTCTGTTGTCGAGATTAATTGGATTAGTTTATGTGTTTATGTTAATTTACTTAATTGTTTATACCATCACCATTGCGATTCATCATGGTCAGAATAAGAGAATAACAGAAGATTTAAATGCTTTAATTAAAGAGAAAAAATTAAAAAAATAATATTTATTTAATCTTTTTATTCTTCATATTCATGTCATTAATGTCAATGACAGCTTTATCAAGAATTTGTGATTTAAAGGGTGGTGTTTCCCGACCTTCAATTGCATCCAATAATCTTGGAAATTGGCGAATATTGATGATGAATTGGTTGTCTTCACTGATCGGAATACGATTGATCATCGCATCATTATTGACTAATATTACCGAAATAAAGAGTGTAGGATCTAATCCAGTTACCATAATGAGTTTTTCAATACGTTGACGATTCAATAAAAACGGATTCGGTATGTAACGGTATTTAGGTTCTTGATACTTATACTCATAATAAGACCATTCTTTATCGCTACCTTTACCGAGTAATCCACCTTGAAAATATAAATCTTTAATCGCATATATATATTTGTTTCCAAAGACCAAATGGTCAATGATAACATCGCGATTACCTGGTAATTTCACTTTGACTTGTGGTATCAGATAATAATCTTTTTCTAGAACGTAGCGATGGATCTTTTCATTAAATAATTTATGGAGATTACGAATCGCATATTGCCGTTTAAAAAAAGGTAAAAGTAAAAAGCTAAGTGAAACGACGATAAACGTTCCAAGCAACGTAATAATGGTGATTTGTAAATTTGTTAAATTGCCAATATTCATGGAGCGATTTCTAACGCTACCTCAAGCATTTTTTTCAATCCAACTTCTCGTTGTTCTGGTGTAAGAATTTCTTTGTAATGAAACGAATCCGAAACTGACATCATCGCTAAAGCTTGTTTTCCCAATCTTGCTGCATTTGCATATAAAGCATACGCTTCCATTTCAACACCAAGGACGCCAAGGGCTTCCCATTTTTTCCATTTATCTGGATCAACGTCATAAAATACATCACTACTTAATACATTCCCAACATGAAATGGTAAATGATGGTCACGGCAAGTTTTTACTGCTAGTTCAACTAAACTGTAACTTCCTAAAGCAGAGAAGGTGCCATTACGTAATTGAAACTGACTCGCCCAATTACTATCTGTGCTCGCACCTTGGGCAATGATAATATCGTAAAGTTTTGCTTGTTTTGTGTAAGCACCGGTGGTCCCAACACGAATGATGGTGTCTACACCAAATGCTGTATAGAGTTCATGTGAATAAATGCCCATGCTTGGCATGCCCATACCAGAGGCCATAATGGAAACACGTTTACCTTTATAAAATCCTGTAAAACCAAACATATTTCTGACAGCGTTAACTTGTTTTACATCTTTTAAGAATGTGTCCGCAATAAACTTCGCGCGTAAAGGATCACCTGGCATTAATACCGTTTTTGCAAAGTCTCCTAATGACGCTTGAATATGAGGTGTGGACATGGATGAATCTCCTTGGATGAACTGCTTTTATCTTATCACACCCATCTTGTCATACCACAGCGAATTTCAAGCGGAACGTTTTGAATTTTCTACCCACAATTTAATTTTGTTAATCATCTTTTCAAAAGCAGAAAAATCTTTTAACTTCCATTCCCAATTGGGTGAACCAATCGTGCCTGGCACATTCATTCTTGCTGAATCATCTAACGACAATAAATCCTGCATTGGTAAGATTGCAAAGCGAACAGGACTTTGAAGCGTTAGTTGAATGAGCTGCTCGGCAATGGTTCCTGAAAAAGGTTTTAAGAAGTAGCTTAATTGGTTTTGTGAGGCCGTTTTTAAACCGGCATACCAACCCATGGTCGTTTGGTTATCGTGTGTACCTGTATAAGCGACTGAATTTTCTACAAACGTTGGTTGGATGGGTTTTGGCATTTGTCCATTTCCATCTGGATAAATCGGAAATTCAAATTGGAATATTTTCATGCCAGGTAATCGATAGTGATCTCGTAATTGAAGAACTTGTGGTCTTAAATCACCAAGGTCCTCTGCAATAATATTAATTTTAGGTAGGTGTTTATAAATCGCATCAAACAATGCATATCCCGGAGCCTCAATCCAAGCACCTTCCACAGCAGTCGGACATGTTGCTGGAATTTTCCAGTATGTATCAAATGCTCGGAAATGATCAATACGGATGATGTCAAATAAAGTCGCATTAAAGCCTAATCGATCAATCCAAAATTTAAAACCATCTTTTTCCATGACATCCCATCGATAAAGGGGATTACCCCAACGTTGACCTGTTTTTGAGAAATAATCTGGTGGAACACCCGCAATATGAGTGGGTTCTCCATCTGCAGTAATCATAAATTGGGACTGATTCATCCATACATCAATCGAATCGATGCCAACATAAATTGGAATATCACCCACCAATTGAATGCCTTTTCGATTGGCATATTTTTTCAATGCATTAAATTGCTCAAATAACAAAAATTGAATCATTTGGTGGTATTGAATACGTGGTAAATATGGCGTTAAATCGATTGCTTTATTTTTCACATAAGTCTTAAATTCTTTTTGCCAGGTTGTCCACATTTGCAATTGATGAAGTTCTTTAAAGGTGACAAAAATAGCGTATATTTCGACCCATGGATTTTCCTTTAAAAAGGTTTGATATCTTGCATTGGGTCTAAATGTCTTAAATGCTTCTTGATAATATTTACTTTTATATTGCCGAACATCATCATAATGAACTTTGGTTTCAAGCGCCTTGAAAGGCTTGGGTTTCTTAATCAAACCTTGTTCATGGAGTACATCTAATGATAGATACAATTCATCCATCGCTTTTGAAGAATAGGGTTGATACGGTGAATTACCATATCCTAATGGATTTAAGGGTAATACTTGCCATAGCTTCATATGGCTTTTCACAAGTAAGTCTATAAATGCATGAGCCTCTTGACCAAAATCACCAATTCCATAACGTGATGGAAGTGAAGAAACTGCTAATAAAATTCCAGAAGTACGCATACAATTCACCCCTTTAATTACAATCAAATTATACCGACAATTTTGAAATTTGAGACAAGAAAAAAACCATTGCTATTTACAATGGTTTTTAAGAATAAAAGTTGATTAAATAATCGTTTTTTGCGTTTCTCGATCAAATAAGTGTGCTTTTTCTAGATTGAGCACAAGGCGAATGCTATCGCCAATTCGATACGTGTGTAATGCATCAATTTTACTAATCAAATTGTTGCCTGCTAAATCAGTGTGAATAATATATTCATGTCCAAGTAATTCAGCTACCTTGATCGTGCTCTTCAATACGGCGGTAGGATAGAGTTTTTCTAATGCAGCATCTTCTCGATGGGAATCTTCTGGGCGAATGCCAAACACCACTTCTTTGTTTTCATAGCTCTTTAAGGCTTTTTTAAATTTTTCTGGTAGTTCTACTTTTAAGCCATCAGCAAAATGAATGTGACCATCTTTATATTTGACGTCCATTAAGTTCATCGCTGGCGAACCGATAAAAGCTGCCACGAATAAATTTGCTGGATTGTTATAAATTTCAATTGGTGAGCCAATTTGCATGACATAACCACCCTTCATGACAACAATACGGCTTGCCATCGTCATCGCTTCCGTTTGGTCATGCGTAACGTAAATGGTTGTCGCGCCGATGCTTTCATGCAACTTAATGATTTCTGCACGCATTTGAACACGTAACTTTGCATCAAGGTTCGATAAAGGTTCATCCATCAAAAACACTTTAGCGTTTCTAACAATTGCCCGTCCTAATGCAACCCGTTGACGTTGACCACCTGATAGTTGTTTAGGTTTACGATCCAATAATTTTTCAATTTCAAGAATCTTAGCAGCACGATAAACACGTTCACGAATTTCTTCTTTATTAATGTGGCGAATTTTTAAACCAAATGCTAAGTTATCAAAAACAGTCATGTGTGGATAAAGCGCATAAGATTGGAACACCATGGCGATATCACGATCCTTTGGTGGGGTATCGTTTCGCAAGGTACCATCGATATAAAGATCACCACTGGTAATATCTTCTAATCCGGCAATCATCCGTAATGTGGTTGATTTACCACAACCAGATGGTCCTACTAAAACAATAAATTCCTTATCTTTTACTTCAAGATTAAAATCGAAAACGGCTTGAACCTTATTATCGTAGACTTTATTAATATTCTTCAATACAACTTCTGCCATGTTTAATTCTCCTTGAAAAAAATTATAACAAGGTTAGTTTATCATGATTTGTGCACAATGCACAAATCAACCTTGTTTAATTAATAGCTTCTCAATAAGTGAGAATAAAAGAGCATGATCATGTTGCCGAATATCTAAACCCGTTAAATTAACAAATTGATTTAAGCGGTAAGCAAATGTGTTTCGATGAACGTACAATCGTTCACTTGCAACGGTAGCTTTTAAATCACATGCCAACAACATCGATGCAGTTTGCATCAAGTGGCGAGGAATTTGAGAAAATTCTTCTTTGATTAATGGAGATAAAATTTGATTGCCATCGAATATCAATTGCAAGATCAAATCGCCTAAACTATCTACTTTTCCTGGATTTTTTTTAATCGCTAAGCGCGATGCAGCTTCGCCCAATGGATGAAGGCGATAAGTTTTTAATAAATGAAATTTGAGATTATATTCCTGTTGATACGTATCTAGAAACGTTTGTAACGACGTATGGCGGTCGTCTTGAGAAAAAAATGCAACTTGATCCTTGTGTATTCGATGCCATGTGATTGGTTGACCCATGACATCTTTAATGTTTTGGCGAAAAGGTTCATCCATAAATGGAGCTTGAGCAACGAGGTAGTAACAAATATTGGTTTTCATTCCACTTCAAGAAGATACGTTTCAAAGGGTCTTAAGACAAGATTTAAACCACGTTTTTCAATGGTTGGATAGTTGTGAAGTAAGACGCTATTGATGATGAAATCCATTTTAAATTCAACTTCATAGGATCTAAAGTTACTCACGACCATGTAAGACGGTCTACCTTGGTGAAGGTAAGCAAAGACATCAGGATGTAATGGATCAACCAGTGATAAAGGTCCTGATAAAACAGCATCTTTAAGTTTTGGAGTTTTTCTTAATGCGATTGCTTTTCGATAGTAATTAAAAATCGATTTAGGATCTAGTTTTTGCTTTGCTAAATTGACGTCACGATAGTTCCCGTTCACTTGTAAGGAAGGTTCTACGGTAGAGAAACCTGCAAAAGGTTCATCACTCCACTGAAACGGTGTTCTAGCATTGACTCTCGAACTCCTCCGTAAAAAACGAAGAATGGTCGCTTCATCAATTCGATCCGCGGCTTGCTTTGCATATTGAAGAGCAGAAACATCTTTAAATTGGGTTAACTTCTCATAATCAACATTACTCATGCCAATTTCTTCACCGTTATAAATGAAGGGTGTACCGTATAAAAATAATAATGTGGTAATAAGCATGGTTGCCGATTCTTTACGATAACGAATCGAACCATATTGGGACACCACACGAGGATGATCATGGTTCAACCAATAAATTGGTAATGATGCATAAGGTGAAACGGTTTGGTACCATTTCATAAAATTTTGTTTCAGTTGGATCACATTTGTTTTGAGTTCGTGGTCTGCTTTATTTTCTGAACCAAAGGCGCCATTTTCCCAGCAAGTATCAAAGTTAAATACCATATTTAATGATCCGGTTTGAGGATGAATATATTGCAAAGACATATGAGGAGAGACACCGCCACCGACTTCGCCAATCATCAATGCTTCAGGATATTTCATCAACACTTCAGATTTAAATTCTTTTAAATAATCAAACACTCTTGGTAAGGAAGAAAATTTAGTGGCATCGAGAACCAAACCATCAGCATCCACAGGTAATGATGAATTGGTGAACGTTAAATCTTTAGCGAGGTGAGCTAAGGCATCTAATCTAAAGCCATCTACGCCAAGGTCTAGCCAGAATTTTGCAACATCATACATGTCTTGTCGCATGGATTTATTTTCCCAATTGAGATCTGGCATCTTCTTTGAGAATATTTTCAGATAATATTGTTTAACCGTATCATCGTAATGCCAAGCACTATCCGAAAAATATCCACGCCAATTGGTGGGAGGTAACAATTTTCCTTCTTCTGTTTTTTTAGGATCTTTCCAAATGTAATATTGGTGATATTTTGAATATTGGTTTTTTCTCGCTTCCATAAACCATCGGTGTTCATCGCTGGTATGATTGAGCACTAAATCGATTATGATACGGATTCCTAAACTATGGGCTTCTTTTAGCAGCGCTTGGAAATCTTCTAAGTTTCCAAAAATTGGATCAACCTGTAAATAATCTTTGACATCATAACCATAATCATCCATGGGCGAAGCAAAGAAAGGACAAATCCAAATTAGATTAATGCCGAGTTGATGTAGGTGTGGTAGTTTTAAACGAATACCATTAATATCACCGATTCCGTCATGATTGCTATCATAAAAAGAACGTGGATATATTTGATAACCGATAGCCTCTTGCCACCAAGGACGAGTTTTATTCAAAGAACGTCTCCCCTTTTTGTGCATCTTCAATCATCGTTATTAAGTCAGCACGTTCAATTTTAAAAGATAGTTTTTTGGGTAATTGCTTAATTGAAAAGAATTTGACATCTGTAATCTCATGGCCAAAAGGTTTAAGAGGTCCTTTTAATGTTCCCTTAAAAACGAGGACATATTGACTTTGGGCCTGACCCCGATGCTCATAATCAAAATGATAAACCCCAGTTAATTGGTTAACCCTGACATCTGCACCAGCCTCTTGCATACATTCTTTACGAATTGCTTCAACTGGACTTTCAAATAAATCTGCCCAACCACCAGGTAACGTGTACCCTTTATCAATCTTTTCTTGTACGAGTAACACCTCTTGTTTATCATTGAAAATAATCATCCTTACCGAAACATTAGGGGTTGGATAAATATCCCTTTCAAAATATTGAGGGCGCTTAAAATTTACCTTGGTGAATTTTTTTAACATCTTACTTGAAACTTCACTAAGTTCATGATAGTTTTCAAGCGCATATGCATCTTTAGAATAGGTTAAACCGATTTTACTAATTGCTTGAACCTTCAGAATAAATTCATAAAAGGATAGGTTTTCTTTTGATTTCATTGCCTTTATTTTACTCTAAAATAATCAAGAATTAACTATATAAAAAATATAAAAAATGATATTGTTATTTTGAAGGAGGAAACGCTATGATTTTAACTACGATTGATTTGCAATTAGTTGGCATCATTATATGGGTCGTGGTGTTTTTTGTAGCTGTCATTGTTGAATCACTTGAACCACAGCTGGTATCACTTTGGTTTGCCGGTGGCGCTTTAATTTCTTTACTCTTCGCAACTTTATTCCAAGTTGGCATTGGTTGGCAGATTTTCATCTTTGCTTTGACCAGTGTTGTCTTACTCCTTTTAACGAGACCTTTTGTAAAAAAAGTTACCAATCGGCCCACGATTCCCACCAATGCAGATGCATTGATCGGGCAGGATATTTTAATAGAAAAAGGTTTTGGTCCTAAATTAACTGGAATGGGAATGCATGGTGATGTTCGTTGGAAACTCATCAGTGATCAAGACACAACATTCAAAGCAGGCGAATACGCTACGATTCAAGGAATCAATGGTAACAAATTAACAGTTATCAAAAAGAAAGAAGGAAAATAATATGACGCTATTCTCATCCGCAGCTGGTATTGGATTATTCTTTTTAGGGATTATCTTTTTTGTTTTACTCATCATTTTAATTCGGTCGATTGTCATCGTTTCGCAAGGTACCACCGTTCTTGTGCAACGCTTAGGTAAGTATCACAAAACCTTAGCCGCTGGGATTCACCTTATTGTCCCAGTGATTGATTCTAAGGTTGCCACCATCTCATTAAAAGAAAGAGTTTATGACTTCCCACCTCAACCTGTTATCACTAAAGATAACGTGACGATGCAAATCGATACCGTTGTTTACTTTCAAGTGACAGATCCAAAACTCTTCACGTATGGTGTAGAACGTCCACTATCCGCAATGGAAAACTTAACTGCAACCACATTACGTAACTTAATTGGAGATCTTGAACTCGATCAAACCTTAACCTCACGTGACAGAATCAACCACAAAATGTGGGAAACGCTTGAAGAAGCAACAGACTCTTGGGGTATTAAAGTCAATCGTGTTGAATTAAAAAATATTATTCCGCCACGCGATATTCAAGAAGCGATGGAAAATTTGACCGCAA